>Ga0114974_10003680_pt1 | contig 11530 bp, 13 predicted proteins | sample S_130206_EF_Meta_FD_87318 | JGI IMG/M metagenome (GOLD analysis project Ga0114974, IMG submission 87318) | Freshwater microbial communities from Lake Simoncouche, Canada to study carbon cycling - S_130206_EF_MetaG | ecosystem: Environmental > Aquatic > Freshwater > Lake | place: Lake...
GAAAAGATGATTAGTAGTGGAGCAGGACTTGTAGTGGGCGTTGTTGCTTATTCGGCCTACCATTTATTCAATATGATGATTGATAGTTTTTCGCTTAAAGTGCAAAAACAAACCTTAGAAATCATTAACGTAATTCAACAACCGTAATTATGGCAATTAAAAGAAACAAGCGCTTTCACGCAGAAATTCCGACATCGTCATTGAGCGATATTATGTTCTTTTTGTTTTTGTTTTTCTTGATTATTTCTACTTTGGCCAATCCAAATGTGATAAAATTAACCTTGCCGAAAGCAGCTACAAACGAAACTACAAACAAAGATCATATTAGTTTATCGGTAACAGAAGATAAATTGTATTACATTGACAAGCAAGAAGTTCCGTTCGATCAATTAGAGCAAACCTTATACGATAAAACTACAGCTAGTAATGACAAAACTGTTGTGGTTCGAGTTCCTGCTAATAACAAAGTACAAGATTTAGTCGATTTGATGCAATTGGGCGTAAAATTGAAATTGAATTTTGTGATTGCTACTTCTAAATAATTACCAAAATGATTAGAACATTATTATTAATTGCATTGGGAGGCGGAATCGGAAGTGTTTTTCGATATCTAACTGCTGTTTTGGTGCAAAAATATTATGCTTCTGTATTTCCATTGGCAACCTTAATTACAAATGTTTTAGGCTGTTTCCTAATAGGAATTGCAATCAGTTTATTAGAAAAAAATGACCTAGTAAATTCCAATTTAAAATGGTTTTTTATCACTGGATTTTGCGGTGGATACACAACATTTTCAACTTTTGGACTTGAAAATATCAATTTACTTCAAAGCAATAATTCAGGTTTGGCTTTTGTTTATATTGGTTTGAGCATAATTACGGGATTATTTGCCGTTTGGTTGGGGCTAATTATTGCAAAATAAAATTGTAAGAACGTGTTAAAATGTTTCTATTTTGTGAAAAAAATGTAACTTCGCGGTCTATGAAAAATTTAGATATTCAAGCGATTAAGTTGTTATTAGCAACTCCAAAAAAAATTGTAATCATTCCGCATCGCAACCCTGATGGAGATGCCATGGGTTCAACACTAGGATTGTATCATTTTTTACTGAAATTAAACCACCAACCCATAGTTATTTCTCCGAATGAATTTCCTGAGTTTTTAGATTGGCTACCTGGTTCTAATAACGTTTTAACCTATGAAAAACACAAAGAGCAAACCACGAAAATCCTACAAGAAGCCGACTTGCTTTTTACGTTAGATTTTAACGCTTTGCATCGTGTTGGAGAAATGGAAAATGTTCTGAAAGAGATCACTTCTCCTTATATAATGATTGATCATCATCAAAAACCCGATGATTATGCAGCCTTTATTTATTCGGATACGCAGTTTGGATCTACATGTGAAATGCTTTACAATTTCATTGAATTTTTAGACCAAACTCATCTAATCGACAAAACTATAGGAACTTGTATTTATACTGGAATTTTAACCGATTCTGGGTCGTTCCGTTTTCCAAAAACAACAGGAAGAACACACCGAATTGTTGCTAGTTTAATCGATTTGGGAGTTGAAAACACATTGATTCCAAATTTACTTTTCGATAATAATTCCTATAATCGTTTGCAATTATTGGGCAAAGCATTGCAAAACATGAAAGTGATGTCGGAATTTTGCACGTCATATATAACGCTATCACAAACGGAATTAGATAGTTTTGAACACATTAAAGGCGATACTGAAGGGATTGTAAATTATGGTTTAACCATAAAAGGTATTATTTTTACAGCCATTTTTATAGAAAATTTAGACGAGAAAATTATAAAAATATCCTTCCGTTCTCAAGGTGCTTTTGATGTAAATCAATTTGCAAGAGACCATTTTAGCGGAGGCGGACACATCAATGCAGCCGGAGGAAAATCGGATTTATCTTTGGAAGAAACTATCAAAAAATTTGAAAGTTTGGTAACTCAAAACACACAATTAAATGAAAAAATTTAAGAAATTCATTCTTATTATAGTTGGAATTGGTGCCTTTTCAAGCTGTAGCCAACAAAAAGCAAGAAGACCCATTTCGCAATCTTCGGGAACTTTCATGAAAGAATCTGCCGAGCGAAATAAAAAGCTCATTGCAACCGAAGAAGCACGAATTGACTCTATCATAAAAAGCAATCCCGAAATGAATTATATCACTTCAAATAAAGGCTATTGGTACTCCTATGAAAGCAAAAATGAATTAGATACTTTACGCCCAAAAAAGGGAGATATCGCTTACTTTGACTATGAAATCAAAGATTTAAAAGGAAATATCATCTATTCGGAATTAGAATTAAAACCACAGATTTATCACGTTGACAAAGAACAAAAAATAATGATTGGTTTGCGTCACGGAATAAAATTAATGCATAAAAAAGAAAAAATCACTTTTCTTTTCCCTTCGCATGTAGCCTACGGTTACCACGGAGATGAAAGAAGAATTGGAACCAACGAACCAATTATTTGTACCGTAACCCTAAACGATTTTCAACCTGAAGACAAAGTAATAACAGAAAAAAAATAATCAAAATGACCAAAAAATTAATAGCATTATTCCTTATTATAGCTGGATTCGTTTCTTGTAAAGACGCGCATAGCAATTTGAAAGATGGTTTGTATGCCGAAATAGTTACCAACAAAGGAACGATTTTAGTTCAACTTGAATTTGAAAAAACACCTGTAACGGTAGCCAACTTTGTAACATTGGCTGAAGGAAATAACACCTATGTAAATGAGCAATTCAAAGGAAAACCATTTTACAACAACCTAAAATTTCACAGAGTTATTGCCGATTTTATGATTCAAGGTGGCGATCCACTAGGCGACGGTTCTGGAGATACAGGTTACAAATTTAAAGATGAAATTACCGATTTGAAATTTGATACTGGAGGTTTACTAGCAATGGCAAATTCTGGTCCTGGAACGAATAGTAGTCAGTTCTTTATCACTCATAAAGAAACGCCTTGGTTGAATGGATTACACACTATTTTCGGTCATGTGGTTGAAAACGGAATGGAAACCGTTAACGCAATTGTGCAAAATGACGATATTAAATCCATTTCAATTATTAGAAAAGGAGAAGCTGCGAAAAAATTTGATGCCGTAAAAGTATTCAGTAATTTTTATGCCAATGAAGCTGAAAACATCAAAAAGCAAGCGCAAATTGACGCTGTCAACCAAAAGGAATACATAGCAAAATACAAACCAATTATTGAAGCTAAAGTAGCTTCTTTCAAAGCGTTAAAAGCAACTGCAGCTACAACAAAAAGTGGCTTGCAATTCAAAATTATCAAAAAAGGAACTGGTAAAAAACCTGAAAACGGAGCCACTATTTACATTAATTACGCTGGATTTTTAGAAGATGGAACATTATTTGATACCAGCTTAGAAGCTGTTGCCAATGCATTCGGGAAGTTTGATCAACGCAGAGCCGATGCCAAACAATACATCCCAATTACTTTTCAAGCAGGTAAAAAAGACGGAATGATTTCAGGTTTTATTGAAGGTATAGAAAACATGTCGTTTGGAGACAAAGCGGTTTTGTTTATCCCTACCAACCTTGCCTACGGAGAAGCGGGTGCGGGAGGTGTAATTCCGCCAAATGCAAACATTATCTTTGAAGTAGAATTATTAGAAAGTATGCCCAATTAAATTAAATAAAAAGGGATTAAACCTGAACTCCCTGCACAATGCAAAATAAGTAAGGCGCATTTAATATAAACAAAAATGAAATTTAAAATCTTGTTTTTATTGTTCTTTGGAATAACAACCTCAATTTATTCTCAAAAAACTAAAAAAGTTGTTGCTACAAAAAAACCTGTTGCAACTGCTCAAAAATCAACTGCTGCTGCAAATGAAGGACTATTTGCAGAATTTGAAACTACTAAAGGTAAAATTGTTGTGGTATTAGAATACAAAAAAACACCAATTACCGTTGCCAATTTTGTCTCTTTAATAGAAGGCACAAATACTTTCATAACCGATGAAAAACTAAAAGGGAAACCATTTTATAACGGATTAAAATTCCACAGAGTGATTAAAGATTTCATGATTCAAGGTGGAGATCCTGCTGGAAATGGTTCTGGAGGTTGTGGTTACAGCTTCAAAGATGAATTTATTCCTGAAATGAAATTTGACAAAGGTGGAATTCTTGCTATGGCAAATTCAGGTCCTGCAACCAATAGCAGCCAGTTTTTTATTACACATAAAGACACACCTTGGTTGAACGGAAAACACACGATTTTTGGTCATGTAGTTTCTGGAATGGATGTTGTAAATGCAATCGTTCAAGACGACGTAATGCTAAAAGTGACTGTTTCTAGAAAAGGTGCTGAAGCAAAAAAATTCGATGCACCTAAAGTTTTCGCGAATTACTATGCTAACAAAGCGGGTGACGATGCTAAACAAGCTGCAGTTCAAGCAGAAGAAAGAGCCAAACAAGCCGCTATTGATGCCGAAGCAAAAAAAGCATACGATGAAAAATATGCTCCTGTAAAAGCAGCCAAAGTAGCTGAATTGGCAGCAATCAGAGCTACAGCAACAAAATCAGAAACAGGATTAGAATATAAAATTATTCAAAAAGGAGCGGGTGTAAAACCTGCTGACGGAGCAAATGTTTTTATTCATTATGCTGGATATCTTGAAGACGGAACCTTATTTGACAGTAGCTATGAAGAAGTAAATAAAGTTTGCGGGAAATTTGACCAAAACAGAGCGTCTCAAAATGGATACCAACCTTTTCCTTTTCAATATGGTAAAAAAGACGGACTGATTCCTGGATTCATTGAAGCCGTTAATGCAATGGCCTTGAACGATAAATTAGTAGCTTTCATTCCTTCAAAATTAGCCTATGGCGAAAGAGGAGCTGGAAACGTAATTCCACCCAATGCAAATATCATTTTTGAAATTGAATTATTAGAAGGAATTCCTCCTCCAGTGGCTAACGAAGCTAAAAAATAATCCGTTTCAATACCAATAAAAAAAGGTGTTTCAGAACTTTCTGAAACACCTTTTTTAGTATAAAATAAATGTAATTACCCTTTAAACTTCCAGTCGAATTCGTCTTTATCGTTGATAATGGCACCAATTTCGAATTTCACCACCTCATCAAATTCCGTTTGAAAGATAATCCAATTATCTTCATTGAAGTAGTTTTCAAAAGTATCAAACTCTTCTTGAGTGAATTTTGTTATCCCCTTTTGAGCCAATGCAGCTTTTACATCACTGATGGTTCTACCAATTATTTTGTTCCCAAACAATTCCATATCGGCGCTAGAAGCCACGATATATCCCAATTTAAAGTCCTCATCTTTATAGAACGTCAAACGCATTTTTAGGGCATTGTAAGCAAAAATCACGTTGTCGTCTTCGTCTTTGTAATTTCTATTGGGTTTGCCATAAAGCGCAATTACATCGTTTTGTTTCATTCCGAAAATGAGTTTATCAATTCCGTTTTTTGGATTTATTTTCATGTTCAAGTAAGTATTTTGTTGCTATTATTATGGCAACAAAGTTCGGGAAGTTTTTTGAAAGATACACCACAATTCAAGGCTTGTTTCTTTTTTAGGAGCAGACACTTAGTTTTACCCTCACCTTCCCTCCCGCCATTCGCTATATCTCTTGTGGCGAACCCCGCCACAACAGGATGCCGCTACTGTCGGGGCTAGAAATTACATTTTGATTTTCTAACAAAATCCCAAAATAAAATAATAACCAAAAGTTTAGATTCTATAAAAATTTATACTACATTTATCAAAAATACAAACACTGTATTTTTCCACGAAATAAGATTCTTTTATTTCATGGAACACAAAGGCAAACATTCGCTTTGCCACGATTACCTCCCTCACAACTCATGCGCAGAATTAGCGACGAATACAACTCGTGTTGTTTTTTGTTGTTAATTAAAATTAGAGAAAAAATAATATATAACAAAAGTTGAGTATAGACAGCCGAAAAAAGGATAGAAATACTCAGTTTTTTGAATAAATAATGATGAAATAAATAAGTTGGTGGCAATTTTAAAAAACGAAATATGAAGAAAACAAACAAAGAAGTTAAAGACGAATTTGAATTTTTTAATGAATTGGTTAACGATGAAAAAATCATTTTAGATAACGAAATAAAACTTCAACCAAAAAAAAATAATATTTATTGGTTTACGGGACATTCTAATGTTCAACATTCTTCAATTAATGAAAAAATTGTGTTTTTGATTGAACAAAGCAAAAGAGACAATAAATACGGAATAAAACTTCTTTGTTCCAGCTTCTTGAAAGAACCTTACTTTAGATTTGATTCAGATGGACCAGCTCACAGAAACGAAAATCATGAAATTCCTCTTGAAGAACAATCAATTAAAACTCCTCATTTTAATTCATTTGATAAAGATGGGAATTATATTGCTTATAAAAATGAAACCTTATTAAATGAGAAAGAAGCTCAAGAAATAGCAAATGATATAAATTTCGGTATTTCATTATTTTGTATAGAATCAAACTCAAAGTTAATAGATAGTAATTTTCCAAGTATATCTCATTTGATTCCTGAATTTGATTTTACTGAAAAAATTAATATTAACTTTGATAATATTAATTTTGAGTAATGGATAATAATATATTAATAGAGCAAATAAAAAAGTCATTTTGTAACTTAACAAGTTTCAAAGAAAGAGAGAATGCTATAGAAATCATTACTGCATTTTCTACTTTCAACAACAAATTTGTTTCAGTTTTTGTAACTATCACAAACCAAAAAATTGTAGTAACTGATAGTGGTTGGGTTGACCAAAATTACTATGAAACTCCATATTTTGAAGAGTCCGAAGATTTGATTCGAAGAATTATTAGTTCTTATCAAATTAACTATAATGTTAAATCAACTTTAGATAAAACCGGGATTGAATACTACTACAAAATTTGCAATAAAATAGAAGAAATCCCAAGTGTTGTTTTTGATTTGGCAAATTTCATTGTTGGAACTGTTAACTCTTTCTGCATACAATACAAAGACGAAAAAGAAGAAAAAGAAAGAGAAACTTTTAGAGGCGATGCTAATACATTTTTAAAAATACATTATCAAGAAGATGTAAGATTAAGACACTATTTAGATGATTTTAAAAACATAAAATTCAACGCAATCATTAATAAAAGTTCAAAGTTAAATTTAGTAACTTATGTAACAGGTTCAACTCAAAATTATTTTGAAAATGATTTAAGAAAATCAATTGTAAATTTTGAAATTGCATTAAAATCAAAATACGGAATGTACATTAAAGAGAAGATTACTATTGTAAATGACAATTCAGATGGATATTCTCCTGAAAAGTCATCATCAATATTTCAACTATTGAATGAAAAAACAACTAAAGCACCAATAAAATGGTCAGAAAAAGAAAGAATTTTAGAATATATTTAAAAATACTTCTTCCCCACTCTGCGAAGTCTCCCGACTTCGTAGCAAAGTATTAAAATAAATCGCTAGCGCGGATTTGCAATCCGTGCCCACAATAAAAAACACAACGTTTGTCATGCTGAACTTGTTTCAGCATCTAGGAAGTTAGAATCTGAAATAAATTCAGATTGACAAATCTTGGGTTAAATTCAGATGGACGAAAAATAGCGTTAGCAAGTTACTAAACGTTTGTCATGCTGAACTTGTTTCAGCATCTAAAGAAAATATATGGCAAAAAGAAATTATCACAACTACTGGGTTTACATAGTTACAAACAAGCCAAATGGAACTCTATATATTGGAGTTACAGGAGGTATAGATGATCGAATTGAAAGACATAAAAAAAACGAAGGAAGTATTTTTACTGCTAAATACAAATTACATTTATTAGTGTATTATGAAGAATTTCAATACATAGACGATGCAATTATTCGGGAAAAACAATTAAAAAATTGGCATCGACAATGGAAAATAAATTTAATTGAAACCGAAAATCCAAATTGGAATGACTTATTTGAATTTTAAAATAGAATCTGAAATAAATTCAGATTGACAAAATACAACGTTCTCTTGTCATGCTGAACTTGTTTAAGCATCTAGAAAGTTAGAATCTGAAATAAATTCAGATTGACAAAGCAGGAAGGAAATTCAGGTTGACAAATCATCAGTAAATATCGAACAACAAGTCAAACTAAAAACCTCATCTACTCTACTCCATCATACCGTTCTGGCACTTGTGGGTCGTATAACGGGCATTTGAATTCTTCGAGGACATTAACCAAAATATCCATCGCTTTTCCTTCGGTTCCGTAGCAGTCAATTTTTATACTTTGAGGAGTGGTACGAACGTGGAATGCACCAGGACCGTTGTTGTTTTTCCAACTTTTTTCATCCACACGCTCCCATTTTGAGAACAAGGTGTTAATTCGGTTTAAAATTACGTTGGTTGGCAAATCTTCTAACCCTTCAACGTGTTCTTCTTCGGCAAGCGCCTCATAGACCAAATGATGGTTCAGATAAATGCCTTCTTGGTAAATCCAAAATACTAATTCGTACATACTCGTGTTTTTAGCCCCGATAGCAGTGGAACTCCTTTTGTGCCGGGGTTCGGCGCAAAATAGTGTAACGTATAGCGGGAATAGCTCCTAAAAAAAGCTAAATTAATATTCAAAAACACCATACTCGCTGGTGATAGTCAATTTTTTTGTGTCTGCTGCTTCTACTCTACCCACAATTTGAGCATCAACATTGAATGCTTTTGAAATGGCAATAATATCGTTGGCAACCGTTTCGGGAACATACAATTCCATTCGGTGACCGCAATTGAAAACTTGGTACATTTCCTTCCAATCGGTTCCAGATTGCTCCTGAATCAATTGAAATAATGGCGGCACTGGAAACAAATTGTCCTTGATGATATGTAAGTTTTCTACGAAATGCAATATCTTAGTTTGTGCGCCACCACTGCAATGCACCATCCCGTGAATACTATCTGAAGTGTATTTTTCTAATATTTTCTTGATAATTGGAGCGTAGGTTCTGGTTGGTGAAAGTACTAATTTACCCGCATCAATCGGAGAATTTTCAACTGAATCTGTCAGTTTTACTTTTCCAGAATACACTAATTCTTGGGGCACTGCCGCATCAAAACTTTCTGGATATTTTTGAGCCAAATAGTTATCAAAAACATCGTGTCGCGCTGATGTTAATCCGTTGCTTCCCATTCCGCCATTATAGCCTTTTTCATAACTCGCCTGACCAAAAGAAGCCAAACCTACAATTACATCACCGGCTTTGATATTGGCATTGTCAATCACATCGCTGCGTTTCATGCGGGCTGTCACGGTTGAATCTACAATTATGGTGCGCACAATATCGCCCACATCGGCAGTTTCGCCTCCTGTAGAATGAATGGTAACGCCAAAAGTTTTTAGCTCCGCAATTAATTCTTCGGTTCCATTGATAATTGCCGAAATCACTTCCGACGTAATCAGGTTTTTATTTCTCCCAATTGTAGAAGACAATAAAATATTATCGGTAGCGCCAACACACAATAAATCGTCAATATTCATGATTAAGGCGTCTTGCGCAATGCCTTTCCAAACAGAAATATCGCCCGTTTCTTTCCAATACATATACGCCAAAGAGGATTTTGTTCCTGCTCCATCAGCATGCATTATAAGACAATACTCTTCGTCTTGCGTTAAATAATCAGGGATAATTTTACAAAAAGCTTGCGGGAACAAACCCTTGTCAATGTTTTTTATTGCGTTATGAACGTCTTCTTTGGATGCTGAAACACCGCGAAGTGCATACCGTTTACTTGTATCTGAACTCATTTTTTTGTTGTGTAGTTGTTTGCAAAGATAGTCGTATTTTTCTATTGTGGAATTTTCAATTGTTGGAAATATCGAAAAAATTATTTTTCTACAATCATAATTTCTACTCTCCGATTGTCCTCTTCCTCTTGTTCGGATTGTTCTGGAATGGGATGAACGGGTTTCGTGGTTCCAAAACCTTTGTAGGCCAATCGTTTTCTGTTGACTTTATTTTGGATTAAGAAATTATAAATGGCTTTGGCTCTAGCCTCAGAAACATCGTATTTCCCGGGGATTGTTTGGCAACAAATATGCCCTTGGATTTCAATTTTCAAGTTGGGATTGTCATCCATCACACACAGCAATTCGTATAAAACAGGTTTTGATTTTGGCAGTAATTTTGGGGAATTATTAAAGAAATAGATGTTTTTCAGTTTGATAATATCACCTGCTTTTGCAGATTTTAAAGCTGAATTCAATTCTTCAAGCAAAATGGCTTCTTTAGTTTTAGGAACTGTTTCCTTGATAATTTCATAGACTACAATTACTTTTCTGTTTTCGGATTGTATTTTTGATTGCTCAAAATCTTTCCCAAAACCTTTGCTTTCGTAATCGCTTTTGATTTTGATTTTTTTATCGCGAAAGAATTCATACACAGCATTGACTCTTTTCCAAGATAAAGTATCGTTATAAGGATTGGTGCCTTTCCAATCGCAATAGCCATAAATTTTTTGGACTTCTATATTTTTCGAAGCCGCAACCCAATCAGTGAGCTTTTGATTGGCGGCCATATTGATTTCGTAGGTGTCAAAATCAAAAAAAACCTCCAGCTTTTCTTGTGCTGTTAGTGTTCCAATGTGTATTAGAAAAAGCAATACAAACAATTTCGTTTTCATCTAATTTGATTGCGATTAATAGTTTAGACTGTAATCAAAGTTAAGACATTTTTGGAACAAAAAAAAACCTGACCGTTTGAAAAGTCAGGTTTGAAATTTAAGTTGATTTACCAATTATTTTGTCAATAATAATTCTCTGTATTTTGTCAATGTCCAAATTTCATCATCGACCAAAAGTTCTAATTTATCGCAATGTTCTCTGATGATTTCGAAAAATGGTTTTACTTTATTGCAATAGGCTTCAGCCATTTTTTGAGCATCGGTAAGTACGTTTGCTTTTCTTCGGGCATTGGTCATTTCTTCCACTTTAGAATTAATTCCTTCAATATGTCCCGAAATGGCTTTGATTAAATGAATTTGCTCTTTGGCAATTTTCTCAAAGTCGGAACCGAAAATTTCTTTCAGTCCTTTTACGTTTTCTATCAATGTATTTTGATAGCGAATGGCAGTTGGAATAACATGATTTTGAGAAATATCTCCTAAAACGCGTCCTTCAATTTGGATTTTTTTCGTGTATTCTTCCAATTCAATTTCGTACCGTGCTTCTACTTCTACGTGGTTCATAATTCCCATTTCTGAGAATAAATCCAATGCTTGTTTTGAAGCTCTGGCTTTCAATGCTTCGGGAGTTGTTTTTGAATTGCTCAAACCTCTTTTGGCTGCTTCCACTTCCCAAGCTTCGCTATAACCATCGCCTTCAAAAAGGATTTTTTTAGAAACTTTGATGTATTCTCTCAAGACATTAAAAATAGCTTCGTCCTTTCTCAAATCTTTTTTCTCGATTAAAGCATCTACTTCAATTTTAAAATCTTTTAATTGTTTGGCTAC
>Ga0114974_10003682_pt1 | contig 11529 bp, 20 predicted proteins | sample S_130206_EF_Meta_FD_87318 | JGI IMG/M metagenome (GOLD analysis project Ga0114974, IMG submission 87318) | Freshwater microbial communities from Lake Simoncouche, Canada to study carbon cycling - S_130206_EF_MetaG | ecosystem: Environmental > Aquatic > Freshwater > Lake | place: Lake...
CGATCGCCGATCGCTGATCCCCGATCAGCCGTAGCCGCGAGCGCCAGCGAGTGGAACTCCGCCGGCTTGCTGGCGCTCGCCGCTACGCGCATTTTTTGGCGATCGCCGATCGCCGATCAGCCGATCGCGGATCAGCCGTAGCCGCGAGCGCCAGCGAGTGGACCTCCGTCGGCATCCGTCGGCATCCGCCGGCTTGCTCGCGCTCGCCGCTACGGGGATCAGCCACGGCGTATAAGGCGCCCACTACACTAACAAACAACGATCACAACGGAGCTGCGCTTCGCTGCGGGGCCACGCCAGCTTCGTGACCATCTACGCGCTGCCGCGCTTCGTTCTTCCGCCAGCAGACGGCGTTGGTTTTCGGCGACGTGGCGCCGAGCGGGCCGCCGTGCCAGCAGCAGCCGTCGACGAAGACGGCGAGTCGGCGTGCGCCGAAAACGAAATCGGGCTTCACGCGAAATTTCTTCAACTTTAGACCTTCAACTTTCCACTGGAGAGCGGCTCCGCGCCGCCAGCCGGTGATGCCGTGGGCGCGGAAGAGCGCGATCAGGCGCAGCTTCGTGGCGGCATCACCGTGCGCGCGGATGGCGGACATCGCGGCGGAGCGTTTTCGCTTGGTGAAAATGTCGGCCATGAGCGGGGCGAACCGGTTCGGGTCCGTGCCGGGCCCGGCCAGGATCAGACCTTCGCCGCGAGGCGCATAAAATCCTCGGGGCTCACCGCTTTCACCGGAGACTTGCGGAAATCGGGCAGGTTGCGGGTGACGATGTGAGTGGCGCCGGCGCTCTCGGCGGCGGCGGCGATCAGCGCGTCCTCGAAATCGATCATGGGCAGGACCAGCGCTCGCTTGACCTCGGAATTGTCGAGGCGGGCGATATCGGTGCCCTCGATCAGATCGGCGATGAATTCACGCGCTTTGGCAGACCCGGTCGCCCGGCCGACCAGATACGAAAAGGTCGCCAACGAATGGACAGCAAGAAGACCGGAGCCTGGATTATTCAGGCACCAAGCCACTGTCGCTCCGCTGCCCTCGTGCAAACCTGGACGGCGCAAGGCGACGTCAACCAGCACATTGGTATCCAACAACGGCCGCATGGTCAGCGCATGTGTTTGGCGACGATCGCAGCCATCCGCTCGTCCTTTAGCGCAGCGGGGTCGAGTTTGAAGGCGCCCTGCCACTTGGCGAGAAAGCGCTCGCCGGCTTCGGCCGAGGTCAGGCGGTTGAGGTGATTCTCCACCACGCGGGAAAGCGGGACCTTGCGGCGGCGCGCCCAGAGCTTTCCCCGCGCGACGGCGGCCTTGTCCACATAAAGCGTGAGCTTGGTCTTCATACGTAGAAACAAGGTTCCTACGTAGACGGAGTCAAGTGGTGGCCCGTAGGAACATCGCGGTGAAAGGTAAGGATCATTGCCGGCGCGAAGCGGCGACGGCGGTGCGGAATTCCGCCGCGCTCATGCCCGCGGCGGGATCGGCATCCAGATCGGCGTCGCGGCGCATGGCTTCGGCCACACCGTCGTCCGCGTCGTGGAGCACGGGGGGCAAGGTCGCGAGGAGTTTGGAGGCGAGAGCGGCCCGCTGAAACTCCGGCAATTGTCCGGCCTTTTGCCCGAGTTCTTGGATGACCGTCACGCGTGGAAACGTAGGCCGGAGGAGTCGGGAATCAACTGCGGCAGCAATCGCGGGGTAGAAGGCGGGCGCGGGGCCATGGTGCGCGGTCGCGCACCATTCGGGGGGCGGGGCTGGGAGCAGCCACGTCGGAAACGGTCAGCACGTCCCGGAGTGCGGCAAGGTCGGTTTGGACGGCAATCGAGTGGCCCGGCGCTGGTGCACAGATTGGCCGACCCGGATGTTTCAACGGAAATGCGTGGTGCAGCTCCGCGAGCCGGTGGCGCTCGTGAGCCCGGGCTGCGCGCATCATGCCGACCACGGAGACAGCGTGGGATGTTTCGTCTCCAGCCACGCTACGACCACTTCACGCAGTTCACGGGCGAAGGCGGCCAGTTCCTCGGCCTCTTTGACGCTGACTTGTCCCGGGGCGTCGTATTCGGCGGTGTTTCGTTTGGCGCGGCAGGTGTCGAGATAGTCGGCGTCCGCTTGGCGCTCGGCACCGAGGATGATCTCCAGGGCTTGCAGTGTGCGGTAGTGCGCGAGGTTCTTTTCCGGACGCCAGCCTTCAGCGTAGACCAAAATGGTGCCGAGCTTGAGCGCGGCGTTCTAGGCGATGCCGAATTGCCAATCGGCCGACAGCCCACGGGCGGCGTCTTCGAGATCCCGATCCACGATGGCAAACAGGTCCGCGATCTGGCGTCGCGAGGTCTGATGTGGGCGAAGCCACCCGGCTTTAGCCCAGTCGTGCAAGCTCATCGGCTGTTCCTTTGATGAAGATCTTCTCCTTGGCGAGCACGTCGCGGAGGAAAGGTCTGGTGGTTCGGGCGCGGATGAATTCGGCTGCCGATATGGTCACCGGGTTGATCTCTCGACCCAAACGCTCTGCGGCGGTGCGCAGCCGCGACGCGAGGGTCCGGAGTCCGACCTCACCGATGATGAGCAGATCGACGTCGCTCTTGGCTTTGCCGGTGCCGGCTGCAAGGGAGCCGAAGACAAAAGCCAATTCTACACCCGACACATCCTGCAGCGCTTCCGCCAAAACGTCATGAAGGCCGGCAGTCTTGAGGACGAGCTGGCGGAGATCGGAAAACAACGGGTGTTCGGCATTGGCGCGGAAGTAGCGCCGGTTGCCATCGCGCCGGCTGAGCAGCAGGTCGGCCCCGCACAATTTCTTCACCTCGGTCTGGAGCGTGCCGAGGGTTAACCCGCTCTGGCGCGTGAGTTCGCGCAGGTGCAGTTCGCGGTCGGGCGCGGCGAAGAGCAACCGCAGCACCTCGGCGCGCACTTGGGGAAAGATGGTTTGGAGCAAACCCATATCGTATGGTTTAACCATGCAATAGTATGGTTTAACCGGTCAATAGGGCTCGTTCCCGCGGGCATGCGGGCACGGGAGCCAACCGCAGTCACCGGTAGATTTCGCGCCGGTGGCCGACGGCGAGGAGATAAATTTCGTTTTTCCCGGCGTCGAACGCATAAATGATCCGGTAGTCGCCGACGCGCAGGCGATAGCGGTGGCCGCCGGTCATGCGATAGTGGGGAAAGGTGGTCAGGCGGCGGCCCATGTCGTCGATTTCGGTCTCGATCCGGTTTCGAACCGCCTCGGGCAGTTTCAGGAAGACATCGTCAAAGGCCGCGTAGTAAACCTGCAGGGCGCGGCTCATGTGCGAGCCTAACCGCGGGTGCGGGGGCGCACGCCGGCGGCCATTTGCTGTTCAGAGCGCTCGATCTGGGCCTGAAACTCCGGGGTCATCTCCCATTGATCCTCGATCTGCTGGTCGAGCCATTCGCGCACTTGGCGCATCTCGTCGGGCGAAAGCCGACTGATGGCGGATTCAATTTCCTGTAGGGTGCTCATGCGCGGAACGTAGCCGGGACTTGGTCTGATTCAACTCAGGAGTTGATTGCCCACGGGTCACCCAAGTGCCGGACGACAAGTGCCGGAAGCCGAGGAGAGACGGGATCCTTCGTGAGCGTGGTGGTGAGAACATTGATTTGCGCCAAAGCCCGGCGGAGGCGGGCGAGGAGGAGGCGGTCGGGGGCGGGGAGCAGGGTGAGGGCCGGCGGCTGCGGCCTACCGGAGCTTGATCTGGAAGGCGAAGCGCGGGGCGAGGAAGTCGGCGCGGATGAGGCTCTACGGAGCAGCCGAACGGGGTCAGCCTTTGGGGTTTGGGGTCGAGGTGAAATGCCGAACGGGAGGATCAGGCCGCTGATTTTTCAGCGGCAAAAAAGTTGCCCAGCGTGATCGGTTGCTGATCCGTTGGGATTTGTGGCCGCGCCGAGGGGGATCAACCTTGGGGGCTTTAGTGCTTCGCCATGCCGAGAGCGCTCCTGCGGAGGACATGGGCGACCCATTAAAATCGGACCCTTTTTGACGAGCTCTGCTTGGCCTCCCCTGCTGGCCCCACCGTGCGGCCATGACTTGCATACGCCCCGGAGAGTGCTCCGTATGTCAAGAGTCAATACGTGATCCCTTCGGCTCGAACCCGATATCACGCGCCTCGTGACAACGGGCGGATTGACCCGCCGCTGCTTGAGCAACACCCTCCGCCCATGCACGCTATTGAATTTACCACGGAGTTGAGCGACTCACGCCTGCTGCCGATCCCACCGGAGGTCGCCGACCAGTTGCCCAAAAAAGGACGCGTGCGCATCATCGTTCTGACCGACGAACCGTCCGGAGATGCCGAGTGGCGCAAGGGCGCTTACCAGCAGTTTCTCCGCGATGACTCGCCCGAGGACGCCATCTACGACTCCTGCCGCTGATGTTCGGGGAGATCTTCATTTGTCAGTTCCCGTTCACGGCGGGCACCGAAAGCAAGATTCGTCCGGCTTTGGTGCTTTTCGATCTTCAGCCGGATGCCGTCATCTGTCGCATTACCTCCGTGAGTCACACCGGGGCGCTCGATGTCACCCTCCACGACTGGAAGGCAGCTGGACTGCTCAAGCCTTCCGTCGCCCGTCTCGACCGACTTGTGACCGCCGAGAAAACTATTTTTCTGCGACGCCTCGGGGTGTTGGGGGCCGCCGATTTGGCCGCCGTTCGGGAGACTTGGAACCGGCAAATGACGCTCTGATCGCAGAGCCTGACGATGCACTGCGGCGACCGGCTTCGGTGGTCAGGCTGGGGTCTCACGGCCGCCATTTTCCTCCGCCGCGCAGCCATCGAGCAGCCGAACGGGGTCAGCCTTTGGGGTTTGGGGTCGAGGTGGAATGCCGAACGGGATCAGGCCGCTGATTTTTCAGCGGCAAAAAAAGAACCGAGCGTGATCCGTTGCTGATCCGTTGGGATTTGTGCCCTCGCCGAGGGGGATCAACCTTAGGGGTTTTAGTGCTTCGCCATGCCGAGCGCGCTCCTGCGGAAGACGTGGGCGACCCATTAAAACCGGACCCTTTTTGACGAGCGCTGCTTGGACTCCCCGGCTGGCCCCACCGAGCGGCCATGACTTGCATGCGCCCCGGAGAGTGCGCCGTATGTCAAGAGTCAATACGTGACCCCATCGGCTCGACCCGGGAGTTGGCTGACTCACCTCGGCCCGCTCCTGCGTACTCTACCCTCATCGGCTCGGCCTTGCCAGGAAGAAAATCAATCGAGAATGCCGGCGACGATTTCTGCAATCTGTCGAGCAAGCAGGGGAGGGACGGCGTTTCCGACCTGTTTATACTGCTCTGTTCGAGGTCCCTCGAAGCGATAGTTGTCGGGGAACGTTTGCAGGCGGGCTGCCTCGCGCACGGTCAGACTTCGGCACTGTAGGGGGTCGTAGTGGATAAAGTAGTGCCCATCCTTGGAAATGTGGGAAACGACAGTAGTGGACGGTCGTCCGGCGACCTGCACACGGAAGCGGTCGTTGAATTTTGTCTCCTCCAATGCGTCGGCGACGTTCTCATGTTTTGGGAGAAGCGTTTTGGGAAAATCTTCCAAGAGTGGTGATCGCCCCTCCTTCTGCGCAAAGACTGCGGCAAACAAGTATCGGTAGAGATCTTTTCGAATGTGCCCGCGCGTTTGGTGATTGCAGACACCGCCGAGAAGCGGGTCGTAAAACCAGTCGACATGGCAATTGGGTGTCGTAGGGCCCGGTAAAAAATTCTCACCGCGACTAAGAGTTGGAGCGATCTCGTTTAAGGCATGCGCAACCCCATTTCGCACAGGAAGCGAGATTTGATTTTGTCGCAGCCAACCGGCCTCGGCGAGGCTTTTGATCGCGATACACCAATCGAGAGGAGAATCGTTCTCCTTCGAAAGCCCGCTGCGAAGCGGAGGCAGATCGCCGATGGCATCTTCCACGGTGAACGGCCCCGTCCTTTTTAATAGCGCAGGCTTGGTGTTTAGATCAGTTCGAATTCCTACGATTATGATACGATGACGGGCCTGTGGCACTCCGTGGTCTTCGGTCCGCACCACGAAGTCCTTCGGTTCAACTTCCCCACCTAAGTCCACTTGACTGGTGGTGAGCGATACCAACCGGTATTTTACATCGCCAGCCGCCACTTCGGGCATCGCTTTGGCGGGATTGCGGAGGTCGGCAAGAATTCGATCAAAAGTTCCGACTTTTTGAAGCTTCGCTGACAGCAATCCTTTGACGTTTTCCATGACGAAAACCGGAGGTTTGTGCCGTGCGAGAATTCGCAGGTAGTGACGGTAAAGCTGATGCCTAGGGTCGGCTTCGTAGTGCTCTTGGCCCATTTTTCCAATCACCCGTGAACGCCCGACCAGCGAATAGGCTTGGCAAGGCGGACCGCCGATTAGCACCCACTTTTCCGCGTCGCCGAGTGCCGCTTCAATCCGGTTGTCGATGATCGTGTCGGGCGTAGAGGCGCTACCGAGTTCTGCTAGCCAAGCTTCATTGGTCGCATCGGTCGCTTCGTCCGGGTTTTTGGCGAAGAGTTTTTCTCGCGAGATGCGCCCCGCCAAGTAGTCGTAGTAGTCGGGAGGAGCCCCGTTTGGAGGAAATTGCCGGAAGAAGGCACGAAGTTCCAACGTTTGGTGGGCGAGCGGGTCCTTCTCGATGGACAGTTTGATTCCAAATGTTCGGTCGCCATTGGACTTAAGCAGCGAGGAAAATCCCTCACCCAGCCCCCCGGGACCGGCGAAGATGTCGACTATCGGAATTGGCATCAGCGCGCGATGTTAGCGCGCGCGATATGCTCTGCGAGCACCAACGTCCTAAGCCGCTTTGCTTCGGAACTTGTCAAATTCCTTCGGGAGTAACGCGTCAATCTCAGTGGCCTGCATTCCGTAGAGATCCCAAGTCACATCGAGCTGGTTCAGAATATCCGCCAGGCGACGCGCCCCACCGCGCTCTTTGCTCTGGGCTCCTCGACGCTCTCTTTTTGTGGCGGGATCGTAGTAAAGGCGTGTGGCAGCTTCAATCGCGCCGAAGTTTGTGACGAGTTCTTGGCGAGCTGCGAGCTGACCGACTATGTCGCCGGGTTTATGCACGGGCTGCCATAGGAGAGACAAGGCTGCGTCCGGATTTTTGCTAAAAAAGCGGTGGATCAAATATGGTCCAAGGAGAAGGTGACGGTAGTAACGCTGATAGTTGCCAACCTCGGGCACGTGACGGGGCAACTCGCCAGGCTTCCTGTGACCGTTCCCATCTATCGGACAAACAGCGTCAAAAAAGAAAAGAGAAAGCCACGCCCATAGGCCTTTGTTGCGCTCCGGATCAGAAATAGGCGCGAGCACAGAATGAAGAAAACGTGCGGCCTCCATCCTGCTGGGAAACGCCATTTCATGGAGTTCGACACTTCCTTCGAGCGGCGTCGCAAACTCCAAGTCTTCCAAGATTTCTCTTGGCGCAGAAAGCAGTGGTTCATTCCTAAGTGCGACCAAGTAGCGTTCGAAACATTCGAGGCCCGCTTCGGTAAGATAGTGAAGTTTCATTTTGTGCCTTTCTCGCCAGATCGTGCTTCCTCGAATTTTTCACAGGCTCGGATTTTTCGGGCGAAAGCGTCGACCGCATCGTCAATCCATCTACGTTTGTCGTCGTCGGAATCGTCTTCGCCGGGTGCGTCCCCAACGCCTGAAATAAGCTTTGCAAAACGCAACCAGCGGGACTTCCAGTCGTCTCGATCCTCCGAGTCAGTGTGGTTTTCGATGATCACCGCCCTGACCAAGATTTCTCGGAATACGGCCGGGTATGTTATGGCGACAAAGATCGGCTCTAGTGCGGCCTCCTGCCAGTTGGGGATTCGGTCGTTGATTTGAAAAGTTGGTTCCGGTCCGTCGAAGGATACTTTGAAAACAAGATCACCAAGCGGGGCTGGCTCGGGCTTTAATAGAGGCACTACCTTCTCTTCTCCTTCGCCTGGCAGTGCGAGCGGGATGCCGTCCGCCTCGGCGAGAATTTTGTGTGATTCATGCGCCGATGTGACCTTCACTCGAAAGCGAACGCCAACAGCAGAATCGAAGTCGTGCAGGCGGCGATCTTTTGGTCCTAAAAGCTTCGATTTCGTCCCAAAATCGAAGCGCATCCAAGAGGCTGGGGCGCGATAGGCCTCGACAAATACCCGTGCCGAATCTGGCAGGCCGTAAGCGTTGAGGTCGAGTTTGGCGTCGAATGCCGGTTTTCCTCCCTCGTCGCGAAAAGCTATGTCGACGTGTTCACGAAGAATTCGCCGACGGCCGGTGTGGTTAATTCGCTTAATCATCGGTGGCCTTTTGTTCATCTACTTTCACGAAGAGATCACGTCGCGAATCGAATCCACCGAGAGCTAGTTGGAAATCTTGCTGGGTCACTTCGACAGTTAAGCGATTTGGACCGTCCTCTTGGAGTTTTACGCCCGTTTGTGATTCCACGTAGACTGGTGGTCGAACAAGAGAAAAGTCGGCGGGTTTATATTTGCCCAAGGCATTCCCTCGCCGGACGTCGTAGGCGGCGCGCACGATGAGTTTCATTGGCAAAACTAATTCTCCGTCACCTTTGAGAATCGAGAATCCTCCCTTTACTCTTTCGACACGGAATTTCTTCGGGAGTGGCGGTGGCGGCTTTGGATGATCGTCACTCGTGCCATTGCTGTTTTTTTTCTTGGCTCCGGGCTTGCTGATACCGGTCTCATCGTCGGAGGGGAGTGAAAACAAGTTCAGTAGCAGCAACGGATTTCCTTTACGGTCTCCTGCTGTCAGTAGGCGCACAAACTCATGCACGCTGCGCGTTACAAAATCGAGGTATGACCGGCCATAGGTGTATTTCTCTCCGAAGTGGGCCGAGGCAGAAAGCCATTCAGTGTGAGAGGGATTTTCAGCATCGCCGAGCAACGTCGCGAGGGCGCCCTGACTGGCTACCACAAGCGAGCGCACTCCGCGCACCAGTGGGGCCTTCACGCCCGAAATGATGATGCCTTCGCGAACGAAGGTCGGTTTACCCGACTCGTAGCCGTCGCGAGCAATAAAAATATCCAAGTGCGATGCTTCTGTTTGCTTCCCTTTTTCTTTAAACCGCACGGTTAGCGGTGCCCGCAGCGCTATTCTGTCACCTGTTTCGAAACGTTTTTTTAGCGACTCGATCTTGTCTTGTGGCAACAGCGCTTGGTTCCATACCGGGCGATCAGGGTTCGCTGAGTTCAAGATAGTGAACTCGTCCGGCTTCGCGAAAGCCGCCCACTTCGCTAGGCCAAGCAGAGGACGTAAATCGGCGTCATTTTTTTCTAAGAATTTATTGGTGAGCTCGGTTATCGTTACATCGTTGATGGTCGCTGAAAAATCATCGGCTTCGATGGTTACAATAAGAGCGCCCTCTAGAATCGGATAAAAATATCCCCGGAGGACTGCGGCAACTAACTCGCGGGCTTCGATGGTCGGGTTCACCCACGGCATCAAAATGGAAAGTCCAGTCTCGTTCGTCCGCGTGATTCGAAATGTTGAACAAAAATCAGCGATTACTGATTCGTCGTCTGTCGGATCGACGAACCCATCTTCGTCGGGGAGGCCGAAATAGCCGTCTGGCATGAAAGCTTTGTCATTCACTTGGTGGCACTTGAGGACCGATCGGCCCATAAGGTAACGCGATCCGTCTTGTGATCTGACCGTTAGCCCAAAGATGGAGTTAATTTGACTAGCGCTTGGGAAAACGTGCTTGCCGACGCCCCAACGACCACGCTTTTCCCCAAGTTTTTCCGAACGTCCTTCAGCGCGAAAAAAATAGAAAAATAGATTCCCTTTTTCTTCCTCGGATTGAGTGACATCGCCATTTAAGCCGCAGGTTTTGAAATCCTCGAACACAAGAAATGGGCACGCATGGTCTGGCGACGGAGGGGTCCTAATGCCATTGCCCCGCGCGTTGAGGTGAGGCCATGCGCCCTGCATGAATCTCTTGGCGTCTTTTGCCGGAGCAGCAGCTGCACCTGTCGCGAGAAAGATGCGAATTCGAATTGGATCCTCGGTGCCATCTTTGATCGCCGCATCAAGGGAGTTTTGGATGCCTTCACGAATGAGAGCTTCTTCGGGGTTCTTGATCGCTTCGTTGGCGAAAAACTCGCCTTGAATGGGATCACGTATCGGATCTTTTTTTCGACGATCATTGAACATCCAATGTGGTTTCATGGGTGACCTGTTGTTGGGACGGCGCAGGGTGAAATTGATTGTGGAGGCGGGGATTATTCCTGCTTCAGCCATAGCACTTTGATTTCTTTTTCGAGTGGCTTGAATTCCGTGTCACCGGTGACAAGTTCGGATTTCTTGTCTTTCGCTAGCGCAGCGGCGAATGCATCGGCTAGGCTAATTTTGTAGCGAGCCTTGAAGTCTGCGGCGAGATCGGCGAGACGCCGGTCGGCCGGGTGAAACTGGATGGGCAGGGTAGGCAGCTCGGGTTCGATTTCTTCCCAGCGGGCTGCCCCGTCCTTGCGGATCACCGAATATTTCACCTCGGCATAGTTGACCTCGGTCATGTGCAAGGGGGCATCGCGGTCACCGGCTTTTTCGAGCAGTGTGGCCACCTGATCTTCTCCGGGCTCGCCGCGCAAAAACGCGATGAGGGCATAACTATCAAGAACCGGTGTGGCGGCCATGTTCGCGCTCCTCCAATTCAAGTTCGTTCCGTTTGTGTTCGGCCCACTCTTCAGCGAAGGGCTTGGCGCCAGGTTTGCGCTTCAGAATTCCTCGGAGGCGGTTGATTGAGTGCCGCGTCACAGGCTTGAGCAGAATTCCCTCCGGCATCGCTTCGATGACGGCTTTAGTTCCCTCCTCGATGTGGAAAAGTTTTCGCAGCCGCAGTGGGATGACGACCTGTCCCTTGGTGGTGAACCAGACGGCTTCGGAGGTGGTTTCGGTGGCCATGACCGCATCAGGAGATTATTCCATGGAGTCCGTCAATAAAGATTAGTCAGAAAATAAACATAAGTCTTACTTTACCGTTTAATAATCCTGGAACTTATTTTCTGTCATCGGGATATTTCCCCGGAAAAGACGCGCGGACGGAGCGAACGCGAGGCTCTTCAGGGTTGGCGGGCTGCATCTCCTTACGGTGTTCAAGTGCCGAATCGCCGCCCGTCTTCCGTTTAGACGGTGCCGTCGGGCCAAACTTTGACGGAGAGGATGAAATCGCCGGTAGTGCGGGCGTCGTCGAAGTCGCGGTGGCCGGCGAGGAATTGGCGAAGTTGCTCCATGAGCATTTCGGCGATTTCAATCCTGGCCTCGCATTCCGTGGCGTAGGTGATGATGCAGCCGTTTTCGTCGCGCCAAGTTGGGATCACTCCGGAGAAAAAAGTACTCTCGAAGATGGCGAATGCGGAGCGGATGTTGGGAGGGGTAGCTTGCACAGGAGGGATGCAAGATAGACGAACGACCTATCCTCAAGGTAGCAAAATTCAGTTTCGGAGTCCACCGACTATAAGTCCCATTTTCCGACTGAAGAGTGGACGCCTTGCGTCTCGTGAAACGCTCAAAAGAGCGGGCTCGTGAACGTTCCTCAGTTATCCTCCTGAAGC
>Ga0114974_10003683_pt1 | contig 11522 bp, 15 predicted proteins | sample S_130206_EF_Meta_FD_87318 | JGI IMG/M metagenome (GOLD analysis project Ga0114974, IMG submission 87318) | Freshwater microbial communities from Lake Simoncouche, Canada to study carbon cycling - S_130206_EF_MetaG | ecosystem: Environmental > Aquatic > Freshwater > Lake | place: Lake...
CATAAAGAAACAGCCTATGCTCGTGAGTGAATTTTTTTTACCGAGTTTATTTGAAAAATGATAACGATTATACAGCGCGTAACGCAAGCCAGTGTGAGTGTGGAGAATAAAATTATTGGCGAAATTCGCCAAGGCATCATGGCATTAGTGGCAGTTGAAAAAAACGATACGCACTCAAATGTGGAACGTCTCTTTGAGCGTATGATTAATTACCGAATTTTTTCCGATGAAAATGACAAAATGAATTTGAGTTTGCGAGATATTGATGGTGGTTTATTGCTGGTACCGCAATTTACCCTCGCAGCAAATACCAATAAAGGAAATCGTCCCAGTTTTGCGAGTGCGGCGCCTCCAGAATTGGGGCGAGACATGTTTGCTTATCTGCAAGATCATGCGATGAAAAACTATCACACGGTAAAGCTTGGCGAATTTGGTGCAGATATGCAAGTGGCGTTAATTAACGATGGCCCAGTAACCTTTACGCTTAACGTGAGTGGAGGGTGAATTTATGCAAATAGGTTCTTATCAGCTTAAAAATAACCTGATTCTTGCGCCAATGGCGGGCGTGAGTGATGCGCCTTTTCGAGAAATTTGCGCTGAATTTGGTGCTGGACTTACCGTATCGGAGATGGTGGCATCAAATCCTATGCTACGCAATAACACAGGCACGTTACTTCGCGCCAAACACGGTGAAAATAATGGTGTGCGGTCTGTGCAAATTTTAGGGACGAACCCGAAAGATTTAGCGCAAGCGGCTAAAATTAATGTGCAAAATGGTGCGCAAATTATTGATATCAATATGGGATGTCCGGCGAAAAAAGTTTGCTCGGTAGCGGCTGGTTCTGCTTTACTGCGCGATGAAACACTGGTTAAACAGATTCTGGATGCGGTTGTCCTTGCTGTCGATGTTCCCGTGACCCTTAAAATTCGCACTGGCTGGGACAAAGACAGCCGCAATGCCATCACGATTGCAAAAATTGCCGAAGATTCCGGTATTTCGGCATTGACTATTCATGGGCGAACTCGCGCATGTAAATTTGAAGGTTTGGCAGAATACGACACCATTAAACAAGTCAAGCAAGCGGTATCCATTCCCCTTATTGCCAATGGTGATATTGATAGCCCTGAAAAAGCGCGTTTTGTTTTAGAAAAAACGGGCGCTGACGCCATTATGATAGGTCGCGCAGCACAGGGAAATCCTTGGTTATTTGCGCAAGTGTCCCATTTTCTTGAATACGGTGATTTGATAGAAAAGCCATCAATCAACGACATTTACGATGTGTTGACATTACATTTAGAAAAATTATATTCGTTTTATGGCGCGGGGACAGGCGTGCGCCTAGCAAGAAAACATATTAGCTGGTACTTTCGCGGACTTGAAAGCGTGGATACTGCATTGAAACAACAAATTAATCAGACGCTTGAGCCAAAAGAACAATTGAGATTAGTCACGTTGGCGATGGGGATTATGGATAGTTAGCACAACGTCCCAATGATTAATCATTTATTAGGTTTTCATGTCACCCAAATAATTGATTTACCGTTAGTAGATTGATTAAATTGAATACTTATTTTCCATCTACGCGATAATCTTATAAAATTTGCTACTAATTTCCTTGGTTTCATGTTTTTGATTCAAAGAGATTATGTGGTTGCTCGGCTTTATAACGTTTCACTTTAAAGAAGGTGCGAAATCAAAAAAATTATCATAATTTATATAAAACGAGACCTTTGCACGAAGTTTGTAAAAAGGGTATAAAAATGCCGCTTGGCATATTAAAGCAGGCTCTGAAATTAAAAAAAATCACCTTTGAGCCATTGTTGGGCTAATAAAGAGCCTTCGTGCAAAGGTTTCGCAATAGGATTCAACGTCAGATAATGGTAAAAAATATGGTGAAAGTGTTATTTGTCACGTTGGGGATATTCATGCAGGGGAAAGTGATAGTCAAACGATTAGGGTAGCGATGCAAAAAGTGGGTGCGATGAGGGCAAGTGTTTGTGTTAACGCAAATGAAATGGATTTAAATAATTCGGATAATCAAGCAAAATTAACGATGAGTATTAAAAAATAATAGTTCCTCCGATAAAAAAACTCCCAGTATTTTTACAATAAGGGGAGCTGTGAAAGTAGGAGATAGCCAGTAATTTGAATAGAACGCTTAACCATGAGCGGATTTGTAAAATTCGCGGTTCAAATAGGTATTGCTTAACACAGCAGCAATTGCAAATAATACGGTTGAAATAATAAATTGACCCGAAATAAAGCCCACAATACCCACGAAAAACGTGATGCCAATCAAAATGTCTCTGTAGAAAGTAGTCATGATAAATCCTTAAAAAATAGTTAATAAATAAATGTAGTTCAGTTGGTGCTTACTATACAGGTGTGTTTATTTATTGACAATACGGTCTTTTATTGATTTATAGTTTCCAAATTGGGTGCAAATGAAAGATCGCGCATTAAAGTTGAGATGAAAAAGGCTTTAATGCGCGTTGAGAGTGGAATGAAGGATTTTATTTCCCTAATACGTCATGGCGCGTGGTTTCGGCTAATGCGTTGACTTGCTCAACTAATTCTTGTTCAACGCCTAATTCGATGAGTGTTGCTTCTAAATTTTCAAGTACTGCATTGAAATGGCTATCATCAAGTCCCATTTTAACGAGCTTAGCATGGCCAGCACGTAAATCTTTGCCACTATAGTGACTTGGGCCGCCAAAGGCCATGGTTAAAAATGCTTTTTGTTTTGCAGCTTGTTTTTCCATGTCGACATTGTCAAAAAAACGATAGATACGATGATCCTCTAATACTTTTTTGTAAAACACTTCAACTGCAGCATCGACAGCAGCTTCACCGCCAAGTTGCTCAAATAAACTGGTGCTATTTTCTTCGCTCATTGTCCTATATCCTCTTCGTGATTTATTATAAAAATTATGATTGAGCTTACCGCTCAAAAAAGAGTTTATAGGAACAAAAGCGTCGATACAATATAATCATTATTTAACTTATTGAAATGACTTATTCGCAATAAAATCAATGCAACATAACCATTGGTACACTTGCTGATAAACTGTTCTATAATAGGCGGTATCTTACTTTTTTTAATTTTTTTACGGTTAATATAGTTTATGGAACATGAATCCAAATCAGATTGGGAACGCAACCTAATTAAGGAAGTTGCCCTCGCTGCTATTACGGAGCAAACACGTGCCCGTCGATGGGGTATTTTTTTTAAAGGCTTGTTGTTTGTGTATTTGTTTGCCATTTTTGGCGTGACCGTCTACCCTAAGTTGGGAGATCACCACGCTGGCTCAAAAGGTGATGATCATACCGCTATTATTGATTTGATTGGTCCGATTGCTGAAGATAAACCAGCAAACGCCGATTCGATTATTGAAGGTTTGCGTGATGCCGTAGAGGATAAACACACGAAAGGGATTATTCTTCACGCAAATTCGCCTGGTGGAAGTCCTGTGCAATCGGCGTATGTGTATGATGAAATTCGCCGAATTAAGAAAGAACATCCAACACTGCCTATTTTTACAGTGGTAAGTGATATATGTGCATCGGGTTGTTATTATATTGCGTCAGCGAGTGATAAAATTTATGTTAATCAAGCGAGTTTGGTGGGTTCGATTGGCGTTTTAATGGACGGTTTTGGTTTTGTGGATGTGATGCAAAAATTAGGTATTGAGCGTCGACTGCTTACGGCAGGCTCACATAAAGCGATGCTGGATCCCTTTACACCGCGTAAAGAAAACGATACAACGTATATGCAAAGTTTACTCAATCAAGTACATCAACAATTTATTACCGCAGTTAAAAATGGACGTGGTGAGCGCTTGAAAGAAACGCCTGATTTGTTCTCTGGACTTGTTTGGAGTGGTGAGGAAGGGGTGAAAATTGGGTTAGTGGATGACTTTGCAACTCAACGTGATGTTTCAAAAAACATTATTGGTGCCGAAAACGAAGTAAACTTTACACCAAGAGAGCAACTATTTGATCGCCTTGCTGGGCGATTAGGGGCGTCTTTTGGACAATCACTGAGTAGTTTTCTGCAGGCAACGTCGTTGCGTTAATATTTTGGAATGAATTTATGACTAAGAAAAAAGAAACCGCGTCAACTAAACAAGATAAAAAGCCAGATAAAAAAGTGACGCTCGTGAAAATGCCAAGCTATAGCACAATGCTTTTTGGTGCAATTGCAGCTTATTGGCTATCCACTATCATGAACCCCGCTTTTGTGGCGATTGGCGTGCTGGTTATTTTATTTATTCCAATCGTCTCAGTGGATAATATTTTTGCGCGTCAATTTTCTAAAGCGTATCAACGACCAGAACCTGAAGAGACGGCGAATGATCAAAAACCAGTAGATGATAAAAAAGCAAAAAAACCAGAAGTAAAAAAGGTCGCCGCAGCGGCGCCCGCGAAAGCAGTTGAAGCGAAACCTGCAGCAGTAAAAAAATAAAAATCACATTAAATGAAAACAGTAGGGATTTCTAATTTTTGTATTTCAAACTAGATAAAGTGTATAGCTAGAGTTGCAATGTTCATATTTTTGATAAACAAGTGGGGATTTAATAATGACTAACGTAACGTTTACGCTTCCAAGTGATACAGTAGGAAATGCAACAGGTGGGATTTTGCTAGGTGATTTTAATCACTGGAATCAAGCCGATGGGATCGTTCTTGAAAAACAGAAAAATGGGGATTTACAGGCGACTTTGCCACTTGAAGTAGGTAAATACTATGAATATCGCTATTTACTCAGTGATGGTCGATGGGTAAATGATGAATATGCGAATCCTTATATGAATACATACGGGCATTGTGTTGAAAATTGCAGTTTGATTGTGCCTACCGATGTAAAAGAATCTGCTGTACCGTCATCAGGTGTTCAAGAATCTGCTGTACCGTCATCAGGTGTTCAAAAAACAGATGATTTAACTAAAATTGAGGGGATTGGTAAAAAAATAGCGGAACTTTTAGTGGCCCAACATATTTGTACGTTTGCGGATTTAGCGAATTCAAAGAATAGAATATTGCAAAATATTTTAAATGATGCAGGCAGTCGATATAAATCTTATGATCCAAATACATGGGTTGAGCAAGCCAAATTAGCTTCTGAAGGTAAATGGGATGAGCTTAAGACATTGCAGCTTGATCGCAAGAATGCAAAAAAAGCATCCTGAATTATATGATGTTAGGTACTTTTAAATCGTAAATGGTTATTGAAAACAGCGGTATCGCCTTATATTTTTTGATGGCGTTTGGTTCGGGTTATGCGATTGGTAATTTGCATGGAATGGGTTTTTTAAAAACGTGGCTTGTCTCCATTCTTTTTGTGCCTTTTGCGTATGAATTGCTTAACCCGAATATCTTAATGGTTCTTACCGTCATCGGTTTTTCGTTTGGGTTGTATTTTGCGAAAAGTGTTTCATTTTTTGATGTGCTCAGTTATCTAAGCCCCAAACGTTTTTTACAACCACGCAAAAAAAATACGACAAATCAATCAACTTATCACGCTACGTTTTCAGCAACTGCGGACAATCATTCGCCCTTTGATGCTCGACGTCCTGAGGACGTTTTGGGTTTGTCGCCTGATTTCACCCAAGAAGAGCTTAAAGCGGCTTATCAACGCGAATCGAATCGCACCCATCCGGATAAATGGGCAAATAAATCAAAGGCGCTTCAGCAAATGATGAGCGCAGAGCAACAACAAATCAATGCGGCGTATAAAAAATTAAAACGCTAAACTGCTTGGAGCGGAGCGAATGCACGAACTTTCTTTACTCGAAAATGTGCGTACCATTTTAGAAGCACACGCGCGTAGCCAACATTTTCAGACTGTTGAAAATATCACTTTAGAAATTGGTGCATTGTCTTGCGTTGAACTTGAGGCGTTAACTTTTGCATTTGCAGCTGTAATGAAAGGTTCGCTTGCGGAGTGTGCTGAATTGAAATTTAAACGAATTGAGGGGCAAGGGCGCTGTTTTGAATGTGGTCAGTTGACGCCAATGATTGAGTTATATGACGTTTGCAAACATTGTGGGCATTTTCGCGTAGAAATAGTGAGCGGACTTGAAATGAAAATTACAGAACTGAAGGTGCGTTAATATGTGTGGAATTTGTGGTTGCAGTGATATGTCATTCTCAGGAAAATTTATCCCCGTCAATAAAGCTAACGCGTTATTGTTTACGTCTTATGATTCAATCCAAGGTGATGAAAGTGCTGACAAGAGCCGCTTGATTCAAATGGAAGTGGACTTGCTTGGCAAAAATAATAGTTATGCTGAGAAGAATCGACACTATTTTCAGGAGCATGGTGTTTTTGTTCTCAATTTGGTGTCCAGTCCCGGTGCTGGAAAAACCACCTTGCTGGTTGAAACGATAAAAGCTCTAAAAGAGGTTTTTCCGATTGTGGTTATCGAAGGTGATCAGCAAACGCAACATGATGCAGATCGTATTCGCGCGACAGGGGTTCGTGCTTTGCAAATCAATACAGGACGTGCTTGTCATTTAGATGCACAGGGTATTGGTGTTGCGGTGGCGAAACTAGGCATTGAAAATAACAGTTTTTTAGCCATTGAAAATGTCGGTAATTTAGTGTGTCCATCTGCCTTTGATTTAGGCGAAGCACATAAGGTGGTGGTTTTATCCGTGACAGAAGGGGATGACAAGCCACTCAAATACGCCGATATGTTTTACGCTGCCGATTTAATGATTATTAACAAAATAGATTTGTTGCCGTATGTTGATTTCGATATGGATCGTTGCATCGCGTTCGCGCGGCAGGTTAATCCATCCATTCATATTATTGAGCTTTCCGCGACAAAAGGTGATCATTTTAGCGAATGGACAAATTGGCTGCGTGAATCAATGCAAAAAATGATTAAATCACACGCGCTTTGAGTTTATTGGAAAGTGATGTTCCAAAGCGTAAACAAGGTTGCTCAAAATAGGTAAACGAGAGCGATGAAAAACCAAATACTATTCCTAAATAAATCAGCGTTTGCCACCATTGCACGCCGGTATAATAAGCGGTAGCCAATTCTTGCCACAAATACACAGAATACGAAATACGTCCTAAGTAGCTTAATTTTGGATGATGAAACAGTGTTTTGATTTTTGAAAAATGCGTAGGCGTCCCAAACACAATGAGTTGAACAAGCAGCGGATAAAGGAGAATTTTAAATATCGCATCTTGTTTAGTGGGCAAAAAAGTGAGTAAACCCATGAGTAAGATTGTCGCTGCAGACCATTCAAGTAACGATAAATTACGCAGGCGTTTCATCCAATGAAAAGGCAGTAGCGCACTAAAGCATCCCATAAACAGAAATAAAAAGTAAGTGCAGTATTGTGACCAAAAAATCTTTCCACTATAGTGTAATATCAGCGCTATGCTTGTGAGCAGTGCAATGGATGCGAAAATACGACCATTTCTATTTCCACGCCACGCCCAAATAAAGAGTAGGGGAAAAAGTAGGTAAAACTGCTCTTCATAAGCAAGTGACCATGTATGTCCGGCATACCATGAGCAGCCTTTTGTTAGTGGTAAATTACACAAAAAAGCCGCTGAGGTGAGTAATTGTTCGCCGCTAATCTCAAGTAAATCAGCTGAATTTAATATAAATAACGTCAACAAATAGAGCCACATGGGCGGTACGATTCTGAAAAATCGACGTGCACAAAAAGCACTTAAACAAATCTTTCCTGTTGTTTTCTTTTCAGAATTCAAGCCATTGCAAATCACAAATCCACTAATACTAAAGAAAATCAATACGCCCATTTCACCAAAACGCTCAATTTGCAGCGAGTAGGTTTCAATATCTGCGATATAGAGATCTAAGCCGCTAAATAATAAAAAATGTTCTTGAATGACGAGTATCACGGCAAAAAATCGCCATACATCAATGTGTTCAATGCGTTTAGTCGCGCTCATTTATTTTTTCCTAAATTAAAAAAGTATCACTATCGACATCTAATTGGCGAAGTTTATCGCGTGCGTAATCGCGTAGCGCTTGTATCATTACATGTTGTTTTTCATCTTGCGGCAACGTGTTTTTGATAATGTGCAAATAATCGTTCAAAGTGATATTGGCATCACTTGTCGCGCCTATCAGTTGTGCAACGCAGAATTCGCGCCACTTTTCCCATTCAACACTGGTTAGTGTACTGGGATAATTTCGAGCTCGATATCGAAATAACATTTCCTCAATGCGTGCATCTTCGTAGCGAACAGATAAAGTCGCAAGCTGCTCGGGTGGCGCATTGCGAATTTTTATCATCGCTTGTTTATCGACAGACGAGAAAAATCCGCCATTGTATAAACCTAAATCGACATTTAACAGTACAGCAACATTTTTGGGTGATTGTCCAAAAACGCTGTGCATTTTTTGTGTTAAATCGCCTGCAGCGATAATTTGCGCAGCATGTGCATGGCAAATATCGAGATTGAGTTTTAGTCTTTCAATTTCAATAGGTGTTAACACCGACAACGGCGCAAGGACGGGGCATTTGTTAATATGCACGGTTTTGAGCGGGATGCGCGAGACGTTTTCGGGTAAATCTTGCGTAGCGACAAATAATCGCTGTTTTATTTCATCCGCGTTTAAGGTTAATAATGCGCTAGGTTCCTCATTTAAATCATAAACAATGATTTCATTAGCATTCGTTGGGTGCGCACATAGCGGCAGAATAATCGCAAGGCAATGCTTTGTCGCAGGATACATACCCGAAATATGTACTAATGGAATACCGCTGCCAACATCGAGTAGTTTTAGTGCTTGTGATTTACTTCGATGCTCAAAAAAGAAATTAAATAAGCGAGGTTGTGCGTTCTTGAGGGTTTTGGCGAGTGCTAATGTGGCGTAAACGTCCGCCAGCGCATCATGCGCGTTTGCGTGGAGAATGCCATTCGCGGCGGTTAATTGATCTAATTTAAAAATGGGACCGCCATTGTCGTCGTAGACCCAGTTGATTCCTAGCGGACGCAATGCATGAGCGGCGCGAAAAATATCAAGTAAATCCCAACGTGAGTTTCCGTGTTGCCATTCACGCTCATAGGCATCAAAAAAATTACGATAAAAACTATGGCGCGTGATTTCATCATCAAAACGAATGGAGTTATAGCCTAGTGTACACGTTCTGGGTTGCGATAATTCTTTATGAATAATACGCATGAAATTCGCTTCACACTCGCCTTGTTCGTTTGCTTTTTGCGGTGTAATACCCGTTAATAAACACGCTTGTGGGTGAGGTAATATATCAAGGCTTAATTTGCAATAAATTGAAATCGGGTCATCGATAATATTGAAATCCAAATCGGTTCGAACACCTGCAAATTGCAGTGGACGATCTTTTTGTGGATGCGTTCCGGTGGTTTCGTAATCGTATAAAAAAAGCGAATGCGTCATGAAAGAAAATAAGCAGTGTAAAATAGTGACTAATCATTGCTATTATAGGCTGATTCAATTTGACTTTATATTGTGAGAGTAATTTTATTATGCAACACGTTGACACATTGCTTCATGCTCGTTGGATTATTCCTATTGAACCGGCGAATGCGCTCTATGAAAATTACACGCTCGTGATGAATGCGGGGAAAATTTTAGATTGTTTGCCCACAGATGAAGCGAAAACACGCTACCAAAGTAATGACGTGTTAAACATGACAACGCATGCGCTACTCGCGGGTTTTGTGAATGCACATACACACGCGGCAATGAGTTTAATGCGTGGTATTGCGGATGATTTGCCATTGATGGATTGGCTGGAAAATCATATTTGGCCGCTTGAGCAAAAATGGATGAATGAAGAATTTGTGCGTGATGGCACAGATTTAGCGATTGCGGAAATGTTGCGTGGCGGCACGACGTGTTTTAATGATATGTATTTCTTTCCAGACGTTGCGGCAGAGCAGACAATAAAACGTGGTATGCGTGGCGTTTTCGGTGGCATTATTATTGATTTCCCCAGCGTTTGGGCAACAGATAGCAACGATTATATTCAAAAAGCGCTTACGCTAACAGAATGTTTAGAGGCGCATTCGCTCACGTCAACCACACTTGCGCCTCACGCACCTTATACGGTTTCAGATGAACCGCTCAAACACGTTTTAGCGCATTCACAAGCGTTGAATTTACCTGTACATATTCATGTTCACGAAACCGTGTATGAAGTGGAGTCTGCTTTCACGCAAAACGGAGAGCGTCCTTTGGCGCGTCTTGATAATTTAGGTTTAGTAAATGATGGCTTGATTGCCGTTCATGTCACGCAACTCAATGATGACGAAATCGCGCTACTTGCTCAAAAAGGGGCATCGATTGTGCATTGTCCTGAATCAAATTTGAAACTGGCCAGTGGATTTTGTCCCGTAGCGAAATGTTTAGAAGCTGGCATCAACGTGGCGTTAGGTACAGATGGCAGTGCGAGTAATAATGATTTGGATATGCTCGGCGAAATGCGCACCGCTGCGTTAATTGGAAAAGCCGTAGCGGGGGATGCAAGTGCGATTCCTGCAATGACAGCTTTGCGCATGGCAACAATTAATGGCGCAAAAGCATTAGGACTTGAAAAACAGATTGGATCACTTGAAGTGGGTAAATTTGCAGATGTGATCGCCATTGATTTAAGTGCGCTGGAAACGCAGCCACTTTATTGTCCCATTTCACAAATTGTTTATGCGGCGAATCGTAATCAAGTTACCGATGTATGGGTGGCTGGGCAACATTTGCTCAAATCACGCGAATTAACAACATTTGATATGACTGAGCTTCAGAATAATATTGAAAAATGGCAACTGCGTTTAGCGGAGAAACTGGATGAGTGAGAATATTTTTGATAACGTCCCTGATGTTATTCCGGAAGAAATTTTTAGTCTTTTATTAAAAGATAAAAATGTTCGCATTGAGCGCATTGTGTCTCAAGGGCAACGCACACCTGTCGATGAATGGTATGATCAAATGCAAAACGAGTGGGTCATTGTTTTGGAAGGTGAGGCGGTCATTGAATACGAAAACATGGAGCAACATACGCTAAAAGCCGGGGATTATCTTTTTATTCCCGCGCATAAGCGTCATCGTGTTGCATGGACAACCGCCACTGAAAAGACCATTTGGCTTGCTGTATATTGGCTTTGAAAATTAATGCTATTTTAACGAGAAAACTCGATGTTTCGTCTTAGTCAATATATGCGTGAAATTATCGCGCCAACGCCCATTAAAGCCATGCGCAAACCCGTTGCGCCAGTGGTCATTTGGAATTTAATTCGTCGCTGTAATTTAACATGTCAGCATTGCTACACCACGTCAGCGGATCGTGATTTCCCCGGGGAGTTAACCACACCCGAAATTTATCACGTGATGGATGATTTAAAGGCTTTTCGTGTGCCGGTATTGATTTTGTCGGGTGGCGAGCCTCTGCTTCACCCTGATATTTTTCCTATTTCACAACGCGCAAAAGATTTAGGTTTTTACGTGGCGTTGTCGAGTAACGGGACCAAAATTTCAGCGGATAATATTGA
>Ga0114974_10003684_pt1 | contig 11522 bp, 24 predicted proteins | sample S_130206_EF_Meta_FD_87318 | JGI IMG/M metagenome (GOLD analysis project Ga0114974, IMG submission 87318) | Freshwater microbial communities from Lake Simoncouche, Canada to study carbon cycling - S_130206_EF_MetaG | ecosystem: Environmental > Aquatic > Freshwater > Lake | place: Lake...
AGTCCTTTAATGCTTGTTTATCCTTAGCATACAAGTATATCCAAGTGATAGACCTAGTCTCTTCATCAACCGATATCATTACATCACATATGTATTCACAGTCAATGAAATCCAAGATTTTCTCTATACTAATTTTTCTATATTTGAATAACAGATCTTGATAGTTCTTAGACCATCTAAGAAGATCCCCTAATCTATCTTGATAGTATTCAAGACCTCCGGGGTAGTAGATTTCTACATACCCCTTCTCCTCCATCTCTATCAAAGATTCGATATCGATTGTTTTTCTTTTCACAAGTACGGTTAGATCGGCTTAGTAATCAAGTAATCCTCCGTACCAAACATTCCAATGTATGAACTAGATACATCTCTACAAAATTCTTCTGTAAGAACTTTTTCATTAGACTGCTGAAAGTTCCATCGGATATCCCTACGGGCATACTTCTGAAGTTCTTCTAAGTTCTTAGGAGAATCATCTTCTCCGTCTTCTACTACTTCTTTAATAAATTCATAAACGTTTTCTCCGAAAGCCTCAACTAATACATTAATGTAAGCTTGTACAAATTCTGATTTAATTTTCTTTTCCATAAGCTAAATATACGAACTTTATTTTAAACTACCAACCCTTTTCTTTCCTTATGCATCTTTTCTATTGCATGAGATAGTTCAAGATCCAACTCGTACTCCGTACGCATCACTAACTTAGGACCACCCGCTTTCTCTGCCGGGGATTTGTACAACTCATATATATCAAACTTCCTTTTATTTGAATTAACAAAATCATACATAAAGTCTTCATCCACTCTATACTTCTCCCAATACCCATAAGAAGTCGTCTGATGAACAAACTGAGAACCATCTTCATTATAAGTTCTCTCCCACTTAACCCAATAAGGCTGAAGGTTCTTACTTCCTATCCCTTCCTCAAGTATGCAGTTATTACGTTCATCATAAGAACGGTTGTTGTACCAACCCGCCTTCGGATTCTTAAATTGAATTAAATTTCCGTTTACATCGTAGGTCTTTTCTAGACCTAATTGCTTGATAACCTTGATTTCTTTTTCCATAATCTAAAGATACGAACATATATTCATATAACCAACTAAAGACTAAAATTTTTCCGAAAAAATTCCCTAGGGGTCTAAGGGCCGGCCATAAAGTCACTTTTTGAAAACTTGATAGGTACTTTGGGTGGTACAAGGTATAAATATATACCCTTATAGTGAGATTTCTTCCGGAAGAATGACTGCAGCTTTAGCGTAGTAGGCCGTAGATAAGTACTATAGTGATATTAAGTACACTTGTATTGAGTATGTGCTAGCTACCTATACCGTACTATATACGTACGTAGTATGGTGGTCGTAAAACCGTAGCACTGACTTTAGGAGACCGTAGACACTAGATGAGCCGACTGTAGCCGACTCCTTCTTATCTTCTTAATTAGGCCAGACCATCATAGTCCCGGCGTCATACCATTCAAAGTGCCATCCTCTCTTATCAAGGACTTTACTTAGTAATGGATCAACTCCAAAGGTATCTACCCATCTTTCTGAATAGTAATCAAAGGAGCTCGTATTACTATCTGCTGCTATCCAGATACCTCCGGTACTACTATCAAACTCTTCAGAGGTTCCTCTTACTTTTACTCCTAAGGTCTTTAGGACATCTATCATCTGCTCTCTGTTCATATTACTTCTTTAAAATGTCTTCAAGTTCTAAGATAGTAGCTCTAATAGTCCCGATGTAAAGGCCTGCTTCATAAGCAGAGCTAATCTCTTTACCTTTCTTGTCACCTTCTACAAGCATGTAGCTTAGGGTGTTCTTAATTACTTCTAAGTGGTTTTTAATTTCTTCTTTTGTCATAACCTTTTTTTTTATTATACCTAAAGATACGAAAAATAAAGAAGGGGACCAACTAAGTCCCCAACTTTTATGAAAAATAAATAAATAAAGGTTTTAGATTAATTGGTCAATCAAATACTTAGTTTGAATATCTTCTTTCCTAAGAATTATCTCCTGATCAGTATCGTAAGATAAACAAGTAAATTCAACAGTTACTCTCTTACCTGAAGTATTCCTATTAATACATTTCAATTTTGTCACTCTACTAATACTCTCATATCTTCCTCTCCCATAGTTAATAGTTTGTAAATTATCTAAAACTACTTCCCCTCCTGTATAAAAATTTTCTAATGCTTTTGCTTTTTTCATATCTGCTTCTTCTCTATTCAACCTATCGATCTCAGATCTTAAGATAGAATCTTCCTTATGCAATTCACTTGCCTGTTCTTTATAAACTTTAAGTAAACCATCTTCTACAAAAATAGTATTAATACATTCATTCATTCCTCCCTTATAAAGAATCTCTGCAATCCTTCCGTTGAAGATTAGTCTTTTATATTCAAATTCTGAATCGATAGTAGTTGCATAAGTATTTAAGTAATGATTAGAATTACCTACCCAGCTTCTTGAGTTAATAGAAAGGATCTCTTTTCTATCTATATTGAAGTAGATAGTATCTCCGTAAGAGATTCCTAAGCTAACTTGTGGAAAGTCTGCTAATACTTCCTTGAATAATTCTTCTGCTCTTTTAGAAAGCAATTCATTCTTTTGAGCTCCTAAGATCTGTAATTCTTCTCCGATTACTGTTCTTCTGTCGATTAATGTCTGTTTAATAATGTTTGTCATAACCTTTATTTCTTTTTTTCTATACCTAAAGATACGAACTTAGTTGTTAAGAGGCAACTGTTTTTCTAAAAAAGTTTCACCTTCTGATTTTAAAACATAAACGAATCTTGCTTGCCCAATATCTCCTCTACACTCAACAATTCTATTATCAATTCTACCAATAAACTTTTTACTTAAACCCCTTCTCAACATATCAGCATACTTCTTATTTGATTCCCATGTTTCATTTCGATAGTAACCAAATGCAAGTTCAAAGATTTCATTTTCTGTTAAGAATTCAAAATCTGATAACGTTTGTAAAATCTGCTTGATTGAATTGTTTTTCTTTTTCATAACCTTTTATTTTTTATTATACCTAAAGATACGAACTTTATTTCAATTAGGCAACTATGAATTGAAAATAAATCCATCAATTTTTTTACCTTCAACATCCGTAAACAAATCCGGACAAACAATAGCATTGTAGTTAGTCAATGCTGTTAGTCTGTTAAATGCTGGTATCGAATCAACTTTACCTATTAGGGTAGCATTAAGCATAACTAAGATGCCATCTTTAACATCATAATCTTCGCAGATAAATACTTCGTGTTTCATAACCTTTATTTCTTTTTCCATACCTAAAGATACGAACTTAATCTTCGGGAGGCAACTCTAACCCTAATATTTTTGCAATTTCTTTTGCTGTCTCAAACTGCTTGGGGGTTATATCTTCTGACCAGCCGAGATTGAAAAGCCTCTCATGAACGCCCAGTAACTGCTGCTCTGTTGGTGAACCCCAGAAAGCCTCTTCACCTATCCACAACTCACCATATAACTCTTCAGCGATCTGAAATAGTATTTGTCTATGCTCTAATAGTTCCTCTACCATTAGTCTTCCCTCCCAGTTAAAACTTCTGACTTCTTAAACGATCTCACTCGTTTCACTGCCTGAGCATAATGCTCTGCTGACAATTTCAACTTCCAGAGAAGCTCTGCTTTAGCTTCTTTAAACGTAGCGAAGGTAGTACAACCATTAGGTTCACTAGTAGTCTGGATCTTTTTAATTGTGCTGTAGTAAGCGTCTTCGCTTAGTTGATATAATGTCTTCATAACCTTTTTTCTAATATACCTAAAGATACGAACTTTATGCTCTGAAAGCAACTTTATTTTGTAGATCTTCTACTGAGCCTTCAAGCCCGGGAGGATCTAATCTTAACATACATTCCTCATGAGTACCTGTGAAGATGATGCTGCTATAGTTCCTGGGCATAGCATTGACAGCTGCAATAGCAAACATCCTAAGGCCTCTGATGTTGGTATAGTCATAATAGTTAAATTGATCAGGCATTAGGTAGCTCCCTTCTTTCCATAACAAGCTGAACTAATACTTCAGTATCTGCTTGTAATAAAAGCTGCCTAAGCATTTGATCTTCCATACTCGTATTCTTGAGAATGTGCTGCATCGTCTCTCCATCGACTTCGATGCTATTAAGCATACTGATCACCTGATCAGCTACTAATTCTTTTTGCGGGATTTCTGTGATTTTTATCATAACCTTTTTTATTATACCTTAATATACGAACTTAGACTCCTGAAAGCAACTTTATTTTCAATTATTTTCCTTAATCTCCGGGAAGTGCACATTCAGCTTATAGTGAATAATTTCCAATGCTTCCTGTAAATCCTCTGCCGACTGGCAGTAGTCAAGATTAGACCACTTCTTTAGCTCGGCAATCAAACCCTCTAACTTCTTATCCATAATTAGTCCCTCAGGGTTTACGGTGGCGTATTTGTACTGGATTGTTTTTGTCATAACCTTTTTTTATTATACCTAAAGATACGAACTTACTTTCGATTAAGCAACTTTTGACATAAAAAAAGTTGTAAAATTAACCTCAATATCATTGAAAGAATCCCTAACCTTACCGTCCCTAACCGACACTTCAATCTCATCCAAATACACCGTGTGCGTTGGCATTAAAAACATTTCAATAAATTGACCTTTTATAAAATCAATTAACTCCTGACCTATCATTCCTGTAACCTCAATCGGTTCAAATGAGTTGTTAAAGTAGTGGTTCATAAACATGAAGTACTGCTTTTTCATAATGTAATCATAGTTGCTCATAACCTTTTTTATTATACCTAAATATACGAACTTATTTTTGAATTCCCAACCCTTTGTTGATTTTTTCAAACATTTTTTCTTCAGCTATTCTCTCCTGAAGCTCTACTATTTGGTCAGTCAAGTAGTCATCAAGACCTTCTAAGATGTCTGCAAAAGTCTCATCAGACTCTAAAGTGCATAACGTAGCTTGAAACTTCTGAAGCATTGTAGCCAATTCTATTTTCTTTTCCATACCTAAAGATACGAAGAAGGGAGGGAGTTTCCAACCCTCCCCCAAACTTTTTTTAATTTTTTTCTTCGTTCATTACATAAGCTTTACAAGCCCAGAACTTAGCTTTTACTGCCTGGTATTGATTCTGATTATACAATGCTGTCTTAGACAAATCCTGATTGATATCACCTACTGTCACTTCACGTAAAAAATCTGTATATGCCCAGATCTTCTTTCCACTACGAGCAAATACTGTGAAGTCATGCTCTCCTAAACTACTACTCTTCTTAATAAAAGCAATCGATAAAATCGCCTTAGCTTTATAGCGTCTGAATGCTGCAATTGGCGACTTAGCTTCTACTACACTGGAGATCGTAAACCCGGCCTGGCATTTAGTGATCACTCTGTAGCTACCTTCACCGCATTCAAAACCCGGACCGTAATCTAATACGCTTAAATCTCTGTTGTTAGATGCAATGATCAAATCGTTCATAACCTTATTATTTTTTTCCATACCTAAAGATACGAAAAAGCCCCCGAAGGGGCAACTGTTTTTTTAATTTTTTTCTATATAGTTATTAGGGTCGATCAAAATAGCTACTATACTATTAACTGCTTGCTTCAAACTAATTTTTTTAGATTCTAAATCCTTAGCTAAGTTAATAACTTCAATACTAAAATTTTTACTAAAATAACCCCTAGGAATTTCTACCCCTTCCGCTTCTAAAACTTCAATTATTGCTTCCCCTAAATGGTCCGTAGTTTCTACCAATTCCGCAACAGTCCAAATTGTTAATTGGTTTTCTATTTGTTCAATAGAATCTACGCTAAAGTTTTTTGTTATATTTTCCATGCCCTAAATATACGAAAAAGCCCCGGAGGAAGCAACAGAAAGTTTTTTTTATTTTTTTCCACAAACAGTTGGTCCCCTGAAGTATTGTCCTTATCTTTAGGTTGTCGGAAAGATAGTATCTAGTACGAAGGGCGGCTGACAAAGTTGAAGAGATCAGACGTAGTTTGTTCCGGGGAGATTTTTGAAAGAAAAAAAGGAACCTACCCTAAAGATACGAACCTCCCTTCAATAAAGCAACTATAATTTTGAAATAATTTCCATGTGGCTGGCTACCTGGTCCGGGGTCTGGTGCCCTAGGACTGCCGTACGCCCATCCGGGACTATCACCCAGGCTCCATCCTCAAAGCATAGCCAATGATCCTCCTTGGAATGCCAGACGGCTACTTCTGCCGTTGTCTCCCCTTGGTCTGAATAACTAAACTCACTGTAAGATACACTGAAGGTATACCCACTAGAGAATGTCATCTGAAAGCCTTTACTAGTACTACTGAATGATTTATCTACCATACACTAAAGATACGAACCAAAGTTCAGTTAGGCAAGCATTATTTTACTTTCCAGACTATTTATTATAGAGGCAGGCTTTCACCCACCATCATTGCGATATCGGGAGTTACGACGATTGAAACCAGCCTTAAAGACGTACTTGAATGCTTTCAACAGCACAGCACCCCTAACACCCGGGTTAAATTTTTTTTTGTCTACGCCTTGCTCCTACGGCCTGCTCTACGGTTTACTAATGCTACGGTTGACTCTCCTACGGTATTCTCTACGGTTATCTTGATCGATTCGATAAGGAACCCCCCTAAAAAACTTAATTTCTATAGAAAGTTGCTTTAAGGAGGCATTTATGCTACAATTCTCTACCCTACCCAACACTCTTTCTTTCTATTCTTTCTACACATTATTCTATATTCTTATATCTTATTCCATATTGTATACTATTATTTAATACACATCACGTTTTTCTCTTACACTTCACATCATCCTACATTCTTTATTCTTTTATACAATTTTAATATGTTTCTCTATGGTTTTCTTAGGGTCTATGATAGTCTCTACGGCTTACTGTACGGTCGGCTCTACAGTTGACTCCCTACGGTCGTCCACTACGGTTTACTTACTCTACGTCTTTCTCTTCCTACGGTTATCTTATACGGTTGTCTCTAATACCTTCTTTACCTTATTTAGATTATCTTCCATTCCATACTTCTCAATTCTATTATTATATTCTATATAGAACGCTGAAGTATTATTTATCTTATCATCACTCCTTCTCTCCTTAAGGCAAATTTCTATCAAGTTATCCCAGATCATTTGCTTCACATCAGAGTCTAAAAAAGGGTAATTACTTCTAAAAGATGCTTGCTTAAATTCTTCTAGCCTTTTATATTCTTCCTGTACAAGTTCCTCTTGTACTTTCATTATACTCACTCTTGCTTTCTTAAAGGCTTGATCGATATTCTCTCGGATAGATTCATCCGTTATGCCTTTACTCTTACTTGTTACCCAATACTCCTTAGTTCGTTTCTCCAGGCTCTTCCTTTGTTTGATTAAGTCGTTCTTAACGTCGTTAGGGTATTCAAAGTCCCCGTTCTCGATCTGCATTTGAATAGAGTATTTAACTCCTAGCTTCTTATGTCTTGGACCTCTAACCCAGTATTGAAATCTATTGTAGCTCATTACCTAAAGATACGAATAATGATTCAGATAAGCAACTGTTTTTTTATTGTCGTAAGTTTAGTATTCTGATCAGTTCATCTGCACACGATACTGCCTCTCCTGCTATGAGTGTCTCATTCCGCCCATGCTCATTTCTTGTTAATAATCCTTGCATTGCCATTGCTGCAAAGTATTCACGTTTAGTCAGACCATTATGTGGATAGTTTGTACTATTATAAACTGGATGGTATGGTTCTATTTTATTGTTGCTCATTCGTTACCTCCTTTACTTCACTATCCTGTTCCTCTAATATGAATTTTAAATCTAATGCTATGATTTTAGTTTTAGCTTCATTGCAGTATGCTGTTGCTTGAAAACCACCTGTACTATTAATAATTCCTTGCTCCCAATGTGATTCTAGATAGTCCTCTAATCTTAATTCAGCAGCACTTTTAAGTAAGTAAACAGCTGTTTCTTTTAATTGTTTAATTGATGGGACTCCTTTACCAGCCCACTGCCAATCTAAAGCCTCCATTGCCGTCTGTACTTTATCGAAGTCAAAATTATCCATGATGTCATCAATCATTTGATTCACAGGATCAAAATAAATTTTTGGCTTAGGTTGCTCCATTACTTTACCTAGTAATGCATGGAGTAATTTAATTTCTTCTTCTGATAAATTGTCTATGTTCATAACTTATTTTTTATAAATAAAACCTGTGCTATCCTTTACTAATGTGTCTCTAACATTATACTTTGTTAAAGTCGTTAAACGATATGTTTTTCCTTCTGCGTCTGCAACGGCGTGATCGTAACCACCTGTGTAGTTAGCAAAAACACCTAATACTATTAATAATTTCATAACTTGTTTATTTTTTCTATACCTAAAGATACGAACTATTGTTCGAAGTTCCAACTATTAATTCCACCAACCCTCAATTTTTTCTTCCAAGATTTTAAATACAAGCTTCCGGGCTTTTAAATGCCTCTCCATACCTACTGCTAAAGCAAGTCCCGTATCTTTCTGATAGCCTTTGTACTTAGGATCGTTCTTCACAAGCCTGTACGTGTTAGGGTATTTATTAATATAAGATGCTATATCATCTTTACGAATTTTCTCTTCGAGTCTGAAGTTCTTTCCATTGTCTACAAATTCTAAATCATACTCCATGTAGTCCTGATATTCACATTCATAGTAGCTGTTTTGTAGTTTTTGGATAAGCCCTCTGCAGATCTTCATGTACTTAACTTCATTCTCCCATCCAACAAAATACTCCCTGTCTTCAAACAGGATGATCATATTCTTAAGCTTGAAGTCCATCATCTCAAACATATGATAATGATCCCAGTCTCGGTCTTTCCAAATGACAGGGAACCATTTCCAAAGGTTCTTAACCCCTCTAATTACTCTCTTAGGGAAGTACTTTGCCTCCCATTTAAACCAGCGGTAGACCTTCCAATACCATTCATTATATTCTTTTTTCATAATTTTCTATACCTAAAGATAAGAATAAAAAGGCGGGGAGACAACTCCCCACCCTATTTTGTTTTTAGATATAAGATTCTGCTAATTGGTAAAGCTTCTCATTCAATTCAATATCCCTATTGAAGTTCTTGATTGATCTTGCAGTCTTATTTCTACCTGTTGATGCTTTGTATCTAAAGCCTCCTCTAGACATTTTCTCCTGAATGACATTAAACACAACCCACAAATCATTTCCTTCATCTTCCTTGCGGGTAGGTTTAAGAATCTCCTCCGGAGTAACTTCAGCTCCATTCTCCCCAAATCTAATTCCTAAGGCAGCTAAAGCAAATTCTGCTTTCTGCTCTTCAGTCAAAGTTACTTCTCTGAACTTATTCAAAGTTTCAATAGTAACCGGAAGTGCTTCTACAAGACCCATAACCGTCTGCTTTAAAGCATCGAAAGAATATCCTTTATGTCTGATAGACATTGCACCGAATTCCTTAGTAGCAATAATCAATCCATTGGTACAAACCAATCTAAATAATCCTGCTCTAAATTGGAATGAAGATAAACCATCGTGAGAGTTACTTAAAAGAATCTGAGGATAAACTACCTCACCGTCTTCTGATGCAATAACCACGTTATCGTTTCTGAAGGTAATTAAATGCTTCTTATGGTCTGCAGTACCTTCTTTGTTAGAACGTACTTGCTTGGCATCAGTTACTCCCCATCCAAGTTTTGCCATATCTTCGATAAGGTCCATGGTTGGAACGTGAACGTACTTTTCAGATACGTTAGCAGCTGAGGTTGTACTTACTGCTGCTGGTGCAGCTTGAGCGATCTGGTCGAGGGTTAAAAATGTGTTTTTCATAACTTTGATTTCTTATATCTATACCTAAAGATACGAAGAAGAAGGGGAGTAAGCAACTACCCCCCTAATTATTTTTAATCTTTTTTTGCTGCCGGACGACCGCGTCTGCGTTTCTTAGCAGGCTTTGGTATACTCTGCTCTTCTTGGCTTTCAACCAACTGCTTAACTTCCGGTGCAGGAGCAGGTTCGGTTATGGATTCATCTTTTAGTTCATCCATTAGTTCTTGTCTAGTTTTCTTAGAGTGTTTCTCTAGTGCGAATCCAGCAATAATCACCGCTGCGATTACGAATACAATTAATAGTACGTCTGTCATTTTATTGTCTTAAAGTTTTTTTGTTTCTGTAATTAACGCTAGTAAACATGCCTGGTATCAAGTCATGACTAGTTGCTCTAACTGGATTGATATCCAAGCCTCCTCTTCTGGTATATAAACAAGCAACCATTAATTCTGAAGGATCGTAAGCTTCCATTAAGTGAACGTAAATCATCTCGCAAATTTCTTCATGGAAATGAGATACTTGTCTGTGAGATACAATGTACTTAGCGATTGATTCAAAATCCGGAGCCGTTGTACTAAACATGTGAATATAAACATCACCCCAATCTGGTTGATTAGTTACTCTGCAATTTGATCTTAGTAAGTTAGACTTGATCTTAGTCTCTGCATTAAATTCAGGCTCTAAAACACTAGCCTTTAACTGGGATGAATCTGAATGGAATGTATCAAATACAACCTCATCTAAGTTAACAAGCTGTGCAAGATCAACAAAGTCTGTTCCGAATTCAACCTCAGGAGTATTATCATTCAAAAAGAATCTAACATTAACGTCAGTACTTAAAGCTTCAGATAAATCCCTAGCAACAGTCTCCTGAACGTACTTGCGGCACTCTTCTGCAGTCTGACCGGCTTTAGTCATATTAAATGAATTTAAGTAAAGCTTGATTGACTTTGACTCAACGTGCAAAGGAGAATCAGCACTGTAGTAGATTTTCATCATACCAGATACCGGAAGTCCTTTTTCTGTTAAAGCTGAAACTTCATAAGCATTCCAAACATCCCCTCCTACAAAAGGAAGATTGCCTTCTTGAATACCATAAGACTCTCGATTGAAATGACGAGGGATTGCTACTAGCAACGAAGGATCATAAAGGTCACTATAACCTTCCCCTCCTACTTTACCCAAATGGGTTCCGGCGATTGCTATCACCGCTTCTTGATTTTTGTTATGATCCATGATTATTTATTGTAATATAAAACTTTTCTAAACGTTCGGCAACTGAGCCGGTTAAATTAATTACTGGTATGTTTATTTGATTAATATACTGATCAAACAAATCTACTATCTCATCTCTAAATTGTGTATTAATGCTCCTTACTCCGTCATCTACTATCTCAAACTCAGGCTTGAGATAAAAAATATAATCGTAACGATCCTTATAATGATTAAAAACATTAACAGCATAATCAAATACCCACTTCTCTAGATTACCTTGAAGATAAAGCCAGTGAGTATAAACTACTCCATCTATAGCGCATCTATCCATAATAGCATTTTCATAAAGAAGGTTTTTAATATGCTCATTCATTATGAGTAACTGCGTAGTATTACTTCCTGCTTCATTTATCTTCAGACCTTTCTTAACCATTCTACGAGTAATCTC
>Ga0114974_10003685_pt1 | contig 11521 bp, 20 predicted proteins | sample S_130206_EF_Meta_FD_87318 | JGI IMG/M metagenome (GOLD analysis project Ga0114974, IMG submission 87318) | Freshwater microbial communities from Lake Simoncouche, Canada to study carbon cycling - S_130206_EF_MetaG | ecosystem: Environmental > Aquatic > Freshwater > Lake | place: Lake...
TAGGTTGCATTAACCATATGTTCCTCCTCTTTTTCCATTTCTTTGATTTTGAGTTTTACCTCTTCAAGGATATTAATTACCTCATCAGTGACATTTGAACCAATCTTATTGTCAATCCATTTTGCCAATTTTTGTCTGTAAGTTTTCATAATAATTTAAACTATTTTTTTTCTTCCTCAATAAATTTTTCTGCGTCGTCTTTTGTCTTCCAATATATAACCAATCCTGATCTTCTAACATATTTCCACTTAGTTAAAAAGTTTTTTTTATATAAAATATAATATTGGTGTGGATATACTTGTGTGCTTTTATGTATTTTAAATTTCATAATACATAATAAACAAATAAATTAAATTAGTCAAATCATCTTTTAATTTGAAAATAAACGTAGGTTAGAAGTCCGAAAACTCCTACTTCTAATAACCTTGTGAATTGCCAAGATTTGAATGGATCAAAACTACCAATAATATAACTTGATAACAAATAAATCGCAAGTGCGATCAACAACAAATACTTAATATCCTTACTTTCCATATGATTTTTATTTCAACAAATATAGACAATTAAATCAAATAAAAAAATTAATTGATAAAATTATTAATCAAAATATTCCATAATAGTCATTACGAAAAATCCTGTTTCTTTGTATATTTCGTTATTTAGTTCTTCATAAATATCAGATAAAACATTTTGAACTACCTGACTATCATCACCAAAATCATTATAATATTCCTTAAATTTACCACCCCAACTCTGCCAAATCTTTATTTTAACAAGAATGTCATATGGTGATTTGTCATTCTCAATCTCATAATCAAATGGTGTGTAAACTAATCTAATTTTCAGATTAGATGCGGTAATAGTTCTTGGTTTAAATAACTCTTCATCCAATTTTGAAAAATTCAAATTACCGTTTTCATCAATACCACCTTTCCATTCTAAATAATACATTGATAATTTATGTCCTAAACCTATAGTTTGTTCAAATGTTTCAGGTGAAAACCCTAATATATTATGTGTTTGTGCAAAAAGTTTATCATTATCACCAATATCGTTCCATATCTTGAATATTGCATTCTTAATCCTTTGATTTCCTTGGATTGCTAACTTGGTGACTTGATTTTCAGTTAATAGTATTTTCATACGGATTTTTCTGTTGATTTTTTTAATTGTCCGTATGAATCGCAATGTTGTTTGCTTGATTTACAAGACACCATAATCAATAGGGATACCACAATAATAATTAATTTTTTCATTTGTTTCTTCCTTTACAATGTGCTTTTTGTGAAAAACCTTTTGGGTTGTCACAATCAATAGATCGTTTATATTTTTCAGACCATTTTTCGGTCACCTCTTTTTTATAATTATCCCAAAACTTTTTAAGTTCTTTCTTGTTATATTTTTTATCTTTCTGATCCCAACCACAAGAATGACATAAATACGGATGGTCATCATCACTTTTTTTTGACCAAGAATGACCACACTTACATTTGATTTTTTGTTCTGTAAGTAAATTATATTGTGATTCAGTTATAATAATTTTCATTATTAAAATATGTTTTCAGCAATCACCGCACCTTTATCAATATAGAATACAGGACTATTACCCAATGGTGTTGGTAATACTTTTTTATTTGGGTTATACACATATTCATTACCTTTTCTAACAACCTCACTTTGTCTTTGAGCAACAATTCCTTTTCCCTCCAATGTTCCATAACCAACATAATCCAAGTTTCTTTGTTTTGACACATAAGGTTTACCATTAACCTTAAACACACCTTTCTCAGGATTTAACATTGTTGATTCTTCATCAATTATACTCCACACTTTTTTACATTGGATCGTTACTAATTCACTTTCAGGACTTAACATAATTAAATCTACCCCTAATAATACGTCAATTGGATCACCCCCTCCACCAACATTACCAACAAAAGGGTAAATTAATTTGTAGTTATTATCCTCCATTAATTTAACAATTGTATTTTCAACATCGGCACCTTCTTTGGAGTTATGTATTGATTTTTCAGAGTACTTTGTAGATGAGGTCAAATATTTATTATAGATAATATCGGGATAATTTGACGCAATATTAACCGCATTTTCTAAACTACTCTTATCATTATTCATCAAATCTTGATATATTTTTTCCATATCTAAAGTTTTGGAATCTCTAATAATATCCGTAATTAAAACCGCACTATCCGAATAATTAGTATCCAACTTATTAAGTTGTAACCATTGTTTATCATCATAAATGAAAGACAATTCCCTCAAAGGACCGTTCATAAAATCTGAGATAGTTCCATAACAAATATTTTTTGCATTTAAATCACAAGGATATTGCCATTTTTTATCTGGATCAATCCTACGTAATTTATCTAAAATAAGAAACGCCTCTACTAATTCACCTTCACTAATTGTATTAATCCATTTTTTCTTTTTACTACTTAATAGTTTTGTGATAAATGGATAAAGTATTGGTCTGTATTCTGAATTATCTAATTTACTACAAAAGTTTTTTTCAAGTGATCTTGGGTTATAAGCATCACATCCAATTTTTGCAGCAACCGCCTCATTAATTATTGTTTTACCTCCTGACAGAAATTCTTCAAGTATAGGCAGACCATCATTATGTCTCCTTATAAATTCTTCTTGTCTTTCATTTATGGTTATCTTCATTTTTAATTAAATATCTTTTTTTAATTTTATTACCATTTCTTTTACTTTCTCTAACCATACTATCGGAACATCCAATAAAGTTGGCAACTTCTTTTGAATTAATAAATTTAAATACTTCTTCAGTTAATGTATCAATAATTATTAATGGTTTTTTACTATTAGAAATAATTTGTTTTTGTATCCATTCATCTGTCTTAAATTTACCACCGTAATTTGGATTGTTTTGTCCTTTGGAATTATTTGATATTTTTAATATAGATTCTTCTGTGTGTTTTTTACCATAAAAATGATTATTAATTCCTTTTGATTTTTCAGACATTATTTTTTTAGTTTCTTTTGATAAAACTTTCTTTTTAATATCTGTAGGTGTTAAATAACAATTTAGTCCATCATTAACTGAATTAAAATGTTCTTGCCAAAATCTTTCTCTCTCCATTAATTTTTCTAATCCACAAAATTCCAATATTTCAATTTTATGTTCATCTACAGAATATTTAATTAAAGAATTATAAATTGCTCTTTGTTTTTTAATTCTATTCGGAGTTAAATAAAATCCGCAACGAGTTTTTAAATCTTTAGCCTCACCAACATAGGCTTTACCTGTCGGTGAGGTTATTTTATAGATTCCTGACTCATTTGGGAAATTTTTAACTTCTTCTCTCATTACTTAATATCTATAGTTTCAATTAAAGTATAAGTGAATGAATTTCCGTGTATAGATTTTGATTTTCTACAGATATTCATAAATTCATCAAAATCTTTTGTTTTTTTAAATACCTGACAACCCATTGACCAATCGTTTACATAAGTTGAGTCCGCACCTGCATGATGAATATTAATACCAAAAATTCCTTCTTCAATTTTATTCTCATCATATTTCATATCACGATTAGCATCACGATAAACTTTAACATTCTTTGCTTGTCCTAATGCTTCATATTTACCCTGATGTAATCTAATTGTGTGTGATCCACGATATTGTCCTTCAACCAATCTTGCAATACCACTTTTGTTTTTAGTTTCAAGTATTCCCTTTGTTCCTGGATCTGTTGTTGCTGCCCAAATATGAAATTTCCATTCACCATCTTCTTTATAAGATACTGTTAGATAATCATCAAAAACATTCGTTACTTTATCTCCTGTCTCGGAGTTTCTGATCCCTACGATATTAACATCGTAACCTTTATTGTTTGTATCTTCAAACCATACATACCCTTTGGACTTAACTGCCGATTCAACTTGTTCTTTTGTAAATGACATTTTATATATTTTAATAGTTTATTTAAATATAAATATATCGCTGATTGTATTATTGAGTAATATTTAATCTTAATCCTGTATCTTGATATTCTGCATCCGAATATAATATATTAATTCTGATTTCATTATTTTGAGTATCAATGATAATCTCCCCACGACCTCCATCATTATTTTCCCAACCTCCAAAAGAATCACTTAAAAAATTATTTAAAATATCTGATAAACTATCTGGTATTAGTATTCTTCTATTGTCTAATGTATGTCCATAGTCTTCCAAATATCCATCATCACCACCCCCACTAAATTCAACCGTAAAAATTTCAGTATTATTTTGAGACATAAATTCGTTAATTACATCTAGTTCTTCTTCAACATATAACGATATTTGTCGTGTGTCACTATGAGCTTCTGTAGTTTCTTCTCTAACTTGTATTCGTATTTGAATTACTTTTTCATTAGTAAAAAACGTAAATATCACGTTGTGATAGTGTGATCCTTCATAATTACTATAAGAATAATCTGATATATAATCATTATAATATTCCTCATATAAATCTTCTATAAAAGAAACAAACATATCAGGTATTGGTATGTTTCTTCCATATCCACTTTCAAAAAATTGTCCATAATCAAAATAAAGATCATATCCTTCTGAATTACTTTCAAGAGTTACTTCATCACCCGCTTTACTTATATATTTGAATAATCTATCAAATGTTTTACTAAACTTTTCGTCTATTTTTACTGTACGTACCATATTAAGGTTTTATTTCTATATTTACGGTATCAATATATTCATCTGTATACCATTTATGGGAAATTGATAACTCATCTGAATTAAAGGTTATACTTCCTTCAGATCCGTCATTTATTTCCCATCCAGGAAATGCAATATACATATACTCATACATAATACTTTGTATATTATCAGGAACCTCAAATTCATTGTCTCCACTAAGATCCTCTAACACCATTTTTTTTTCAAGATATCCACTATCACCACCTCCGTGATATTCAATTACAATATCACCTTCATATCCTAAAGACTCAAATAATTCATCAATAATTTTTTTAAAATCGGGACGGTCATTTAGATCTGCCGAGTAATAATCATCTTGTGAAGTCATTACTTGTTCTTCCAAATAAAAAACATATTTTTCCTCATTTGGGTGTATTTCACAAGTGATTTTTGAATAACCTGTAACATCTTCATTATCGGGACTTTGACTAAATATTTGATCAATATACTTATCTATAACTTTTTCAAGATATCCCTCCAATGGTGGTTTGACCTGTATATTTTCATTACTATTATCAATGTAAAGATAATCGTCAAAATTATCTATTTCACCTTCATATAAATAAGCACTATAAGATACCGTATTAACGTTCATCTTTTTAAAAAACTTAAATAAAAATATATCTTCTCTTTCCATATATTATAAATACTTAATTAGTCATTAAATTCTAATTTCATTGTCTTAATCATCCATAATGGTTTTTCTTTTGCCTTCATTGCGGTAACCCAATCTTTTGCACTTGGTATATGATTATTACAATCTTCTCTTACGTGACTTTCTAAACAATATCTAGTATATACTATTTTATCTTCACTATTTTTAAAGTGTGTCCCAAATATTTTTTCACCCATAAAAATACCTTCTGAATGATGTAAGAATATTCTATGATCAGAATGTCCGATCCATGCTTTGGTTTGATCCATCCATTCGTGTAAATGAATATAATCTTCCCATTTTCCTCCGAACTGTTTTGCGTTTGACTTTGAATGTAAAATCGGATGTGCCATAATATTATTTTTTTATAAGTATAATACAAGACAAAATAATAATGTAGATATATTTATATTAATATGGATCAATTAATAAAACTTATTTTGGAGGAAGAACTTAGTGATAAGGTGTTTAATCAAATGGAAATTCGTCTATTTAAATTTGCTAATAAATTTAAGAAAGAACTTGGTACCCAAGAAAAAATGATTAATTTTTTCAATAATTCCATCAAAACATTTAATATTCCTGAATCAGACGCTCGTTATTACTATGAGGTTTACACTTTGAATTATAGACCTGCGGGAGATTATGAGAATGTTACCAAATCAGAATTTAAAGATCCTAAACGTTTTAGTAAACCTAAAAAAGTGACTAACTCCCAATCAGGAGAATTGGTCGCAAATAAACTACCATTTCAAGGATCTAACTTAAGGGGATTTTGGTGGCAAGGAAGAAATAATGAATGGACATATGTTGTTGATTCATATGGTTGGTTCCCTATTTATGCATTTAAATTTAATACTTGGTTTCAAGTTGATAATAATTATTCATCATCAACATCAAAACATATGTCAAATTCTCACCCATTAAGATACAATTCATCCGTTGGGACGGAGATGTTGGTCATTAATAGTGATGAAATGAAAAAGATTATTCACGGACACATTACTTTAGAAGATTTAATAGGTGATAGAAAAAATTCTTTTTCGGTAAAATTATCACCCAATAGAAATAAACTTTTATTCACCACAATAGGTTATGGTGAAGACAAAATTAAAGTAACATTTAAAATTACTCAGATAAGAGTTATTAATGGTAAACCTAAACTTAAGATAGTTGTTACTAACGTTGAGAAGATGTCTGACAGGAAAATAATTAAGGATGATGGTTCTTTCTTTAGAGGTGAAATGGAGAATGTTAGTAAAGATTCTATTATAAGAGATATTACTAGTTTAATAAATGACTCGGTATCACATAAATTGTTAGCCAAACCAGGTATGATTAATGTTGATGTTGATTTTGAATACACACCAAGTGTTGGTAGATCAACATCGTTTTGGACATTCTATAATACTTTATAATCTATCTTTTTGTATTAATATCAAATTTTATATAGAAATATAAAAATGGGAGGATTGGTTCAATTTTTTCATATAACAATGATTCAAAGTGTTCCCAAACTTGATCAGGTAAATCATCTTCATAATAAAACGTTTTATATTCACCAGGATTTTCATATGTTGTTGACTCAATTTTTAGAATATCAAAAACTATAAGACCTTGATATGGTTTAACTCCACCATACATATCCTCAACAATTTGTGTTTTTTCTGATAATCTATAAGTTATTCTTATATCATACTCAACATCTTCATCGTCATAATTATCAACAAAATAATCTGTGTGTATTAATGTACCAGGAAATAACCCATTAATTAATTTTTTAATTTTATTAACTACTTTAGTATTCTCTTTCAATATTTGTCTAATAAGATTTCTCACACATATAAATACAACAAAGTCGGACTTTTGATCCGACTTTATCTTTTTTTACAACCCGTACATTGGTCGAAACTTATCACCAAGTAAGTCCAACGATTTCGTAACCGCCTCGTCTTTGGTATTCATTCCCTTATCAACCAACTTTTTAGCGTGATACACGTTATAAACGGTTGATCCCACTTCAGTTTCCGTTGACCCTGGTCTACGATCTTTTTTTGGTTTCATTGTGTCTTTTGCATAAACATCGTAAAAACCAACTTTACAAATGTAGCGTCCTTTTAATCCTGATTTTGTTGCCATTCTTTTTTTTATTATTTAGTTAAACATTTCTACAAATATAGTATTTTATTTCTTATCTGGTAATATTAAATTCAAAAATTTTCTAATTGTTTTTATAAATTTTTGTCTTTCAGGGTTATTACCATTTTGGGTGTTGTTGAAGTACCAATCACCAACATAGTCAGTATTTTCAACTAACATTTCAATGATTTTATATTCCATTGTGGGTTTATTATCAAAACTATTAAACCCGTATCCAGGAAACCCATCAAAACGATATTCATTAACTTTTAATGGTGTATTACCAAACCAATCAGTTCCTAAATCTTTTTCTTCTATCTTTATTCTTCTCAATAAGAAATTAAATAACTCACGATCAATATCCTCGTGTTGATTTAATATATCGTTTTTATCATCTTCCTCAACTATAACTCTTTTCATTATATTTTTTATTTATAAATATCATAAAAAATTAATTTCATTAGTGATAGGGTCCCATTCAATTTGCCAAGGGTTATTAGAGTATAAATATTGTTCATTCAATACCGCGGCATTGAAGTGGTGAGTGTCTCCGTCAAAGTAATGTCCGTATCCTGTATGGATATGACCACAAATATGGATCTTTGGTTTGATCTTTTTAATTCGTTCTGCGAGTAATTCACAACCCAAGTGTGCTCCTCTGCGACCTTCAACATCATCCAAAAATCCCCAAGCTGGTCCGTGCGTAATTAAGATGTCAGTATCTTCAGGAATATCATTCCATTTTTGTTCCAACTCCCAACCACCAATCGGTAAGTTAAATGCCCAATTGTGAAACTCAGGTTGCCAAGGACTACCCCAAATTTTAATTTCAGGTTTGTCTTCTTCTTGGATCTTTACCATTTCATCCTGAACGTATTTAATTGTTTTGTATGTATCCAAGATCTTATTAATTTTATCAACGTTGTTTTGGAACCCCCAATCGTGGTTTCCCGCAATGAATATCTTATGTTTATATTCTAAACCATCATACCATTTTGCAAATTGGGTAATTTCGTGTTCATATCCCATTGATGAAATATCACCTGCGTGAAGGATTATATCACCTCCAGGTAAATCACCATTTAACACTTTGTGTTTATTATGTGTGTCAGATATTATTGTTAATTTGTATTTCATACGACAAATATACTATATTTTTTTACGCTTTCAAACCATTTTCAATAATTTCATCAATTCTTTCATCTCCATCTACCCAATCACCATCATCACAATGTTTTACCCCATTTTCAATGGTATTATCAACTCTACCATTTCTTTTTCCACCCATACTTTTGGTTTCCTTAATCCCATTTTTAAGGATATCATCAACCCCAAGAATAGTTCGTCGTAGTGTGCTATAAATTTCCTTCACCCCATTTTGAATGGTTTCTTCAACACTATACGGACCATAATTTCTACCCCCAGAGATATGTTTCACCCCATTTTGAATGGCATCTTCAACCGCGAACGGAATTATAATTTTATGTTGTGTGGTGAGTTTAACCCCATTTTGAATGGTGTCTTCAATAGCGAATGAATCGGCAATTGATTCATGTACGGTGCGTTTCACCCCATTTTGAATGGTATCTTCAACAGGAACGTTTGGCGTATTTCCAGGAGTATTAGTGTATATCACTTCATTTTGAATGGTATCTTCAACCTTTGGTTTATTTAAAAATCTTGATTCAAACCATTTGGTGATATATTCATTTCTATCACCACTTGTATTTATTCCCAATAAAGAAAATATGTCACTAAAAAAAGTATAATTATACCACAAAACACCTTGATCGGTATATTCCAAAACCCAACATTTTTTATCGGTAAAAATTAACCAAAGCGAACCATTGTTGTTATATTTGTCACAATCAACAATTTTTTCATCAATCAGTTTAAAAACAATTTTTTCTATTTTTTTCATTTTAACTTATAATTCTAATTTCACTTTCTGTTTCAATAACCACTCTTGCTCCACAAGATAACAATGGTTTTTCATCACCACTTCCACAATAAATTATTTTACTTGGACCAAGAATTTCAACCTCATTACAATATGTGTTTTTCTTTCCCTGTTTAATGGTTATCACAGGAAGATCCGTATCCTTTGTTTTATTGGATCTTACGTGATGTTGGTTAACGTGTATTCTTGTTTTTGCCATTATGGTTTTGTTATTACAATAATAAATCCTTTTTCGTTATTAGTCAAATCGTATTTGTTATATCTATTGTCGTTGATGAAACCGTATCCCTTAAATTTAAAAACCATACAATCAGTCTCGTTATTCCATCCGTGAACCGCATTTGTTGCATAATCAATTGAAAAACTTCTTAGTTGTCCGTTATCATACAACTCCTTCATTCCTTCTTCAAACTCTTCTGTTGGTATGTGTATTGTCATTTTATTCAGCAATATAAATTTTAGTAGGTCTTTCTTGTTCAACAATATATCCGCTATCTGCGGTGTGCCATTCCATAACTCTACCGTTGTTTGGTTTCTGTTCACATTTAATTGCGTAGAAGATCTGACATCCCGCAATTATAATTTCTCTACCATTCCCACCAACAACCGCATACCAATTGGCACTATTTCTGTTGGTTTTAACTCCAAGAATTAAGTCCTCCACGATTTTAACATCACCCCAAACCGCTTGATAGGATAATCCATCAGGAGCGATAAAATATTTTTCTGTTGTTATTAAGTATTTTCCTGTCATATAACTATAATTTCCTCATTATTTAATTTATCATTTATTCTATCCCAATTACCCGACCAAGTTGTGTAAGATCTATCACCTTCTTTCCACCGAATACGGAAATGTGAATAAAAAGGTTGTCCATTCGCATTCTGTATAGGTCTTGAGGTGTCAATATCAAGGATGGTATATATAGGTTCAGTTTTATTACCATCCGTATCAAGAAAACTAATAACATCCCCTATTTGTAATTTTTTATTCATTTAATATTATTTTTAATCTTATTAATATAACCCTCCAACAATACAATCTTTCTTCTAATTCCGATCTTATTCATATCCGCCAACATTCTCAAATAGTCATCAAGTTCCTCAAGTTGAGATTGTGGTTCAACTTCCTTTTGGATTTCCATATCAGGAAATGTGTTTTTAAGTGCGTTCTGTTGTCTGATTGGCATATCACCATCTGATAGTTGTGGATCATCCCACGATGTGTCTCTTTCCATAGTTTTTTAATTTTAATTAATTCTTTTTAATATGTTACTTAGTCTTGAGTACATTTCCACCCCAACAGGTATTGATAATAATGATATTAAAAAATTATTAATATACGAATATACCGTGATAACACTACCAATTGTAACATTTTGTGTTGTAAGTACTAACACTATTATCGCAGCAATTAGAAATATGTTTTTAATTGATTGTACCAAGAACCAATTTTTACCTTGTAACGTTGATCCATAAATCTCTAACTTTCTTCTTCTATTGAAAAAAGAATCTGAATGTTGGTGTCCTTTTTCAATTGAGGTAACTTTCTTTTCGTAGTGATCATTTTTTACATTTATGGATTGTTTTATCTTCTTATAAAGAATACTAACAGATCCAACAATAAAAATAAACGCAAAACTAACCAATAAACCAACTTTCCAATTTTCAGAAAAAATAAATATTAAAGATCCGATTATCGTAACTATTGTTGATATATAGTAATGTACATATCCTTCTAAAACACCAACAACATCGTGTGCCATATCTGTCCTTGCAATCTTTGTTGATGTATCTATGTCTGAATTTTTTAAAAACTTAAATACAACATTATTATAAATTTTAGTATAAACTTTAGTGTCATATACCATTCGTTTATAATTAAAGAAATTTGATAGAAAATATGATAAACCCAATAAAGACATCCAAAACCAACTACCACAAATTAAACCATCAATACTTTTACCAAGTAGAAATAATGTTGCCAAGTTTGATAATTCAGTTAATAACATAAATAAATAAA
>Ga0114974_10003686_pt1 | contig 11518 bp, 14 predicted proteins | sample S_130206_EF_Meta_FD_87318 | JGI IMG/M metagenome (GOLD analysis project Ga0114974, IMG submission 87318) | Freshwater microbial communities from Lake Simoncouche, Canada to study carbon cycling - S_130206_EF_MetaG | ecosystem: Environmental > Aquatic > Freshwater > Lake | place: Lake...
CTTCGTTCTACGCAGGCCGAATCAGAGATTACTTCGGCCCTTTCGTTCTGGAAACAGAGTTTCGAGAAGGCCTATTCTCCTCTCGTGGAGCTGGCCTTCAGTCTTCGCAGAAAGTGCACACGGTGCGAGTGTGGCTACGAATCCATCACCTGGGAGACCTTTAACATGCTGGATGTCAGCGTTCCTCCTGAGCAAATGCAGTCAGAAGGCCAGCTAAATCTCCTCGACCTCATTATCTCCGATGGAAAGGGGGATACTATCGAGGACTACGCCTGCCCCAAGTGTGCTCCCACGAAGACCAAGGCCACCATTACACGCTCGAATTGGCGGCTCGGCAGCTGGCTCATCGTTGCCTTGAAGCGCTTCCACAACGACGGCCGTCGTCTGAACCAAATCGTCGACATTCCCCTCGAGACCACCTTCACCTCAACCTTCCACCCTACAACACCCGAGCCGAGCTTGAAGGATACCTACGAGCTCTTCGCTACCGTCAACCACCACGGAGTGGCTGGCGGTGGCCATTACACTGCTCAGGCAAAACACCCTGTAACAGGGAAGTGGAATCTTTACGATGATGAGCGGACGATGCCGATCACCAGCCCCAGCATCGACAGGAGCATCTATGTTGCAATGTATAGGAAGGTGGCTTGATCTTGCGAAAAAAATTGATGATGCCCTGCATCCAGCATAGGACATCTCCTCAATGGGGCGAAAGACGTGCAGTGTAGCTGACTGTAAGAAGTTTTCTAAAGGCAATGACAAGTGTAAAGCACATGGCGGTGGACCACGCTGCATTGAACCCGACTGTACTAAGAGTGCTGTAGGCAATGACAAGTGTACAGCACACGGCGGTGGGAGACGATGCACTGAAGCTGATTGCAAGAAGGCTGCTGTAGGAAATGACAAATGCAAAGCACACGGCGGTGGGAGACGATGCAATGAAGCTGATTGCAAGAAGTCTGCTCAAGGAAAGACTGACAAGTGTACAGCACACGGCGGTGGGAGACGATGCACTGAAGCTGATTGCAAGAAGTCTGCTGTAGGAAAAACTGATAAGTGTAAAGCACACGGCGGTGGGAGACGATGCAATGAAGCTGATTGCAAGAAGTCTGTTCGAGGAAAGACAGACAAATGTTCAGCACACGGCGGTGGGAGACGATGCACTGAAGCTGATTGCAAGAAGGCTGCTGCAGGAAATGACAAATGCAAAGCACACGGCGGTGGGAGACGATGCACTGAAGCTGATTGCAAGAAGGCTGCTCAAGGAAAGACAGACAAATGTTCAGCACACGGCGGTGGGAGACGATGTATTGAGCCTGAGTGTGACAATGCTGCTCAAGGAAATACCAACAAGTGTACAGCACACGGCGGTGGGAGACGATGTATTGAGCCTGAGTGTGACAAGGCTGCTCGAGATAACAGCGGCAAGTGTACAGCACACGGCGGTGGGAGACGATGCCCCAACTGCATAAGTTGGCCAGATTCTCGCGGCGGTTCCATTAAGTATGATGGATACTGTGCTACATGTTTCAAGCGTCTCTTTCCAAATGATCCACGCAGCGAGGTCGTTTACGAACACACCAAAGAAATCCGTGTTCGCAACGCAATCAACGCAAGGTATGAAGGGTTTATTCACGATAAACCCCTGTACACATCTCACTGTGATTGTACAATGCGGCGACGAATCGACCATCGAAAACTCATAGGTTCTACACTTCTTGCCATTGAGACAGATGAGAATGCCCACGACGGGTATGACAAGCAAGATGAAGAAAACCGGTATCACGACTTGTACATGGGTCACGGTGGAAAGATGATCTTTATACGATTCAATCCCGATGGAAAGGGGGTGGATATGGAAGATAAGCTGGAACGTTTACTAGAGGAAATACAGACGCAAATCGATAGAATTGAAAACGAAGATAACACGGAATTAGTCGAAATTATCAAGCTCTTCTACTAGTGCGAATTTCGCACCCCCCTACAGTAAATTCCTCTCGTTGCTCCGAAGTTTTATAAAGGCAGGTTGTTGTTCCCTGGGAGTTTCTTTTATATATTTTAGTGTACATTCCGTGTCCCACTTGCAATCGACGTGCGGCTTGAACATCGTATCTGATGCATCGACAATGATGATATTTGCCGGCTCAGGGAGAAGGCGCAGAACGTATTGGAGAGCGGCGTGCTGTGTTAAATAGGTGTTGTCGTCGTCCCTCCCATATATATTTGACACGTCGATTTTGGAAAATACCCGTTTTTTGTAGGCTTTGAATCCCATTTCAACGGCCATCGTATATTCCTTGTACCAGAGCTCGATGATACGGCTGCCCTTCGGAGCCATGATGAACCAGTTTTCGATATAGGTTTCAGGAACTCCGCCGAGCGTGTGGCCTTGCAGATAAAATCCGGTGAATTCCGATTCGGCCTCGAGAGAACGCTGGTACAAGGATTCCAGTTCGACGCCTGAATTCACGAGGATGGACGCATCCATCCAACAGCCTCCGTAGACCTTGAGAATATAGAGGCGGATCCAATCGGCCTGGTGCTGGTGGCTGAGCTCGTCGTAGCCCTTCGGGAAGATGGACGGGTCAATGTAGTCATGGACCGTCGTTTTGTTGAGAACGATGTGCTCCCAGGGAAGGACGGCTCTCTCTTCCAACATTGATGCCACCTTGGGAGGAATCACTGGGTCGTGCCAGTAGGACCAGATGGTTCTGGGGAGGGTGTAGGATGTGGAGACAAACCCTTCTGTAACAGGTGATACGGATATTTTGTATAGGACTACTATGCATATAACAATGAATAGTACTATGGCAACAGCTACCATTCTATTTAGATCGATATAAACGCCTCCACCTTGCCGCTCGAGGTGTAGACAGTGTTAATACGCCCCATCATTCCATCCTCCTCGCACTCACGGAAGTGTACGTGGGGTTCGATGCGGCCCATCCACGGCACCGTGTACGGCTGAGGATTGCGGACCAGGAGAGTCGCCACGCCCGTCTCATCAGCCTTTACGACACCTACATTCAGGAACTTCAGGTACGCCTTCCGCCAATCGTTCAGCTTCTTCATGCCCTCTGTTGCAGGCTCAGCGGCCCAGTAAATGACCTTGGCGTGCGGTCTCACCTTTACCTGCACCTGGGTATCGGCACCCTGAGGAATCTGCTCGGGAATCATCGTGTGCGGGAATACTGCCTCGCCTAGAAAGGGGAGGTACGTGTCACGGTGGAACATGATGGTCAGGGCAGCGAGACCGACGATGGTGTAGACGATGCGGGTAGCAATGGAGCGGGCACCGAGCAGACGGGCCACGGCGTTGTATCCAAGTAAGCCAACTCCTAGCCAATTTAACGCACCAACGATAACGATGGCAATGGCAGCCTTGTGTATCATTCTACTCTGCATTCCTTGCATTTCTAGTATTGCCATATAAAATACGGTACTAGTAGAATGTCGTCCATTCAAAGCCAGTTTGCCCAGATTCCTAACTCGGTTCGTTTACTCTATGTAGTAACTGGGGGCAATGCCTTCTCAAAGTCTACGCTGTTAACGTATCTTGCTGCGAACAAGTCCCTGATTTATGGATTTGACGGGACGGTGCTGAATGCAAAGAATGGAAATACACTTTTAACAAGTATCTTTAACGCCCAAAGCCCTACAATCCCCGTGTCACCGGGCAATATTTACCGTGATATGGGTAAGAAGCTGTATCTTCAGACAAATGGAGTGCTACAGGATATTTTCACATATTGCCAACTCGTACAGGGACCGAATACGGAGGGCGTTCCCAATGATTACTCTACGAATGGCAATGTCTATATTTGCACCTGGACAAATGACACCGATTCAGGTCAAACTGCACTCGTGGCACGCTCTGGCTAAGGGACCAGAGTCTAGGAACATCTCTCAGCAGATTCAGGACGCTCGATGCTCTGGCAGAAGTACGAGTCATTCGGTACACCAAAGCAGCTATTCAGCTTCTCGCCGATCATATTGATCGAATCCCCGCACTTCTGGGGGATATAGCCAGGTATACAAGAACAGTCTTTTGCACGTGTAATACGGAAGCCCTCGTATGTTGCTAGTCTGCGTGGCAAGTTTACTACGACGATTGCAAGGAAGGCAACGACAAGGACTGCGATTGCGACACGTCTGGTAGACCCCATTCTATTCTCTGATTAGAATGTCAAAATGCCAAATGAATAAATATCGCCCCGGTGGACGATGTGGCGGAGAAGCTAGTCGCTCTGAAACGAATCCTGAATTCGATTCTTCTCTGAGCCGCCTTCTCCAACAAAGAGACCAGCTTGATACTATGATGAAGCCTCTGCCTGAGAAGCCAGAAACTGTTACAACTATGCCTATTCAATTGCCACCAACTCCTTCAAAAGTAGCATATTCGCCGACAAAAGACATTACCGTAGTGCAAAAAAAGACCTACGGAAAAGACCAGGATATTGAACTTCTGTTACAGGGTGATTATGAATAAGGGTCGCGTACTATGTACACTGCGTATTCTACGTATACACTTTCATATACTACGTATACACTTTCATATACTACGTATACATACCATACGGAACCTTCTCCCCCGTCGTCTTCTTCTTGAGGAACAAGTCCACGTGCTCCTTCTTCATGACAAACGGCAGCGAGAACCCAGCAATATGGAAGGGAAGCTCTTTCACATTGAACATGCGAAGCATGTTGATTCTCTGGACAATCTGCTCGATGCAGCGCTTCAGCTCACGAACACCCGTCTCCTCGTTCGCGTAATTCTCAATGATGTGCTGGATGATCTGCGGCGAGATCGACACCTTCTCCATGAGGTTCACCTCCTTGAGTGCAGCCGGCAGCAGGTACTTCTCCGCAATAATGGCCTTGTCCTTCGGCTGGTAGCCGCTGAGAGACACCACGATCATACGGTCGAGAAGCACACGGTCCACCTTCGTGATGTCGTTCGCACTGAAGACGAACATGGTGCGGCTCATATCGAGGGGAATGCCCGTGAGGTACTTGTCCTCGAACTCCATATTTTGCACAGGGTCCGTGAGGTGCACGAGGAGGTTCTGGATCTCCTCGCCCTTCGGCGTAGCACTTACCTTGTCCAGCTCGTCAAACATGAGAATCATCGACATCGACTTTGACTGGGCGAGGCAGTTTGCGATCTTGCCACAGTGGCTGCCCTCGTACACGAACTGGTGGCCCGTGTAGGTGCTGGAATCACTGTCGCCACCGAGACTGATGAACTGGAAGGGCCACTCGAGTGCCTTCGCAATACCGTTCTTGATCAGACTCGTCTTACCAATGCCAGGGGGTCCGACGAGCATGAGTGACAGGCCGCTGGAGGTCGGGTTGGCGATCTTGCTCGAGATGAACTGCATGATCTGGAGCTTTGCGTCGTCCTGGCCGTAGATTGCATCCTCGAGGTAGGAACGGGCCTTCTCCATGAAGGGGCCACAGGCCTCGGGACCCTTCTCCAGATTCACAGGCATCTCCTTGTATACGCCAAGGGGCATGCTTACGAGCTTCTCCATCCAGGCACGCAGCTTGTAGTACTCACCGCTCCCAGGATCCATCTGATTCATCGAGTTGTAGCGAGTCATCACCATTGCCATCATCTCGGGCTTCAGGTTCATCTGCAGAAGACGGAACATGAGCGGCTGCTCCTTCTTCACATACTCGGACCGCTTCTCCAAGGCCGTCAGAAGAAGTCCCTGCTTATCCTGTGACAACTCCTTGAACTGGTCGATCTGGTCGTCAATGGTGTCGACCTCGGTAGGGGCAGTGACCAGCTTGACGAACTTTTGCACGGATGCAGACTCCTTCTTCATCTTGTGGCGGCGAGGGATCAGGCGATTATCGGTCGGCTCGGGGGGACCGCCGATGGAGATTGAGAATCCGTACTTGCCATCGCCTGCCTCCGCATCCTCGTCCTCGTCGTCCTCGTCGTCCTCTTCTGCCTCATCCTCGTCCTCGCCCTCGTCCTCATCCTCGTCGTCTTCCTCGTCCATATCGTCCGTATCCTCTGAACCTAGAGTCTCGCCATCCTCATCCTCGGAGATAACCTTTCGCAGCTTCTTGGGTACATAGGTCTCATCCGTTGTAGTAGTATCGCTCTTGCGGGACTGGATCTTGCGAATGCGACGCCCCGCCTTAACTGCAGCGACCCGTGGACGGCGGCCACGAATATGATCCTTGAGACGCTTCGGCAACTTTCCAGTCTTCTTCAGTGCCTTCTTCTCTGAGGGAGTCATACTTGAGTCATCCTCCTCACTAGACTCGTATTCGTAGTCGATGAGATCAGCAATGTTTCCGCGATCGTCGACATCGCTATCATCCTTGTCCTTGGGACCACCCCGCTTCTTGGTCTTCCCCTTTTGCCCGGAAGAGTTTTTCATTCTAGGACTCAATGTCATTATTTCGGACCTCCTGGAACGGGGGACAAAAAATCATTTTTTTTGATACGGGATAAATACTGATAGTATTTATACCATACGACTGGTAAGTGGACATATAAACTATGTTTAGCGTCTGTCCACTAGTTAGCGACGCTTTTTAGCGTCTGTCCACTACGTTTAACGACGCTGGCGGCTCTGGCGGCGGCTCTTGCGACGGCTCTTGCGATCGCTGCGGCGGCTCTTCACCGACTTGCCGAGGATGAGGCCATTGACCGCACCATTGATGCGTCTACCCGTGGCACTCACCGTGTTACCAGCAAAACCCATTCCAGATCTGAAGATGTTGCCAGTGCGACGGAAGCCGGAAGTTCCGACATCCTTCGCAAGGCCGAGCAGCTGCTCGACCGGTGATAAGAGGCGCTTAGCAAGGCGAAAGCCCTTGTTACCCTTTCTGCGTGTTGTTCTAGGCATTTCTACTTAGATTATACAAATAAATCTTTCAAGTCAAGGAGTCCAAAGCGTGCCTTTGTGCTTAGTCCAGGCCTTTTCTCTGCCAAAATGAACGTGAGCGGGGGGTTCAAGATATCGAGCAGGCTCGCCTTCACTTTGGAAAAGAACGCAGGAGACTTATCCCGCAGGTTCTTTGTCAGTCGGAACAGGCAGTCAATGAACTCCTCCAGGGTCTTAATCTTACCGGAGTCTTCCACATTCTGCACCAGCTTCTGGCATATCGTATCAATCATTTGAAATAGCCGCTCCTTCGGAAGTGCATTTTGCCCCGCCAGCTCGGATATGAAATGCCCATAGCCCATTCTATACTGCTTCTTCTTCACTTGCACGTCATACTCAGATTCCTTGTGGTCCTCGACATCCTCGAAGATAGACATGAACTTGGTATGGTATACATTCATCTCCTCGTAAATGACCGGGAACTTGTGGGCTATCTCGGCAATGAGCTTCGCAAAGAGTGCACAATATAACTCCTCCCGCGTGGCCTTGGTGAAGACCTTCTCAACGAAGTCCTTGATAAAGGCCGTCTCCCCGCTATCAATAATCTGATAGATGAAGTCACGGGTATCGTTATATGTAACAGGAGTAAAGGAGTTCAGCTTGTTGCCGATGATGGATGTAAGGATCTTGTCGTTCATCGTATCGGGGGCCGACGCCTTGAACTGGCTCTGGTAACGGATACGAGGACCGCTGGTAGGGGCAGGGGCGGCCACCGCGGGGCGAGGGGTGTACGTAGGCTTGGAGCTTCTCCACGAACTGCCTCGTCCGTCGGCAGGACTCGCCGCAAAGGATCGGAAGCCCGAGGGCTGGGAACCGGCGGGTGTCTCCATATCCTTTCGCAGGCCGTCAATCAAGATCCGCAGACCATCGGGAGGGGCAGTAACAGTTCGCAAGAGCTCGAGGATCGAATCAACAGAGACATCCTGCACGGGAGTCGCAAGGACAGATGCATAGGATGCCATTAGATAGAAGTAGACTGGTCCGTTTAGGTTTCCGCCTGAATCAAATTTAATTGTCCCTCGTACGTCCCTTGCCCGTTCCTTGCACGTTCATCACCCCCATATAAATTACGAATCCCCCTGGAGAATGGATAGTACGCTGACGCGTGTCCTAGGCATAACCAACCCTTTTACACAGGCTCAGGTACAGGAGGGTATTCTCGCGTGGCCCACCGACTTGGAGGTATGCCGAAAGCGGCAGGCAGTCTTTGCATCGATGAAAAAGAGGATTGACAAGTATACGACCCTCAATACGGAGCGTACCCTCAAAGAGATTGAGGAATCGGCGGTAACCCTCGAGCCCTTTCTCAGAGAACCTACTCCGATCGAGACGGAGGGGTACTCGCAAGTTCTCTTCCAGGGAACACCCTGGTCAGCCATTAACTATATCCCTTTTACTCTGGTCATTCTCTCAATGTACAAATCGTACATCGTGCCTGCCGTAAGCCTTCTTCTTCCGCTTCTAACCTGGATCCTCCCCTATATTCTTCTCCGTGTCATGTACAACGTGCCGATTGAATTTTCTGAATATACGTCGCTCCTCTGGAAAATGTGGAACGGGCAGCGAATTCCCACCACACCGGAAGAATTGTTGAACCCCCTGCCAGACCCTCCCGTTGATGCAGGAACCAGGATCAAGCAGTTGGTGCAAAATGGGTGGACTCTCTTCACCCTCGCCCAGACCATGTGGCAGCCGATCCAGCAGGCCATCCATTTTACGAAACTCGATGCTGATTGCCTGCTCAACGGATCCATGGTTGTTAGGCTCAAGGAGAATGCCACCTTCCTTATTACACACTGGTCGCCGTGGCTCCCTTGCTGGCTGAAGGACTGGATCCCCCTCTGCCCGTCGGATACGAGACAGGCCTTTGCCTTCATTGTGGAAACGCCCTTTTGGCTGCCGCATATGTTCCGTGCACTGGGTCGCTTCGAACTTCTCTTCCGCCTGGCACAACAGCCAGATACGGTTCCGGTCTCGTTCGTGGATGCCAAGAACCCTGTACTCATGTTACGCAACTTTGGAGACGCTTCTATTGAGCTACGGAAGCGTGTTCTCTCGTCGATCTCTCTAGGCGGCAAGGCCCCTCGGCATTCGATTGTTACAGGGCCGAATAGAGGGGGCAAATCGAGCTCAATGCGAGGTGTGCTCATGAATATCATTTTAGCACATTCCTTTGGGGCCGTCTTTGCTGAGAAGGGACAGATGTCCTATATTTCGTGGATTGCGGATGGGATGCGACTGGATGACCAGCCTGGGACGGTGAGTATGTTTGAGCGTGAGGTGGGCTTCGCGTCATCGGTGTTACAGAAGAGGGATGGGGCTGGATTTGTTGTTTATGACGAGCTGTTCCACAGCACGAACCCGCCCGATGCAATACGGACGAGTGAGCTATTTTGCCAGGCGTTTTGGAAGAAGGAGAACTGCATAAGTATGATCAGCACGCACGTATATTCTCTGGCGAAGTCGGCTCCACCGGACACTGTAAAACAGCTGTGCGTAGAGGCACACGTGGAGGATAAGAGACTGGTCCTCTCGTATAAGCTGAAGCGGGGTATTTGCGAACTCAGTAGCGTCGACTCGTTGTTGAAGCAATATGCCTTGTTGGATTAAGGTGATTGCCTTGCAGGCCAGTTGCCTTTGCCTTGCAGGCCAGTCGCCTTTGCCTTGCAGGCCAGTCGCCTTTACCTTGCAGGCAAAGTCTGCGGTTTCTTCCAACTTTTGTTTCCTTGCTTCCGACCAGAATGGCACTTTTAAACGACACTGTCACCGTTGCAATTCTTCTTATTATGGTCTTCGGCTCCACGACCTTTTACCTGTACACCCGCCTTGTGCAGAATGAGAAGAGAGTGGCCCTGCTCGAGAACCTGCTTCTTTCTCTGAAGATGAGTACGGAGGCTTCATTCATGGGTGCTGACATGTTCCGCTCAGGCCCGGACTCGGTGCAGCCCGTATCGTCTCCTAGCCCGCTAAAGGAGGACGATGTTGACGTAATCGACGAGGAGAAGTACGCCGAGATGCTGAAGGAGATTCCCTCCGACGGACTTGCATCTGCCTCTGCATCTGCAACTGCAACCGCCAATGCAGGTAAGTCGGTCGATGTAAACTACGAGGCCATGACGCTCAAGGAGTTACAGGCGACTGGGAGACAAAACGGCGTAGCTGTCCACGGCCTGAAGAAGAAGGAGATCATTGATTCTCTGAAGAAGAAGCTGGGTGGCGAGGAGCTCGAGGGTGCCGACCTCAGTGTCCACGGCTTCACGGTGAACCTGGAGGAGGTTCCCAAGAAGGAGGAGTAAACCAAACGGTCTACATGTATAAGGTAATGCTGGTATGCAGTATCTTATATATTTTTAGTGTTTCACGTTAGATGGACACCGAAGGATATCGTACACCTCAGGAACCCTGGTTTTTTCCGACAACAAACCCCCGTGCCGTCGAGCATCAGGCCAGGGAGAAGGCTACCCCTAAGAAATCCGCTACACCGACACAGGACATTCGGTATGCTGGCTGGGCTGCTCCCATGAACGATGGTCGCCTTGTAACTGATTACCGTTCACGCTGTGAGGTAAACGTACCGGCAGGCGAGCAGTTTGCAACCAGAGCCTTTTTACAACACAATGCGTCCGATATTATCCAGACCTCGCGGAGACGCCAGGCTGAACAGTCGGGTGCCAATCTCCCCTTTAACTCCAAGAATATCATGCCGGCGAAGCGATATGTGAAGTGTGACTCGATGCAGTGTTACACGAAGGATGGGAATCCCCGTGGTCTGGGAACGGAGAGAATGGAACTAGTTCCTGAGTTATTTGGTACCTTTTCGCCGACGTATGCATCGGACGCTGCACCCTCGCAGCCGATGATTACCCGTGTATATGAGGGAGGGAGAAATACCCCGAGAGGAGTGTTTTAATGGAATGTCTGGAATGTCTTGAATGTCTGGAATGTCTGGAATGTCTCAAATATCTTCATCTAAGTAGAATGGGAGCCTTTGGATCGAAGCCTTTAGCTTCTGCGTCGCCTGCAGTGCCTAGCTATACACCCTCTACCTATGTAGCTCCTGCACCTATGAGAAACTCATCTCCTAGACCCCTTGTCAATATGACTGCCAATGCGGCTAACTCGGCTGCCAAGACGGCTGCTAAGGCCGCTAATGCGGCGGCGGCTACTGCGGAGAAGGCGGCTGCCAACGCCGCTAACAAGGCTGCCGTGGCCAATGTGGCGGCGGCGAATGCGACTGCTGCTTCTGCTGCTCCTTCTAGCGTTGCGTCGCCCGCTGCACCGGTGCCCGCCCAGATGGGCGGAAGAAGACAGTCTAAGGCAAAGAAGCAGAAGGGGAAGAAGAATGGAAAGTCAAAGTCAAAGTCAAAGGGGAAGCAATCGCGTTCTCGCATTTGATATCGGTATTAAGAATTTAGCTTGGTGCTGTGGTGACAAGGGCACCACGACGAGCGGTTGCGCAGAGCGCATTACTGCGAGCAGCTGTGGTGATAAAGTCACTTCGACCCTCCACGTACGTGGATGGGCAAATGAAAATCTTGTCACAGGTGTCTCGGCTGGAGACCAAGAGACCTGTGCCGTATGTGCTAAGAAGCCATCATTTACCCAATATA
>Ga0114974_10003687_pt1 | contig 11518 bp, 6 predicted proteins | sample S_130206_EF_Meta_FD_87318 | JGI IMG/M metagenome (GOLD analysis project Ga0114974, IMG submission 87318) | Freshwater microbial communities from Lake Simoncouche, Canada to study carbon cycling - S_130206_EF_MetaG | ecosystem: Environmental > Aquatic > Freshwater > Lake | place: Lake...
ATTCGATCCGCGCAGGCGCGGCTGCCGGAACTGGCCGAGCACGCGGTATTCAGGGAAGCCCCAGCCCCCGGTATCCGTACCCACCGTCTGCCCCTGGTTGGCAAACACCGGGGAGTCGCGCGGGTGCAGGCTGGCGCTCGTGAAGGCGTTCACCGAGCGGTTGGTGCCGAAGAGATTCCGGCGTCCCACTTCGAAGGAGGCGCGCGGGGCGAACTCCAACTTCTCCGTCGCGACATCGCCCGTGCGGATCACCCGTGGCCGCACCTCGAAGCCGCCGCCCCACCCGATCGTGGTGAGCGGCGCCTCCTCGATGGTGACCAGCAGGTCGCGTTGCGTCTCGTCGCCGCGTCCGAGCTGGGTGATGCGGGCGCGGCGGAACAGCCCCAGCGCCGCCAGCCGGCGCTGGCTCTCGCTGATCGCCTCGAGCCCGATCGGGTCGCCGGCCTTGAGGCGCAGCTCGCGTTCGATGGTGGCGGTCTTCGTGCGCGTGTTGCCGACGATGAGGACGTGGTCGACGAAGATGCGCGGCCCTTCGCGTACGACGAACACGACATCGGCACGGCGAGAGTCGGCGCTGATGCCGGGCCGTGCCTCGACCGTCGCGCTCTGGAAGCCGAGGTTGGCGTACTTCAGTTCGAGGGCGTCGCGATCGACCGCGAGCCGCCCGACCGAGTACGGCTGTCCTGGCCCGAGGCTGAACACACCCGCGAGGTCCCCCTCCGGTACGCTGGCGTTCCCGTCGACACGCACCGCGTTCACCACCGTCTGCAGGTTCTCGGTGATCTGGATGCGAATGGCGACCGGCACGTGCTGGTCGCCGGCGGCCGGCTGCGGCGCGGTCGTCGCCTCCGCGCGCGCCGAGGCGAAGCCGATCCGCCGGTAGGCTTCCTCGAGCTGCGTCAGGTCGGCGTCGAGCGCCGCGGCGGAGAACGGTTGTCCTGCCCGCACGCGCAGGCGCGACGCGAGCTCCCCGGCCGTGACCGCAGTGCTGCCGGCGATCTCGACCGAGCCGACGCGGTGCTGCGCGCCCTTTGCCACGGTGAAGGTCACGATCAGCTGTCCGTCGGTTTCCTCGCGCGTGTGCGGCGCCGACGCGTCGCGATAGCCCTGCGCCCGGAAGAACTCCTCGATGCGGTTGCTCGAATCCTCGAGCAGGTCTTCGTCAGCCGAGCCTTCACGCGCGACCGGCACCAGGTCCTCACGCCGGTTCTCGGGAACGGCGTCGCCAGCAAACACCACCTTGACGAACGGTCCGCGCAGCGCCGTCAGCCGGAGGTTCACGGCGCGCCCGGCATCCGCGACGCTGGACGCCGCCGACAACCGCGCCTCGTAGTAGCCGCGCCGCCGCTGATCCTGCAGGTAGCGCTCGATCCGCCCCGCGATGCGTTCGCGCTCCCACGGTTGCCCGGTGCCCACTTCCAGTCGCTGCAATAATTCCACCGCCGACACACCTGGTGTGCCTTCGACCGTCACCGCCGCCAGGCGCGCGCGCGGGCCGGGTTCGATGGCGAACCTGAGCCTCGTGCGCTCGGGGTTGTGCTGCACATCGGCATGCGGCGAGACGCGAGCGCGCAGGTAGCCGACATCGTGCAGCGCCTCTTCCACCGCGGCTGCCATCTCCGCCGCGCGCGCGGCCCGCGGTGTGCGCCCGAACCGGTCGGTCAGCAACGCGCGCAGCCGCCCCTCGTCGATGCCCGGCTGGTCGCCACCATTGAAGTCGATCGACTCGACCGGATGCAGGGGCACCAGGTCGTACACCAGCGCGACGCCCGCTCCGGCAATCGATGCCCGCACCTGCACGTCCTCGTAGACGCCGAGGCTGAACAGGTGCGCGATCGACTCGCGCACGGCCTGCATGCCGAGCGCCTGCCCCACGGTGGTTTCGACGAGCGGGAGCAACCGCGCGTCGGCCACCGCACGCCCTTCCACCTCCACGGCGACGGCAGTGATCGGCTTGCCCAAGTAGTCGGCGACGTCGGCTCGCGCCGCTGGCGCGAAGGCCAGCCCGCAGGTGAGCCCGAGGGCCGCAATGACGTGGCGACGCCTCATCAGAACGCGTGCCTCACACGCACCTCGATGGCATAGGTCGAGTCTTCATTGCGCGAGAGAATCCATGACAGCCGTTCGCTCTCGTCGTACTCGAGCAGCAGGATCTGGTCGTTCAGCGACGTGCTCAGGCTGCGCGAGAACGTCAGGTAGACGCGGTCCGAGACGCGCTTGCCGATGGTGACACGCGCCGACGGGTTCACGCGACCGGTCGACTGGTTGTACGGGTCGATCAGCGACGGAGTCACCTGGAACGTATCGACGCCGAAGGTCTGTTCGACGACGCGCCCCACCTCGGACGCGACCGGATTCGCCAGCAACTGTGTCGCCCTGGTCGTCAGGATGTCGCGCTGGCGCTCGTTCGGGTTCTGCAGGGCGCGCAGTTCGGCGTCACCCGGTCCCTGCTGGCGGCGCACGTCGCTGAACAGCAGCGCCAGCACGTCGGCGGCTGGCAGCGGCGGGTCGGAGCTGAGTTCCGGCTGCAGCCGGTCGAGCGTGCCGACGGCGCGCACAATAACCTGGTAGGTCTGACCGGGAATGCGGACCCGTGTCTGCGCCTCGACATCGAAGAACGGCTCGATGCGCGACGGGTTGGTGAAGTCGATATTGCCGCGCGTCACCAGGTAGCGGCGCCCCTCGAAGGTCACCTCGCCGCGATCCACCTCGGCGCGTCCGAACAGCACCGGGCGGTCGTAGGTGCCGCGCAGCTGGAGGTCGGCACTGGCCACGAGCCGCGCGAGGTTGTTCTCGACGCGCAGGCTCGACGGCACCACCACCTCGAGATCGAAACGCAGCGGGATGGTGCTGGCCGCCGGCGTCGGCGCCATCTCGGTGCTCGACCGTCCGGAGCTGAAGTCGAGCAGGCCGCCGCTCGGATCCATGCGCCGGGTCCAGATGGCCTGCTTCACGCGCACCACCCCCCCGAGCGTGAGCGCCTGGACGTTACCGCGCAGCGCAAGGTCGGCGTCGACGGTGGAGCGGATGCCCTCGGGATAACGGAGGTGCATGTCTTCACCACGCACCGTCACGTTCAGGTCGCCCGGGGCGTAGCCGTCGAGCGCGATGCGGCCGCCGAACTGCACGCGGCCGCCGCCCATGGTGCCGGTGATGTCATCCAGGCGGATGCCGCGCGAGTCGAAGCGGATGGCGCCGTTGATCGAATCGAGCGAGTTCGGCAACGAGAAGTGACGCACGCGGCCGTCGGTGATGATCGCGCTGCCGCTGAACACCGGGGCGTACATCGGACCGTCGATGGCGGCCGTCAGCGTGGCGCGGCCGGCGCCGCGCACGTCGCGCATGAACCCCTGCAGGATGCCGAGGTTGGCGTCGCCGTTCGCACGCAGCGCGATGCGCTCGTCGCCGAGCGACACAGACCCACCGATCGACAGCTGCGTCTGGTCGCCGACCAGCTGGAAGTCGTCGACCCGCACCACCTGCTTGTCCATCGTCAGCCGGATGGGGCGCGGAATGCGGATGCCGTAGTCGAACAGCGCCATCTCGAGGCGGTCGACCGTCGCCTCGACCCGTACCTCGTTCACGCGTTCCAGCGGGCCGCTGACGCGAATCGTGCCGCTGGCCACCGCCGTGGTCGAGGGCGACAGCGTCGGCAGGAACAGGCGCGCGTAGGGATCGAGCGGGCTGTCGTGAAAACGGAACGTGAGGTCGGCGTCGTAGCCGGGCGCGAGCGACCAGCGCCCGGTGCCGGTGAGCGCCAGCTTCTCGGACGAGGCTTCGAGTTCGACGTTCACGTCCGTGCCGCGCAGCGCCATGGTGCCGGTGAGGAGCCCGACCGGCTCCTGGGCGACAGCCAGGTTGTTCATGCGGAAGCGCACGTCATAGCGCGGGACGTCGAAGATGCCGTTGCCGACCGCGGTGAAATCGATGAGGCCCGACGGCTGCACGGTCGGGTACTCGAGCATCGCGACCCGCTCGGCCGGAATGCGGCGCCCATCGGCGTTGAACGAGTAGGTGCCGTCCCAGCCGACGTAGGCCGTCGCCGTCACACTGCCGGTCGCCTTCGCGAGCTGCACGCCGTCGAGCCGGACGCCCTTGCCGTCGAAGCGCAGGTTGGCGCTCGCCTTCTGGAACGGCTCGTCGTACGCGATACCGTCATCCACCGTCATGGCGCCGAAGCCGATCGGGGTCAGGTAGTTGCCGGTCAGGTGGAACTCGCCGCTCAGCTTGCCGGACACCGGCCAGTCGTCGAGTTCGAACGCATGCCGCAGGCTGTCGAGGTCGCGGTTGTTGATGCGAAAGCGCGCGTTCAGTTCCTCGCCGCGGTCGCTCCTCGGGTAACCGAGCGAGTAGAGCCCTTCGGCGCGAATCTCGGAGCCGTCCTTGCGGACGATGCCGTTCGTCACCGTCACGTAGCTGTTCTCGACCACGATGTGCGCGGTGCCGTCGCCCCAAAGCGTGTCCCAGGCGCGCATGTCCTCGCCCATGAACTCGCCCTCGATCCGCGGCCGTCGGAACGGACCGGTCAGGCCGCCGTCGAAGGCCCCGCGTCCGCCAAGCGCCACCCATCCGGTGCGGGAGCCGAAATTGGTGAGGATGCCGGCGAGCACCTGATCGCTCTCCTGCCAGTCGGCACTCGTCACGTGGAAGGCGACATTCGCGTCCTCAGCCCAGTGGGTGCGCCCCTGGAACGACACCCATGTCTTCTCGGTGGCGAACTCGCCGCCGCTGACGTCGACCGTATCGGGGCCGAACTTGTACCTCACCTTGCCGGCCACCGGCAGGTGCTGCGCCAGCGGCGTCGGCAGGAACGGTCCCCACGCGTGGCGCGCATGGTTCGGGTCGGCCGCACGCTCCCCATCGAGCGAGGCCACCATCGGCGTGGCGCCGGCCGGCGGCGTGAGAATGACGTGACCATCGCCGTGATGCTCGCGGAAACGTCCCATCGGCCACTCGAGCAGGTTGCGGCCACTCGCGCGGCCATCGAAGCGCACGCCGGCGAGCGCGTAGAAATCGCTCAACTGCGCGACGTCGAGGTTCTCGTACTCGGCCTCGAAGCGGCCGGTCGGCTTGATCGGGTCGTTCAGCGGTGCGACGTCGAACGAGAAGCGCGCCTTCCCACCCGAGAACTTCGAGCCCGCGTTCATCACCTTGAAGAACTTCGGGTTCCAGTGGAGCGAGCCGTTCAGCTCGGGGAAGCGGTAGTCGTAGAGACCCGCGCCGTCCGAGGCGAAGCTACCGGTCAGGTCGTAGCCGCCCTTGTAGAGGTGGAACTGGCCATCGAAGTTGCCGTCGCCGCCGAGCACCCAGGGCTCGTCTTTGAAGAACAGCTCTCGCATCCGCTGGAACTGCAGGCGCGACGTGACCGCGTAGCTCATCTCGGGCCACTTGCTGGTCTCGATCTCGCCTTTCGCGCTGCTCACCGCGCCGTCGGTGCGCAGGTCGATGCGGTCCATACGAATCTTCGAGCCGTCAATGGAGAAGTGGGCGTCGAAGTCGGTCCACATCGGCACGTAGTTCTGGATGGTGACCAGCCCACCCTTGAACGCCGCATCACCGTTGTAGCCGCGGCTGTTGGTGACGGTGATGTCCATGTTCGGGGCGATGATGCCCCAGGGGGTCTCGTGGTCCTCGTAGGTGAACTGCCCGCGATAGGCATGCAGGTAGCGCAGTGTGCTGACGAAGCGGCGCGGACCGGGCGGACTGGTGCTGGTGCTCCGCCGCATCCGGATGAAGCTGTCGGTGCCAGGCCACTTCTCGACGAGCATCTGCCAGTCGACCATGTCGACCGACGTGATGATGATCTCCGGCCGGCGCTGGACGATCTTGCTCCAGTCGAGCGACACCGACAGCAGCTTCGCCTCGAAGAACGACCGGTCTTCCGGCTTCACCCCCTCGATGCGCACGTCGTTCACTTCGACACGGCCGCGGGCCACCCGGATCGACAGGCGGCCGATGTGCAGCGGCCGCTGGATCTGCTTCGATCCTTCGCGTTCGGCGAGGGCGCGAATCGATGGACCGAGATCGATGCGAAGCGTGACGACGATCGCGATCCCCAAAAGCACGATCGTGCTGACGACGGCGATGCCGGCGTAGCGGAGGAGTGTGCGAATGCGGGTGCGTGAAAGCAAGGCCACGTGCTTACGCGGGCGTGATGATCGCGAGCAGCATGCCGGCCTCGACCAACTGCCCTTCCTGCACAAGCACCTCGGTCAGTGTCCCGTCGCACGAGGCGCGCAGTTCGTTTTCCATCTTCATCGCTTCGATGACGATGACGGGCTGACGATGGGCGACCGGGTCGCCGGGTGCACCGAGGACGCGCACCACCTTGCCTGGCATCGGCGCCACGAGGCGCTGTGGTCCAGACCCGTTGGCCGCCTCATCGCCACGACGTGCCCAGGTGCGCCTCGCATTGAGGTTCACCGGCAGCCGCACCGGACCCACGCCGAAGACGAACTGCCCGGTCAACGGGTCGGTGGCGATGCTGATTTCACGGCTGGAGGCGGCCGCGCCGCGATCGAGCGAGCCGGCCGTCACCTCTTCGATGAGCAGCGAGAGCGTATGCCCTTCCACCTGGGCGGCATCGACCACCCACTCGCGTTCACCGAGCGAGACGGCGAAGCCGCCGTTACGCCTGACGACGGTGACCTGCTTCAACTGGCCGTTGATGGCGACGTCGTACTGCACGGCCTACCGCAGCCCTTCGTGGCGTGCGCGCATCTTCCAGCGGCCACCCACCGCTGACGTCGTTTCCGCGGTCGTGCTGCTCGGACCTCCGGCCACCACGGCGCGCGGCGACAGCACCACCTGCAGCGCCGCGGCCACGGCGATCAGTTCCTCGTCCGCAGCTGTCGGTTCGACAAACGGCCGGCCGTTGCGCTGCGTCAGGAGCTCGTCGAGATACGTGGTGTGGAACGCGCTGGCGTGAAATTCTGGCTGCTGGAACAGCCACGTGAAGAACGACACCGTGGTCCGGATGCCCGTGACGACGTACTCGCCCAGGGCACGCCTCATGCGCGCGACGGCAGCCGGACGATCCTCGGCCCAGGCCACCAGCTTCGAGATCATCGGGTCGTAGAAAATCGGCACGTCGAGGCCGGCCGTCGCACCGCTGTCGTCCCGGATGCCAGGGCCCGCCGGCACACGCAGTTGCTGGATGCGGCCTGGTGACGGCAGGAAGTTGTTGTCCGGATCTTCGGCGTAGATGCGGCACTCGATCGCGTGGCCGCGGGGCTCGAGCGCTCGCGCCGGATCGATCGTCAGCGCTTCGCCGCGCGCGATGCGAATCTGCCAGTGCACCAGGTCGAGTCCGGTCACCATCTCGGTGATGGGATGTTCGACCTGCAGGCGGGTGTTCATCTCAAGGAAGTAGAAGCGGCCATCCTGGTCGAGCAGGAACTCGATCGTTCCCGCGTTGGTGTACCCTGCCGCCTTCGCCACGTCGGCCGCGGCCGACGTGATGCGCTGCCGCAGTTCTGGGGTGACGGCCAGCGACGGCGTCTCCTCCACCACCTTCTGGTGACGCCGCTGGATGGAGCACTCGCGTTCGACGAACGGGAGCACGGTGCCGTGATGGTCGGCCAGCAACTGCACTTCGATGTGCCGCGCGTGCGTGATGCGGCGCTCGAGGAACACTGCCGGATCGCCGAAGGCCGTGCCGGCTTCCGAGCGGGCCGCCCGGACCGCGCCGAGGAGATCGGCACGGCTGGTCACCGTGCGCATGCCCTTGCCGCCGCCGCCCGCCACCGCCTTCACCAGCAGCGGAAAGCCAATGTCGTCCGCCATGCGCAGCAGGTCGTCGTCAGACGTGTCGGCGGCGAGCGGCTCGGCCGTGCCTGGCACCACGGGCACACCAGCGCGCACGGCCACGGCGCGCGCGGCGGTCTTGCTGCCCATGAGCGCCACGGCTTCGGCGGTCGGCCCGATGTAGATCAGGCCGGCGCGACGGACCGCGGCGGCGAAGTCTTCATTCTCGGCGAGGAAGCCATAGCCGGGATGGATCGCGTCGGCACCGCAGCGCAGCGCCACCTCGATGATGGCGTCGATGCGCAGGTAGCTGTCACGCGGCGCGCTGGGCCCGATTGGATACGCCTCGTCAGCGTAGCGGACATGCAGCGCGCGGCGGTCGCATTCGGAATAGATCGCGACCGGCGAGATCTGCATCTCGCGACAGGCGCGGATGATGCGAACGGCAATTTCGCCGCGGTTGGCGATGAGAATCTTTCGCACGGGTTCGTCTGAACGGGTAAATAGTTAACGATTCTAGCACCTGGACTTACGCACGAAATGGCCATCTGGCCACCCGGCCGGGCCGGACGTGGCCTCCCTGCGTCAGAGCGGGATGTTGCCGTGCTTCTTCGGTGGATTCCGGTCGCGCTTGTTCTCGAGGTTCCGGAGCGCGGTAATCAGCTTGCGCCGGGTGTCGCGCGGACGAATCACTTCGTCGACGAAGCCGCGCGACGCGGCGATGTAGGGGTTGGCGAACTTCTCGCGGAACTCGGAGACCTTCTCGGCGCGCGCGGCGATCGCGTCGGCCGCCGCGTCGAGTTCCCGCTTGTAGAGGATATTGACTGCCCCCTCCGGCCCCATCACCGCCAGTTCGGCCGTCGGCCAGGCATAGTTGAAGTCGGTGCGGAGGTGCTTGCTCGCCATCACGCAGTAGGCGCCGCCGTAGGCCTTGCGGGTGATGACGGTCACCTTCGGCACCGTCGCTTCCGCGTAGGCATAGAGCAGCTTGGCGCCGTGCCGGATGATGCCGCCGAACTCCTGCACAGTGCCGGGCAGGAACCCCGGAACATCCTCGAAGGTGACGAGCGGGATATTGAAGGCGTCGCAGAAGCGGACGAAGCGCGCCCCCTTCACCGATGCGTCGATGTCGAGCGTCCCGGCGAGCACGGCCGGTTGGTTCGCCACGATCCCGACAGGGCGGCCATCGATGCGCGCGAAGCCGACGACGATGTTCCGCGCGTAGTACTGGTGTACCTCGAGGAAGTAGCCATCGTCGGTGACCGCGTGAATCAGGTCCAGCATGTCGTACGGCTGGTTGGGTGACGCGGGCACGATCGAGTCGAGCGCCTCGACCTCGCGGTCGGGGTCGGCGGCCGGGGCGTGGCGCGGCGGGTCGTCGACGTTGTTCGACGGCAGGAACGACAGCAGGTCGCGGATGAGCGCGATGCACTCGCGGTCGTCCTCCACGGCGAAATGCGCAACCCCGCTCTTGGCGTTGTGCGTCATGGCGCCGCCGAGTTCCTCCTTCGACACCTCCTCGTGCGTCACCGTCTTGATGACGTCGGGGCCGGTCACGAACATGTAGCTCGTGTTCTTCACCATCACGTTGAAGTCGGTGATGGCCGGCGAGTAGACCGCGCCGCCGGCGCACGGGCCCATGATCGCAGAGATCTGCGGCACCACCCCTGAGGCGAGCGTGTTGCGCAGAAAGATGTCGGCGTAGCCACCGAGCGACACCACCCCTTCCTGGATGCGCGCACCGCCGGAGTCGTTGAGACCGACCACCGGCGAGCCCAGCTTCATCGCCAGGTCCATCACCTTGCAGATCTTCGCGGCGTTCGTCTCCGACAGCGACCCGCCGAACACCGTGAAGTCCTGCGCGAAGGCGAACACCTGCCGGCCATCGACCAGGCCGTGCCCAGCCACCACGCCGTCGCCGGGAATGAGCTGGTCGGCCATACCGAAGTCGAGGCACCGGTGAGTGACCAGCTTGTCGACCTCCTCGAACGTCCCAGGATCGAAGAGGCAATCGATCCGTTCACGCGCGGTGAGCTTGCCAGCCTCGTGCTGGCGGCGAATGCGTTCCTCTCCGCCGCCCAGTTCGGCGCGGCGTTCGAGATCAGCAAGGATGCGGGTGGGGTCCATGGTCGGCGGCTCGCTCTCGGTCGATGGGTTCACTTGGCTGACGGGTAGGCCTTCTCCCAGTCCTTCAGGAACCGCTCGAGGCCGCTGGTGGTGAGCGGGTGGTTGAAGAGCTGGTCGATCAACGCCGGCGGACAGGTGCAGATATTGGCGCCCATCTTGGCGGCATCGACGATATGGATTGGGTTGCGGCAGCTGGCCACCAGCACTTCGGTGGTGAACGCGTAGTTGTCGTACATCTGCACGATCTCGCGGATTAGTTCCATGCCGTTCTGGCCGATATCGTCGAGCCGGCCGACGAATGGGCTGACGAACGTGGCGCCGGCCTTGGCGGCGAGCAGCGCCTGCGCGGCAGAGAAGACGAGCGTGACGTTGACGCGGATGCCTTCATCCGACAGCGCCTTGCACGCCTTGATGCCGTTGCGGGTGAGCGGCAGCTTCACCACCATGTGCTCGTCGAGCGCCGCGATGTCGTGCCCTTCGCGCATCATCCCGTCGAACTCGGTCGAGATGACCTCGCCGCTGACCGGCCCCTGCACGATGGCGCAGATCTTCTTCAGGTTCTCCTTGTAGTCGCCGGGCTCCTTGGCCAGCAGCGTCGGGTTGGTGGTGACGCCGTCGATGATGCCGATGGCACAGAGCGCTTCGATGTCCTTCAGATTGCCCGAGTCGATGAACAGCTTCATTACAGACCTCAAGAAATTGCTGATTACTAATTGCTGACGTGCGGTGACCGATCGGCGTCTCAGTGCGCGTGTTCCGCCCGCACCGGGTTGCTCAGGTCGCCGACGCCTTCCACACGGACGGTGACCGTATCACCCGCAACGATCGGGCCGACACCCGACGGTGTGCCGGTCGAGATGATGTCGCCCGGCTCGAGCGTCATCACGAAGGTGATGTATTCGACCAGGAACTCGATCGAGAAGATCAGGTTGGCCGTGCTCGAGTGCTGGCGGCGTTCGCCGTTCACGAACCCCTCGATCACGCGCGGCCCCCGGCTGCCGCCAATCTCGATGCAGGGCCCGAACGGCGCGAAGGTGTCGAACCCCTTGGCGCGGGTGTACTGGGTTTCCGTGTTCTGGATGTCGCGCGCCGTCACGTCGTTGAGGCAGGTGACGCCGAGGATGTAATCCCAGGCGTTCGCCGCGCTGACGCGGTGGGCGCGCCGGCTGATGACCAGCGCCAGTTCCGACTCATAGTGCACCGCGCCAACGCCCGGCGGGATGAGGATGGCCTCGCCCGGATCGAGCACCGAACTCGGCGGCTTCAGGAACAGCATTGGCTCAGGCGGAATCACCTTCTTCATCTCCGCCGCGTGGTCCTTGTAATTCAAACCGACGCAGACGATCTTCGACGGCCGGACCGGGGCATGAATGGTGACAGCGGTCAGGCCGCCGTCGACGGCCGATCCGGCCTCGAACCCATCGTAGATACTGGCGCCGGCCGGCAGCGCCCGCCGCAGCACGCCGTCCTGCTCCACGGCGAAGAACAGCTCGCCGGCCCGTGATACTCGATACAGTCGTTCCATGGGAGCTCCCGCGACGCCTGCCGCTACCGTGCTGTTTCCGTAATCGGGGCCGACGCGGCGCTGCGGTTACCAGCCTTGTCGACCGCCTGCACCGCGTAGGTCACCCGCGACCCGCCTGCC
>Ga0114974_10003689_pt1 | contig 11511 bp, 34 predicted proteins | sample S_130206_EF_Meta_FD_87318 | JGI IMG/M metagenome (GOLD analysis project Ga0114974, IMG submission 87318) | Freshwater microbial communities from Lake Simoncouche, Canada to study carbon cycling - S_130206_EF_MetaG | ecosystem: Environmental > Aquatic > Freshwater > Lake | place: Lake...
AGACTTCATTATACTTCATTATATTACAGAGTCTTATGAGAACTCGTCGAGATATGCACAAAAGCACACAATTCTCGTCGAGACCTCATATATACATACAACAATCTCGCACGAGATCTCAGGTATCATACTTGCATCTCGTCGAGATTTGTGCTATAATCATACAGTACCTCACAGGACCCTTACGAGTTATGTACGACGATTACGATCTCGACTACACTTACAGCAACGATTATGGGCAGGATCTCGATGCATATGCACAGGATCTTGAAGAGGAATACACACGAGATGGGCAAGATTACGAAACGCTTGCATACAGGCATTATGCATGATAGAATACTCACACATCGCACGAGACACTCATGATCGCACAGAAACGCCTTGTACGTGTTACATTAGACATCATGTGTTATGATGATCTAGATGTGGAAGATCTTGACTGGAAAGAGTTATTAGAACTTCAAGGTGATGAAGAAGTTCATTCTAGCATCAAAGATTATGCTCGTCTCTAGTCTTGTGCCAGTTTAAAAATTGACACAAAGTTATATAAATAATAGCACTTAGATCATTATATCATAGAGCAGCTCTTGAATTCTCCTACGGGACCAAGAATCAATCTGACAGATATAAGAACTGAGTGCTAGAGTTTAATAGGCTAACAGGGTTTAACTATAGGTTTCCCGATGTGCCGAATGCGGTCGGAATAGAATATCACTAACTCGTGTTTTTGAAGTGTCAAAAATATGAGGGTTTTTTGGTGTCTGGATATAATGATGTGCCAATTGCAGTAGTGGCACAGTGTTGCCTTGAAGTACCCCAAATCTGGTTTATGTTGGTTTCGTTCAACACAAACACCCCATGGTTTTCCTCACTCTTCCTCACTACGGTTGTGTATTCACTCTTTGCCCTCCGCAAGAAGATGGGAATGAATTGTACCATGCTCCCATTTATGCTGATGGTAGTGTAAATCTAGAAGAGTTTGCTCCTGTAGATTTAGACTCTGCAGATATTGATGAGATGGAGTTAATTGACATTCGTAATCGCCTTGTGCAAATGTGCCAGGTGTGAAAGTGGCACACACCCCCTTGCGCTTTGATCCGTGAGGGGTTAAATTACATTTGTTCCTGAGAGATCCAATGGTTTTCGTTAAATCCACCAAGAACAACTGCACCTATAAACTGGATGCAAACAATCAGCGGGTTTTGATGTATGCTCCCCTGCTGCCCGATGGTTCATACGAAACCGCAGGATCTGCCTACGATTGGGTAGAATGGGATCGTCTGGATGGTGATATCCTAGAGGAGGCAGATCGAATTCACAAACTGCTGCTGGAGGATGTGGCAGTTTGAGAACTGACACAAGGGGGGTTGCGATCCTGCTGCTGCCCTGTTACATTACCTTTGTTCCTGAGGGATTCCAATGACCCCCAACTGGCAACACAACTCTGGTAAGCATAAGCGAACCAAGGGAATGTGTAAGGGGAAAATCAAATCCCGTAAGCAAGCACTCAAAGCACTCAAACTCAAACTCCAACCAAACTGATCACCATGAAGATTATCTACACCCGACAGAATGCCGATGGCAGTTATGATCAGTGTGGAATGAATAATCAGCGTTTGACTAGTCACTACAAGACAACTTCAGGGTTTCTTCGTTATGGTATCCCGAGCAACTTCTATGGTAACACTTTGAAGTTGGAAGTGTGGTATGGTGATAACATCTACCGCAACCCTGATAAAGTGATGTATGTGACAGTCTGACTAGTGGCACAAGGGGGGTTGCAATGCCCCCCAATCCGTTCTACATTACATTCGTACCTGAGAGACACCTCATGCTGACTGGAAACGATCTGCTCACCCTGGTGAACGAGATGCAGGCACAAGAAACACCTGCTAAAATGTCTGAAATCGTTCGTGCCTGTGGGTATGAAATTGATGGCAAACTCAAGTATACTCAGTTCTACACTGAGTTGCTGGACGCAAAGGGACTTCTTGATAAGACACCCGAACCCGAAATCTCCGAGGAGTATCAAAAAACCTATGGTCGCCTTTGTGGTGATTATGGACAAGATGCCGTAGATACCTTCGTGGAAATCTACGGCGAAGAAAATCTTGACAACTTTGAAGATGCCTATCAGGGGCAATACGAATCGGAGCGTGATTTTGCCGAGCAATTCACAACTGATGTGTATGGTTTAGACATTCCTTCGTTTGTGATTGTTGATTGGCAGGCAACCTGGGATCAGGGACTTCGTTATGACTACGAGTTCCAAGATGGTTTCGTGTTCTCCAACAACTGGTAGGATTGTTACGAGATCGTGCGAGATGCATACGAGATGCACATGTATCTTATGTGCATCTTGCACGAGATCATATGACTGAGTGTATCATATTACAACGAGATGCACATAAGATACATGTGCATCTTGACGACATCATACATAACACGAGGAATGGGTTTGCCTCATCTATATCTAAAGTTACCCAGGTTGAGCAAAGATAATTCATAGGTGTTTTCATTGATTGGATGTTAAAGGCGGGGGGTGGTTCCCCTGCCTTTTTTCTTATCTTATGTGCAAGAATATGTGCTTCACCCCACTCACCCCTCCCCACACCATCTAGGTGTGCTTTGATATAATCAACTCATACCCCTTCGGGGTATGCCTTCGGCATCTCTTTAAAGTATAATATTAAAGCTTTATATTAATATCATCAAACCTAACAAAGGTATTATACTCAAGATTACAAGATGTGTCAAGCCCCTGAACCATTAGAGGTGCTGATGAGTCTGATAAGAACCTCTGATGTTACGGAGTGTGACAATCCCTTGACCTGGGTGCCCGAGGCGCTATGATGTACTCGTGGTTGAGACCTCTCTACATTCCCTCTCGCCACCAAAGAAAATGACTTTTGCTATTCCTGCTTTGAATGCTATTGAAACTGCTGTGGAGTTGACTGAAACTGCCATTGCATACGGCACCAAGATCTATGCAATTGGTTCTGAAATCTTCAGCATTACTGCTATTCTCTGGGTGCTGAACTTTCTGGGCAATGCTATTCAAAAGACCTACAATGCCGGGTTTGTTGTTGGTAAGTTCTACCGCACTTATCTTCACAAGCATCTCAAGGTTGCTGCGATTCGTATCATTGCTGCCACGATCTTTGTGAGTATTCTTGCATACGAGGGTGCCGTGGTAGTGTACAACAACCGCCACAAGATCGTGGCAGCAATCAACAACTTCCGCAACTTCCTTGGTTCTCAGTTTGCCTATGCATGAGTTGAATAGATCGGGGGGAGGCAAAGATGCTTCCCCCTTTATATACATAAACTGAATACATTTTTCACTTAAACTCATGATCTACGAAGTTGTTGTTCCTTCTGCACCCCAAGAAAATGTCACAATTGAAGATGACAGATATGCTGCACAGTTGTTGTGTGGTACATTAGCAGGAACATATGGATATGCCGAAGTCTTTGAAGATGGTATCAAGATTATAACCGATGCTCGATCTATTAATGTGCCAGTTGAGGAAGTGGCACAAGACCCCTAGACACCTGCCTCGTTTCGTTCTACATTACATTTGTTCCTGAGACACCTCATGACTTCTGCTGATCTCTGCACCACGATTCAGAAGAACCCTGAACTTCTGAAGACAATTTGTGATCACTATGTTTCTGTTGCAAACATCATGCTAGGTTTCTCCGAAAAATGTGGAGAACTCGTGCAGGGCGATTGCGAACTCTATCAAGAGCAGATTGATCGCCACAAACTCTATGATGTGTGACACCTTCTGAACTGGCACATCGGGGCGCCGAGCGCCCCTCAACCCTGCTACATTATCTTTGTTCCTGAGACACCCCACCATGTACGACGACCTCTGGATTGAGATTCAAGATGCCCCTGGTGAGATCTTTGACATCGACATTGATGAAGAAGAAGTGGAGCAATCCTTTGAATCTAAACTCAACTCCAAATACGACTTCTGAAACTATGGAAGTTCTAGAACTCAACCAAAAGGACATTCGTACCCTGCTGACACTCATTGAGTTCCACGATGATTGGGACGAAGTGAGTGAAATTGTGGGCACAGATGTTGCTCTACTCCATGCTAAAGTTGCCGCACTTCGTACCTATTGATTATGCCTGACACTCTCAATTTCACTGGCGACACTGTGACAGTTCTCGGACTGGTCGGTGTCATCTCCACTGGCATCATCGTGGTGCTATGCTTCACTCGTTACTTCAATTCTCCTCTGAGGAAATGACTTACCTCACTTCGGATGATCTCAACAATCTGATTCGTTTGGTTGAAGAAAACAACCAATACAACGATGATGATGACAAAGAGTTCTGGGACGATGTTATGATTCGTCTCAATCAAGAATACCGTCACTGTTTGGATGATTTCTAATGAACCGCACACTTCAACAACTTAAAGAATCTGTAGATCGTTTGATTGAGCAACAAGGAGCAGACGCATCTTGTGCTGCTCTTATCTTCACTAAAGAGGATGTATTTACGATGGATGAGAATGGTGAAGAGGTGTATTGTAGTGAGGAAATCACTAACAAAGTCCTCAACGATTTGGATGAGACTGATTACATTTTAGAAAAAGCATTTGACTGCATTGAAGATTACATTAAGGAGCACACAAAATGACTTCAATTTCATTTACATCTGGTGAGTTGTATGATATTATATCTGCTCTTCAACTTGTAGAAGAAGGAGTGTATGATGATGGAGATCATCAAGGTGCTGCTTATTATCAAAATATGATTCAACAATTTGAACTCATTTTTGATAAGTTGCAAGAACGTGTAGGAGAGGATAAAGTAGCACAACTTGTGCTTGCTGCCTGACCCGTCACGTTCTTTCCTAAACAAAATGACATTCGACCGCGATCAACTCATTGCTGATTATGCTCAGCAGATCCTAGATGGGATGGATTATAAAACAATGGAACGTTTTGTCTATGATAATTTGATTGAAAATCTGTCCACCTATAGTGATCAAACTCTAATGGAACATATATCAGAATATAGTCCCGAACTGCTAGGCGATGTGCCAGTTGACTAGGTGGCACAAGACCCCTAGGCACTGCCCCCAACCCGTGCCATAATACATTCAACAAGCGGGGGTGAAGCATCCCGCTCAAAACACTTCACTCAAAACAACCCCCTTTTTATTATCATGTTCCAATTCACTTCTTCCGCCATCGAAAACATCTCCGATGTGCAAGATGGCAAGGTTACGATCACCTTCAACGGTGGGCGTGACTACACCTACGGTGTTGCCGATGTTGAGCAATTCGTTTCTCAACTCTCTGAGGTTATCACCCAGAGCGACTCTGTGGGGCGCTTCATCAACACCTCCATTCGCAGTGAGCAACTGACCCAAGTTGCCGCCTGAGCAACTGGCACACGGGTGCCTCACGGCACCCTCACCCGTGCCATACTACCTTTGTTCCTGAGGGATTCACCCCATGACCGCTCTCTGCTTCACCGACAACCTCCAGATCGACGAACAGGAATCCTTCTGGGAAGACCTGGAGTGTGAGGAGCAATTCTTCGCCTGGGATGACGACCAGGCACTGGAGCAGTTCTCCCTAGAGTGCTGCTTCGGACCTGAGGAGTGACACTTGCGGGGGTGGCACACGCTGCCCCCACCTCACTCCTCCCGATCTGCTACACTGAACAAGTTCAACCAACCAAACCGATCATGACCCAGCAGCAACTCCTCCAGAACGCCCGCAACGTGATCATCGGCATGAGCGATGCCCAGCGCCAGTGCCTGAAGACCGCTGCCGTTGCCAAAGGGCGCACCGCCCAGCAGGTGAGCAAGGCAGGCACAATGCGCCTGGCGCTGTGGGTGAGCAAGGGGACCAGCGCCATCTGATCCCCCTGGGGGGCGCCATCGCCCCCCTTCCCGTGCTACACTGAACAAGTTCAACACCCGAACCACAATGGCAACCGCAACCCGCTTTCAGACCAACCTGCTGGACGAAACCTACAACGGTTGGACCAATTACAAGACCTGGAACGTTGCACTCTGGATTCAGAATGACGAATCTTTTCAAGATTACATCCAGGAGAATGACATCTGCTGCTACGAAGACCTCCTGGAGGCGATCTACGATTGCGGCAGCAAAGAGACCCCGGACGGTGTAAAGTGGAACGATCCTGAGATCAACCGGGTTGAACTCAACAGCGACTTGTTTGATCTCTGATCCCTACGGGGGGCACAACCGCCCCCCTTCCCGTGCTACAATTCTCTCAACCGCAACCCATCCCCATGCGCTTCGAAGTTCGCTACCAGACCCCCTACAACCAGTGTGAGTGGCGCTCCCAGTGGTTCAAAGACCTGGAGGAGGCAGAGCGCATGGTAGAGTTCTACCGCTCCTGCGGATCGCCCTCCCACATCTGCCCCTCATCGCTGGCACAACTGGAGCGGTGATGACAGGAACGGCAGCGCCTCAAAGACTGCCAACAAACTACAATCCCCCAATTCTCATGACCAAAGACCTTGCGATTTCTCTCCTCAAAGCTGGCACCAACGGTGACCAAATGCTCCAAATTCTTGACTCTATTGTTCTGGGCGATAGTGTTGACGAATCTGATGAGTTTGGCGCAGACGCTACACTTGATGCCATCGCCTTCTGAGCATACTGTGCCAACCCGCTAGGTGGCACAGCGGAGGGCAATGCCCCTCCCCTTTGCCTCTATAGTGATTTCAGTTCATCACCCGAACCACCATGCGCCTCAAGCAAGTGACCATCACCAGCACCGAAGTGGAACTGGCAAACGGGACCTGCGTTCTGTTCTCCTACCAAACCCCCGTTGCCGCCCTGGTGCCTGGCAAAGGTTGGATCCGCACCGCGACGAAGTGGAGCGTGACCACCAGCAAGCACATCAACCGCTGGCTGGCAGAGAACTGCGGCGGCGACGTTGCCACCGTGCCCCAGTGGGAACTGGATCAACTGGTGGCGTTCTGATCCCTACGGGGGTGGGTTGACACCTGCCCCCTCTACCGACTACAATTCTCTCAACCGCAACGGACTGATGACCGTGACCCTGACCCCCATCAGCAGCAAGGCGAAGAACCGCCTGGCAAACCAGATGGGAGGCAACCCCCTGGTGACCGTGGAGCAGCGTGATGGCAACGACCTTTTCTGCGTTTCCGGCGACGGCAACTGGTGCGCCTGGGTGAATTGCCTGACCGATCCGAACTGGGCAGTTCGCTTCTGATCTGCTACAATACCAAAGAACACCGCAACCGATCCGATGACCACCACCTGGACCCCCCAAACCCTCACCAGCGTGACCCTGCCCGAAGGCACGTGGGGGACCATCCGCACTGCTCTGATCTGCCTTTCTGCTGATGCCCAGATCCAAGGTCACGACTCCGACGCTGCCCACTGGTTGGCAGCGTTCAACGCTCTGAAGGAAGCGATGGGGGACTGACCCCCCATCCGTGCTACAATTCTCCCGAACCAACCGACACCGATCCGATGACCTCCAACCCCTACGTTGCCACCCTGATCGAAATGGGATACGACGAACAGGACTGCCGCAACGTTGCCGCCGCTGGTTTGGATGCCACCTACCCCCGCACCATCCACGGGCGCACCTATGCCACCAAGGCAGAATACGATGAGGCACTCCACGACTTCCTCAACGGGATCTGAGGGGTTCGCCCCTATCCGTGCTACAGTACCCCAGACAACCGCAACCGACTCATGCAACGCTACGACGTGATCTGCTCCGCTGCTCCCTGGGAGAATACCACCATCGACGAAGACCGTGCCTGGGATCTGTGCCTGGATCTCTCAGAGGAGTTTGGGTACGCTGAGATCCGCCAGGATGGGATGATCATCGGATCCTACAAAAACGGATCTCCCCTCCTCTGGTGAGGGGCATCCCCCGTGCTACAATTCACAAGCAAACCGCAACCGATCCGATGGCACTCCTGAGCATGGCAACCGATCTCACCACCCGCCAGACGATCTGGGTGGGCACCAACGTGGCAAAGGGGCGCCCTCAACTCAACTCCCACCGCCCAGACAATTATGGGCAGGCAATGGCGAAGGCAGGCATCGACGGGTATGGTGCTGCTGAGTTGGCAGACCTGCACTTCGACGGCACTTCCCGCACCTGCCCAGTTTCTGGGTGGCGCTCTGCTCAATGGGGTTGACCCCCTGCCCCTGATCGACTACAATTCCAAAGACAACCGCACCGCACCCGATGCCCACCCTGACCCCTGCCACCGACCTGAACGCTCTCTCCCTTGACGAACTGTTCTGCGAACTGTTCTGGCTGGAGGAGCAGCCCCAGACCCGCCAGATCAACGACGCTCACCTGAAGTGCTGGAATGCCATCGCTGACCGTCAGGCACGGATCGCTGACTGGAACGACTTCCTGGCAGGTTGACCCCCACCGGGGCAGGGGGTTGACTCCTGCCCCCTTCACCGACTACAATTCCAAAGCAACCGACACCGATCCGATGCCCGCCACCATCGCCACCGCCTTCACCCCCGACCAGATGCTGACCCTGGGGCACTCCGTGTTCAGCAGCGCCATGCGCTCCTGGGCACTGGTGGTGAACAACGACAACGATGCCGAACTGCTGGTCCTGTTCAACAGCAGCGACACCGTGTACCGCTACGCCTTCCGCGATTGGAGCGCCGCCAGCGACTGGGATGCTATCCGCCAGGAGGACGACTACGAAGATGCAGAACCGATCTCCTGGGGGAGCTGCTTCCACCGCTTCCTGGCGGAAGGAGCGATCCTGCCCATCGCCGCCTGACCCCTGCGGGGCACCTTGACGGGTGCCCCCTCCATCGACTACAATTCCAAAGCAAACCGCAACGCACCCGATGCTCACCTCCATCATCCGCACCGCCGTTCGCTCCGCTCTGATCAGCAAGGGACCGATGACCTGCTCCGATCTGGTGCGCTCCCTGGGTATGGACCCCCGCCGCCACAAAGGCACCATCCATGCCGTGATGGTGGATATGGAGAACGACGGCATCATCGATGCCATCCGCCTGAGCAACGGCAAGCGTGACCAGTGGTTCATCTACCCCACCGCCATCCGCAAGCGGGACCGTATGGTTGCCGCCCTGGTGGGTTGATCCAACGGGGGGGGGTTGACCTCCTCCCCATTACCGACTACAATTCCAAAGCAAACCGCAACCCAACCGATGACCACCACCACCATCAACGGCACCCAGTTCAGCATCACCCGCCTGCCCGTTGCCCACGGTGCCGCTGCCCTCCGCTGGGCAGATCGCATCAAGGGCGGCAGCACCCGCGTTCGCACCCACGGTGGAGCAGCAGGCAGCAGCGCCACCCGGATGAGCACCACCGCCAGCGCCCTGGGCGACGTGAAGTGACGGTTCGGGGGGTGGCACACCCACCCCCTATTCGTTCGTGGCAGGGGCAGTGTTATGGCGTTGCGTCCTTGTGGGGGGCGGGCGCCGTGGCTAAAACCCAATGGATCCCTCAAGCTATAAAGTGTTACCCAAGCTAGGTCTATATTACACAATAAACAAAAAAATTTTCAGTATAAAAAATTGCCCACCAGGTCTCACACAATATTAGTAATTACTATATAATTTTGAAAGATAAAATTCATATAGTTCAAAATGCAAAAAAATTCTGGGAAAAATATTCGCCCCATACAAGTCGATCCCATTACTGGTGAATATTATGTTATAATTCCAGAGTGGATCGCCAACGATCTTTCTTGGTATGAAGATACTGAGATTAAATTTAATGTGGAAGGAAATGAAGTATTACTTTCAGAATACCAACACGATTAAAGATTCGCCCTATTGACAACTCATACATAATATTGTATGATATACGTGTAATTGTACTAACTTATGGCTAAAGGATTTACGGTTAAAGCAAAGACTCCCACAGCAACACAAGAACCTGAATGGGATTATAATTTGGCAAAAGAAATGATACGTGGAAAATCCATCGTATTCTGCTTGCCTGGTAGAGGAGTTTCATATACTTACCTCAAGAGTTTTGTGCAACTCTGTTTTGATATTGTTCAGGCAGGGGCAAGCATTCAAATCTCACAGGACTATTCATCAATGGTAAATTTCGCCCGTTGCAAATGCCTGGGCGCAAATGTTCTTCGTGGACCAGATCAATTACCATGGGACGGAAAACTTCCTTATGATTGGCAGTTGTGGATTGATTCTGATATTGTTTTCAATACAGAAAAATTCTTTCAACTTGTTCTTATGGAGAAGGACATTGCTGCTGGATGGTATTGTACCGAAGATGGTCACACCACATCAGTTGCACACTGGTTAGAGGAAGATGATTTCCGCAATAATGGTGGAGTCATGAATCACGAAACTCTGGATAGCATCTCTAAGCGCCGCAAACCATTTACAGTTGATTATACTGGATTTGGATGGGTACTGATCAAGAATGGAGTTTTTGAACATTCTGAAATGAAGTATCCTTGGTTTGCACCGAAGATGCAAGTCTTTGATTCTGGTGATGTTCAGGACATGTGTGGAGAAGATGTATCGTTCTGTTTAGATGCGAAGGAAGCAGGATTTGAAATTTGGTGCGATCCTCGTGTTAGAGTCGGTCACGAAAAAACAAGAGTTATTTGACGAATGGCTAACAGATCTTACAATATTCTTTGTAAGGGTAGAAAGATATATTCAAATCTTACAGAGGAAGAATATTTCGATACTATGGAGGATCTGGCGGTAGAATTCTACCAGTCAGGTTCTCCAAAACCAGAAGATTTAGAAACTGAAATTATCGGAGATTAATTATGGCAATTAAAAAATCATTGAGTGGCTCTAAGATTATTGAGTCTAATCCCAAAAATACTCGTCAAGGCTGCGGTTCTAATACAAAGTATGCGGCATCGTCTCGTAATAAAGCGCGTAAGAAGTATAGAGGACAGGGCAAATAAAAAATGCTTCAGTTAAACCCCCAAATCCCAGTCGTTACTCCAAAAGGTAATGGTTGGGCATTTTTTTTAATTGACCGATCACAAGAACATGATCTTGAATGGATTGTGTTCTTGGATGATGGTGGCATATGTTGGACATTTAGAAATAAGGACATTAGAATTCAAAAAAATTCTACCTTTTCTCGTGAAAACATTTTAGATTTTTAAAATAAATAATCTTTTAGTGTGATCTCCTTATCTTGGAACGTTTCTCGATGGGCAAGCATCTCTTATTAGAGGTGTATAATGTCAAATACATCTTAATTAATGATGCAACTACTCTTGAAAAGGTGATGGTTACGGGAATTAACCGTGCCGGAATGACAATTTTAAACATCTTTCAACATTGTTTTGTACCTCAAGGATGTACGATTGTCATTTCACTTGCAGAAAGTCATGTTTCTTGTCATACTTGGCCAGAAGAAGGTTGTTTGGCAATAGACGTTTATACCTGTGGTGAAGGAAATCCTCGGTTAATTGCATTGGAACTTTTAAAGTATCTGGATTCTTATGATTATTCA
>Ga0114974_10003690_pt1 | contig 11510 bp, 5 predicted proteins | sample S_130206_EF_Meta_FD_87318 | JGI IMG/M metagenome (GOLD analysis project Ga0114974, IMG submission 87318) | Freshwater microbial communities from Lake Simoncouche, Canada to study carbon cycling - S_130206_EF_MetaG | ecosystem: Environmental > Aquatic > Freshwater > Lake | place: Lake...
CGAGGCGCAGGTCCCACCCTGATCTGCACGAAGGGACGCCCCTGTTGAACCAGGGGCTCGTCAGCGTCCGGAGGCCTTCCCAGGTCCCGAGGGTGGACGCAAAGGACGACCGGCTTAGCGCTTTGCTTAGCCAAATTCGACGATACAGACGGCGCGCCCGCGTGCCACAGGGAAACATTGATGTCTCAATCCTTCACCGGCCGTAAGCGGATCCGTAAGTCGTTTGGCCGCATCCCCGAAGCCGTGCAGATGCCGAACCTGATTGAGGTTCAGCGTTCGTCGTACGAACAGTTCCTGCAGCGCGAAACTCGCGTCGCGGACCGTGTCGACGAGGGAATCGAGGCCGTCTTCAAGTCGGTGTTCCCGATCAAAGATTTCAATGAGCGCGCTGTGCTCGAGTACGTCTCCTACGAGTTCGAGGAGCCCAAGTACGACGTCGAAGAATGCATCCAGCGCGACATGACCTATGCGGCACCGCTGAAGGTTAAGCTGCGCCTGATTGTGTTCGAGATCGAAGAAGAAACCGGCGCGCGTTCGGTCAAGGATATCAAGGAGCAGGACGTCTACATGGGCGATATTCCGCTCATGACCGACAAGGGCACCTTTATCGTCAACGGTACCGAGCGGGTCATCGTTTCGCAGATGCACCGTTCGCCCGGCGTGTTTTTCGACCACGATAAGGGCAAGACCCACGCTTCGGGCAAGCTGCTGTTCGCCGCCCGAGTGATCCCCTATCGTGGTTCGTGGCTCGATTTCGAATTCGACGCCAAGGACATCGTCTACGTCCGTATCGACCGCCGCCGCAAACTGCCTGCCACCACCTTCCTGATGGCGCTGGGCATGGACGGCGAGGAAATCCTCACCACCTTCTATGACGTGGTGCCCTATGAGAAGCGCGATGGCGGCTGGGCCACGCCCTTTAAGGCTGAACGCTGGCGCGGGGTGAAACCGGAATATGCTCTGATCGACGCCGACACCGGCGAGGAAGTGGCTGCCGCTGGCGCCAAGATCAGTGCCCGCAACGCCAACAAGCTGGGCCAGACCGTCAAGAGCCTGTTGCTGCCGCCCGAAGCCCTGACGGGCAAGTACCTCGCTCGCGACGAGGTCAATATGGCCACCGGCGAGATCTACGCCGAGGCCGGCGACGAACTCGACACCATCTTGATTGAATCCCTGGCTGCCCAGGGCTTCTCGACCATCGACGTGCTGGATATCGACCACGTTACGGTCGGTGCCTACATGCGTAATACCCTGCGCATCGACAAGAACTCGGCCCGCGAGGAAGCCCTGTTCGACATCTACCGCGTCATGCGTCCCGGCGAGCCGCCCACCGTTGAAGCGGCTGAAACCATGTACAAGGGCCTGTTCTTCGATAGCGAGCGCTACGACCTCAGCGCCGTGGGCCGGGTAAAGATGAACATGCGCCTGGAGCTTGATGCTCCCGACGACATGCGCACCCTGCGCAAGGAAGACGTGCTGTCGGTGCTCAAGCTGCTGGTCGGCCTGCGCGATAGCCGCGGCGAAATCGACGACATCGACAACCTAGGCAACCGCCGGGTCCGCTCGGTGGGCGAGTTGCTGGAGAACCAGTACCGCGTTGGCCTGCTGCGTATGGAACGGGCGATCAAGGAACGGATGTCATCGGTCGATATCGACACGGTGATGCCGCACGACCTGATCAACGCCAAACCGGCCGCCGCGGCGGTGCGTGAATTCTTCGGCAGTAGCCAGCTGTCGCAGTTTATGGACCAGACCAACCCGCTGTCGGAAATCACCCACAAGCGCCGCCTGTCGGCGCTCGGCCCGGGCGGTCTGACCCGCGAGCGCGCTGGCTTCGAAGTGCGCGACGTGCACCCGACCCACTATGGCCGGATCTGCCCAATTGAGACGCCGGAAGGCCCGAACATCGGCCTGATCAACAGCCTGGCCACCCACGCACGGGTGAACAAGTACGGCTTTATCGAGAGCCCCTATCGCCGTGTTGTCGACGGCAAGCCGGCCGAAGAGGTCGTCTATATGTCGGCCATGGAAGAGGCCAAGCACGTCATCGCCCAGGCCAATATCCGCATGGAAGGCGGCCTGATCGCAGAAGAGCTGGTGCAGGGCCGGATCAACGGCGAACCGGGTCTGCTACCGCGTGAGACCGTCGATCTGATGGACGTCTCGCCCAAGCAGGTGGTGTCGGTGGCCGCGGCCCTGATCCCCTTCCTCGAAAACGATGACGCCAACCGCGCCCTGATGGGTTCGAACATGCAACGTCAGGCCGTGCCGCTGGTACAGTCAGATGCACCGCTGGTCGGCACGGGCATGGAAGATGTGGTTGCACGCGACTCTGGTGCCGTCGTGATCGCCCGCCGCTCGGGTGTGGTTGAGCAGATCGACGGCACACGTATCGTCATCCGCGCCACTGAGGAGGTCGATCCGGCCAAGCCAGGCGTCGATATTTACCGCCTGAGCAAATTCCAACGCTCCAACCAGAACACCTGCATCAATCAGCGTCCGCTGGTACGGGTGGGCGATAAGATCCGCGTCGGCGACATCATCGCTGATGGCCCGTCCACGGAGCTGGGCGAACTGGCCTTGGGCCGCAACGCTCTCGTCGCCTTCATGCCCTGGAATGGCTATAACTTCGAAGATTCGATCCTGATCTCCGAGCGCATCGTGCGTGACGACGTCTTCACCTCGATCCACATCGAGGAATTCGAGGTCATGGCCCGCGACACCAAACTGGGTCCGGAAGAAATCACCCGCGATATCCCCAACGTCGGCGAAGAAGCCCTTCGCAACCTCGACGAAGCGGGCATCGTGGCCATCGGCGCCGAAGTGCTCCCAGGCGATATCCTGGTCGGCAAGGTGACGCCGAAGGGCGAGAGCCCGATGACCCCGGAAGAAAAGCTGCTGCGCGCCATCTTCGGCGAAAAGGCCAGCGACGTGCGCGACACCTCGCTGCGACTGCCCCCGGGCGTTGCTGGCACAATCGTCGAGGTGCGTGTATTCAACCGGCACGGCGTCGAGAAGGACGAGCGCGCTCTGGCGATCGAGAGAGCCGAAATCGACCGTCTGGGTAAGGACCGCGACGACGAGTTCGCGATTCTGAACCGCAACATGACCGGCCGTCTGCGCGAGCTGTTGTCCGGCAAGGGCGCCGTTTCTGGTCCCAAGGGCCTGGGTCGCGGCGAAATCACCCCTGCCAAGCTGGAAGAGATCCAGCCGGGTCTGTGGTGGCAGATCGCCCTCGACGACGAAAAGGCCATGGGTGAGCTGGAGGCCCTGCGCCGTCAGTTCGATGACGCCCGCAAGCGTCTGGACCGTCGCTTTGAAGACAAGGTCGACAAGCTACAACGCGGCGACGAACTGCCTCCGGGCGTGATGAAGATGGTCAAGGTGTTCGTGGCGGTGAAGCGCAAGCTGCAGCCGGGCGACAAGATGGCCGGTCGTCACGGCAATAAGGGCGTGATTTCCAAGATCCTGCCGATCGAAGACATGCCTCACCTGGCCGACGGAACCTCGGTCGATGTGGTGCTGAACCCGCTGGGCGTGCCGTCGCGCATGAATGTGGGCCAGATCTTTGAAACCCACCTCGGATGGGCGGCTGCGGGCCTCGGCAAGCAAATTTCTGCGCTTCTCGAAGCCTGGCAGCACGGTGGCCAGAAGAAGGCCCTGATCTCGCGTCTGAAGGAGATCTACGGGGATGATCAGGAACTGCCCGACGACGAGGGCGAGCTGATCGAACTGGCTCGCAACCTCTCCAAGGGTGTTCCGTTTGCGACCCCGGTGTTTGACGGTGCCCACGTTGACGACATCGAGGATGCGCTGGAATCGGCGGGGCTGGACCGTTCGGGCCAATCGATCCTGTTCGACGGCCAGACCGGCGAGCAGTTCAAGCGCCCGGTCACCGTTGGCTACATCTATATGCTGAAGCTGCACCACCTGGTGGATGACAAGATCCACGCCCGCTCGATCGGTCCCTACAGCCTCGTCACCCAGCAACCGCTGGGCGGTAAGGCCCAGTTCGGCGGTCAGCGCTTCGGGGAAATGGAGGTGTGGGCGCTCGAAGCCTACGGTGCAGCCTATACCCTGCAGGAGATGCTCACCGTTAAGTCGGACGATGTCGCGGGCCGGACCAAGGTCTACGAGTCCATCGTCCGCGGCGATGACACCTTCGAGGCCGGTATCCCGGAAAGCTTCAACGTGCTGGTCAAGGAAATGCGTTCCCTGGGCCTCAACGTCGAACTCGAGAACAGCTGATCGGAATGTGACCAACCCCGGCCGTCGCATGACGGCCGGGGCGCTTCCCCGACCAATCTGAAGACACTTATTCGCGGGCAGACCCCGCAGAAGGAACCAAGATGAACCAGGAAATCCTGAACATCTTCAATCCGGTCCCGGCAACGCCGACGTTCGACCAGATTCGCATCACCCTGGCTTCGCCCGAGAAGATCCGTTCGTGGTCGTTCGGCGAGATCAAGAAGCCCGAGACTATTAACTACCGCACCTTCAAGCCGGAGCGCGACGGCCTGTTCTGCGCCCGCATCTTTGGCCCCACCAAGGATTACGAGTGCCTGTGCGGCAAGTACAAGCGCATGAAGTACAAGGGCATCATCTGCGAAAAGTGCGGCGTGGAAGTCACCCTCGCCCGCGTTCGGCGCGAGCGGATGGGCCACATTGAACTGGCTTCCCCGGTCGCCCACATCTGGTTCCTGAAGAGCCTGCCCAGCCGTATCGCCATGATGCTGGACATGCCGCTCAAGGATATCGAGAGGGTGCTGTACTTCGAATATTACATCGTCACCGAGCCGGGCCTCACCCCGCTGAAGCAGCATCAGCTGCTGAGCGAGGATGACTACATCCGCGCCCAGGAAGAATACGGCGACGATAGCTTCACGGGCGAGATCGGCGCTGAAGCCATCCAGGGCCTGCTCAAGGCTATCGACCTGCAAAAGGATGCGGATCGTCTGCGGGAAGAGCTGGGCGGTACCCCGTCTGAGCTGAAGCAGAAGAAGGCCTCAAAGCGCCTCAAGATCATCGAGGCCTTCATGGAATCCGGCAATAAGCCGGAATGGATGGTGCTGTCGGTCGTGCCGGTGATCCCGCCGGAACTGCGCCCGCTGGTGCCGCTGGACGGCGGGCGTTTCGCCACGTCTGACCTCAACGACCTCTACCGCCGGGTCATCAACCGTAACAACCGCCTCAAGCGCCTGATCGAACTGCGCGCGCCGGACATCATCATCCGCAACGAAAAGCGGATGCTGCAGGAGTCGGTGGACGCCCTGTTTGATAACGGCCGCCGCGGCCGGGTCATCACCGGTGCCAACAAGCGCCCCCTGAAGTCGCTGGCCGACATGCTGAAGGGCAAGCAAGGTCGGTTCCGCCAGAACCTGCTCGGCAAGCGTGTCGACTATTCCGGCCGTTCGGTAATCGTGGTGGGTCCCGAGCTGAAGCTGCACGAGTGCGGCCTGCCCAAGAAGATGGCGCTCGAATTGTTCAAGCCGTTCATCTACGCGCGGCTTGACGCCAAGGGCCTGTCGGGCACCGTCAAGCAGTCCAAGCGCATGGTGGAGCGTGAACAGCCCGCGGTGTGGGATGTGCTTGAAGAAGTGATCCGCGAGCATCCCGTGCTGCTGAATCGCGCGCCGACCCTGCACCGCCTGGGCATTCAGGCGTTCGAGCCCAAGCTGATCGAAGGCAAGGCTATCCAGCTGCACCCGCTGGTCTGCGCCGCCTTCAACGCCGACTTCGACGGCGACCAGATGGCCGTGCACGTGCCGCTTTCGTTGGAAGCCCAGCTGGAAGCGCGCGTGCTGATGATGAGCACGAACAACATTCTGTCGCCCGCCAACGGCCGACCGATCATCGTGCCGTCGCAGGACATCGTGCTGGGCCTCTACTATTTGTCGATGAGCCGTGATGGCGAAATCGGCGAGGGCAAGCTGTTCGCGGACCTGGGCGAGATTGACGCGGCGCTCGACGCCGGAGTCATCACCCTGCACTCCAAGATCAAGGCGCGCTTCTTCGAGGTGGACGCAGAGGGCAAGCTGGTCCGCAAGGTGATCGACACCACGCCGGGCCGGATCAAGATCGCAAACCTGCTGCCCAAGCACTCCGCTCTGGGCCACCGGCTAGTCGAAAAGCCTCTGACCAAGAAGGAAATCGGCAATCTGATCGACATGGTCTATCGCCACTGCGGTCAGAAGGCGACGGTGATCTTCGCCGACCAGATCATGGGCCTGGGCTTCAAGGAAGCCGCCAAGGCTGGCATCAGCTTCGGTAAGGACGACATCGTCATTCCGCAGCGCAAGAAGCCGATCGTCGAAGAGACCCGTAAGCTCGTGGAGGAATACGAGCAGCAGTACGCCGACGGCCTGATCACCAAGGGTGAGAAGTACAACAAGGTGGTTGACGCCTGGGCCAAGGCCACCGACCGCGTCGCCGACGAGATGATGGCCGAGATCTCCACCAAGAAGATGGGGGCTGACGGCCGCGAGCTGAACATCAACTCGATCTATATGATGGCCCACTCTGGGGCCCGTGGTTCTCAGGCGCAGATGAAGCAACTGGGCGGCATGCGCGGCCTAATGGCCAAGCCGTCGGGCGAGATCATCGAGACCCCGATTATCTCGAACTTCAAAGAAGGCTTGACCGTTCAGGAGTACTTCAACTCCACCCACGGTGCCCGTAAGGGTCTGGCCGACACGGCTCTGAAGACCGCCAACTCTGGCTACCTGACCCGGCGTCTGGTCGATGTGGCGCAGGACTGCATCATCACCCAGGAGGATTGCGGCACCACACGCGGCATTACCCTCAAGGCCGTGATCGAAGGCGGCGACACCCTGGTCAGCCTGGGTCTGCGCGTTCTGGGCCGCTTCTCGGCCGAGGACATCATGGATCCGGCGACCAACGAGGTGATTATCCCGGCCGATACCTACCTCGACGAGAACATGACCGATGTGATCGAAAAGTCCCAGGTTCAGTCGGTAAAGGTCCGCTCGGTGCTGACCTGCGAGGCCGATATCGGCGTCTGCGGCGCCTGCTATGGCCGCGACCTGGCCCGCGGCACGCCCGTGAACATCGGCGAAGCGGTTGGCGTTATCGCCGCGCAGTCGATCGGCGAACCTGGTACCCAGCTGACCATGCGCACCTTCCACATCGGCGGCACCGCCCAGGTGGCGGAGCAATCCTTCTTCGAGAGCAGCATCGACGGGACCGCCAAGGTCAGCGGCGGCAACAGCGTCGTCGGCTCTGACGGCTTGCTTGTGGTCATGAGCCGAAACCTGGTCGTCAGCGTCCAGATCGATGGCAAGGATCGCGAAACCTACAAGCCGCCCTACGGTGCCAAGCTGAAGATCAAGGACGGCGACAAGGTCAAGCGCGGCCAGCGCCTCGCCGATTGGGACCCCTATACCACCCCGATCATCACCGAAGTGGGCGGTAAGGTCCGCGCTGAAGACCTGGTCGAGGGCTTCTCCGTGCGGGAAGAAACCGACGAGGCCACCGGCATCGCCAACCGCGTCGTTACCGACTGGCGTACCTCCGCCCGTGCGTCGGACCTGCGTCCGGCCCTGGGCGTGCTCGACGCTGACGGCGCCTACAAGCGCCTAGCGAACGGCGGCGAGGCTCGCTACCTGCTATCGGCTGGGGCCATTCTCTCCGTCGGCGACGGCGACGAGGTGAAGCCCGGCGAGGTGATCGCCCGTATCCCGACCGAAAGCGCCAAGACGCGCGACATCACCGGCGGTCTGCCGCGGGTGGCGGAGCTGTTTGAAGCGCGTCGGCCCAAGGAATGCGCCGTGATCGCCGAGATGGATGGCCGGGTCGAGTTCGGTAAGGACTACAAGAACAAGCGCCGCATTCGCATCACCCCGGAAGCCGTTGACGGCGAACAGGGCGAGCCGATCGAGTTCCTGATCCCCAAGGGCAAGCACATCGCCGTTCACGACGGGGACATCATCCGCAAGGGTGAGTACCTCATCGACGGCAACCCGGATCCGCACGACATCCTGCGCATCCTGGGCATCGAAGCCCTGGCCGAGTTCCTGGTCGACGAGATCCAGGAGGTCTATCGCCTCCAGGGCGTGCCGATCAACGATAAGCACATCGAGACGATCGTGCGGCAAATGCTGCAGAAGGTCGAAATCCTCGAGCCTGGCGACACCGGCCTGATCAAGGGCGACAGCCTCGACAAGCCGGAATTCCAGGTCGAACAGCAGAAGTCGCTGGCGCGGGGCGGCCGTCCAGCCGTCACCCAGCCGGTGCTGCTGGGCATCACCAAGGCGAGCCTGCAAACCCGCAGCTTCATCTCGGCGGCGTCCTTCCAGGAAACCACCCGCGTGCTGACCGACGCCTCCGTGCACGGCAAAACCGACACCCTGGAAGGCCTGAAGGAAAACGTCATCGTTGGCCGACTCATCCCGGCCGGCACCGGCTCCTACCTGCGCGGCCTGCAACGCATCGCCGCTAAGCGCGACCAAGCCCTGTCCGCATCACGCGAACAGGCGATGGAAGCCCTGCCGGAAGAGATCGCCAAGGAAGAGGCACCGGCCGATTAGGCTGTGGTTTCAGAGCAGCTATGAAGGCGGCCCGGGAGCGATCCCGGGCCGTTTCTCTATTGTCGAACTTCGGTCAACGGTTTGGCCCGCGCGGGCTTTCTACCGCTTGCGACGTGGCCTAGGTCGCCAGAAAATAGAATGCCCCGACCATCAGCAATATGCTTGCCGCCGTCACCAGCAGGCTGGTTTTGAGCCGCAGTCTGAGGCTGAAAAACAACAGGTAGCCAATCACCGACAGCACTAGGAACAACACGGCTGAAATATCGATGCCCAGCTTCCAGGCCGCACCGGCATCGCGGCCCTTATGCAGCTCGTCCAGGGTCATCAGCAGCGGCCGGCGACTAAGCATGATCTCCGCCTTGCCGGTCGCCAGGTCCACCGCGATATCCGAGGTTCCTTTCGTTCCTTCCAGGCGAATAAGCGCCTCTCCGTCGGCGATCTCAGCGCTCTTATAGGCCCCCAGTAGGGAGGCCTTAGCCGCGACGGCCTTGGCCAGGGCGGGCCCAGGATCAGTGAGCCTAGTCGCCGCCGCCAGAGCGGCAGGGTCCACCGTTGTGACCGACATGACGTCCTTGGGCTGAAGTCCGTCCAGCCAGTCCTGATGGTTAAGCACCAGGCCGGTCGCCGAAAAGAACATCAGCGACAGGAAGGCAAAAGCTGACAGATAGCCATGTAGCCAGCGGCTCCAGCGAAAAAACGTCCCCCAGTTCATGGTCGCTTCCCGTAAGCAAAGGTGATGTCCTGGATTTCCTCACCGCTGGGGGCTGTGGCCTGGGCGGGGGTGTCGGACAAGTCCATCGGCACGGCCTGATAATTGTGCTGGCCGTGCTCGCGTATGGCCTCGACATGGATCGTATAACGGCCCTGACCGACGCGCTTGCCGTTCTGGCCCTTGCCATCCCACACCACAGTGTAATGCCCAGCGGGGCGTGTCGGCTTGGACATGGCGTCGACCATCTTGGGAGCGCTTCTCCCATAGCGACGCCACCAGACGAAGTTCTGATCGATGTAGTTTGTATCGTTGCCGGTGAGCAGCAGCTGGCGGATCGGTTGGTTGTTGGCGTCGGTCACCCAGATGCTGACATAGGCCCCAAACAGCCGTCCAGCGACGGGCTTGGGCAAGGTGTAATCGATGGCAACCACGAACCCGGTAGGCCAGACATCAGCCTTGGCAGCCGAATCCTGCACCCTCGCCGGCGCGCGCACAGGGGGTGGCGCGGCCTGGGCCAGCTGGGCCCAGCCAGACGAGCGCAGACGGCGGCCATCCTCGCCGAAAATCAGGGCCTCTGCGCCCGGTGTGCGCTCGACCAGAGCCAGGGCATCACGGGGGTGCAACACCGAGACGGCGGTGGCCAAGGCGTCAGCGTTCATGGCACAGTCGGCGACAACCGTGGCGGACGTCACGCTACGGGCCGGGGCACCCGAGGCGGGCGACAAACGCAGGCCGAGGCGCTCGCCGCCAAGGGTCAGATCTCGTCGCCCGGCCCCGCTGGTGGCGATTCCACCGCTGGAAATGGCGATCACGGCGGCGGGTGGGCCATTGTCTTCCGGGTAGCGCGGATTGTTGGCACCGATCCGCCAGGCACCGCCGGGTCCCAGGCCCCAGACGGCGATATCGCCGCCGATGTCGATCATCAGCCCGGCCAGACCCGGTGCCGCGCGGCGCGCGGCGGCCAGGGCTGCGTCGACGACATAGCCCTTAGCCAGGCCATCGAGCGCCAGAACCATGCCCTCCGGCCGGTCGACCCGCCAGGTGGCTCGGTCAAGGCCGATGTCCGTGGTGGATCGCGCAACCGCTTGTGTTAGGGCGGCGGGATTGGGCGGGCTCTGCTCGGTTGCCGCCTGCCGCCATAGGGCTTCTACCGCGCCCAGCCGGCCATCAAAGGCACCGTCGCTGTCGCGCCGCCAGGCCTCTGCGGCCTCTATCACCCGAAAGAGTTCGGGCGATACCGTGGCGCGGCCTACGGTGTTCAATCGCGACAGCTCGCTATGGGGGTGCCAGCCGCTGAGCAGCGGCTCTAGCCGGTTAATCTCGGCTAGGGCCCCGGCCAGGGCTTCCTGTGCCAGCACGGCATCGCCCCCGACCACGATCATGTCGAGCGAGGTTCCTAGAATATGGTCGCGATGCAGGGTCCGCGCAGCGCCAGCAATCGCGGCGACGGGCGGCGTGTCCAGTGAAACGTCCGGCCCGACGCTATTCATTGCGCAGGCGCGTGTGGCCCAAGGTCTCAGGATCGGGGGGCATGGCCGTGCCCAGGATCGTGGCACGCCCCACCAGCGCCTTATAGTATTTGGGCCGCGCTTGCAGCTCGGCGTTGAAGTCTTTGATGGCGGCGGCCTTGTCGCCGTTACGCTGATAGGCCGCGCCGCGTGCGGTGAGCACCCCGATCTGGCGCGGTTCCAGCGCCAGGCTATGGGAGTAGTCGGCGATGGCCTCGGCATACATGCGCTTGCGCGCATAGGCCTCGGCCCTGCTGACCAGAATCAGCGCTTTTTCATTGGAGTCCTTCTGCAGGGTCAGGGCCATCGTGAAATCGGCAATGGCGTCATCGGTGTGGCGCGCAGCGGCGTTGGCCTCGCCACGGTTGAAATAGGCTCGGGCCAGGCGAGGCCTGTCCTGGCCGGATTCTTCGATCGCCTCGGTCAACAGCTTGATGGCGTTGGCATCTTCGATCCGCGAGGACGCCAAGATGCCGTCCTCGATCTTGTCGGCATGGGCACCGACCGCCGGTAGGCCAAACGCCGCCATCAGCATCAGTACCCCGAGCGTGCACTTCAATCGATCCTCCCCGGAAAGAGCCGCCACGTTGCATGCACGGTATCGAGCACCGCGCACCGTTAGGCGACCACAGGCCCGCCGCCGAGGCAAGGGCCATGGTCATGGGTCGAGTGCAACCATCGTTGCGCGAAAGCGACTAGGGTTTCTGCTTCTTAGGCAGGGCGGCGATTTCGGCCGGGTCCAGC
>Ga0114974_10003692_pt1 | contig 11504 bp, 7 predicted proteins | sample S_130206_EF_Meta_FD_87318 | JGI IMG/M metagenome (GOLD analysis project Ga0114974, IMG submission 87318) | Freshwater microbial communities from Lake Simoncouche, Canada to study carbon cycling - S_130206_EF_MetaG | ecosystem: Environmental > Aquatic > Freshwater > Lake | place: Lake...
AAAGAGCAATTTTAATGTTTCATCAACGCTGCAAGCAGATGACGTGTACGTATTTCTAATGCCCCTCGGTCGCTTACAAATAAGATTTAATCCGTATTTATACGGTTTGAGTTTATTAAAGTGCCTAAATCCGTCAGAATAGCGCCTTTGGTCGCTTAAACCTTTGCGCTAAACATGTATCTAGACTCCCTAAAGCTGATTGAGACGCTGCCCACTAAGGCAAGTTTCGACGTGGGTGGTGGGTTTAGGCTAGCTGTCGAGCCTCACGCGCCGGGTGTTTACAGAATTCGTTGTGGTCGGCCTGAGGCGCTCGCTGCTGATGTTTTGCCTGGCGGCCGTGGTCGTGCGCATGCTGAGGTGCTGTTGGCGCGCCCTGAGGCAATTGGTGAGTCGGTACTTGAGCCTTTAACTGACGAGGTCAAGGGCTGGCAACTCACTCAAGGTGACTCGACCCTTGAGCTGCAGTCAAACCCCTTTCAGTTAATTTTAAAGCGCCACGGTAAACCCTTGTTGGTGTTGTCTGCTGCCGGTATCCAAGGCGCTGAAAATTTTTGGACGCTCGGCTTTGAGCTCCAACCAAAAGAAAAGATATTTGGCTTGGGCGAGACGCATGGTGATCTTGATCGCCGTGGCGAAACAATCTTGTCCGATGACCCCGAGCATCGCGCCTTGCCACTGGCCTGGAGCCCCAACGGGTGGGGTGTTTATGTCAACTCGTTGGGCCGTGTTGAGCACGACCTTGGCTGCGAAAGCGCCGACGAATACGCGATTGCTCTTGAAGACTCTACCCTAGATTTTTTTCTGTTTGCTGGCGAGCCCGCCGAAATCCTCAACCAATATACCCAGCTCACCGGGCGCGCTGGGCAGCCGGCATTGTGGTCAATGGGGGTTTGGGTTGAACAGCCGCTAGGCCACAGTGCCACGCAAACCGCAGAAATGATCGCTGATTTTCGTGCACAGCAGGTTTCAGTGGATGGGGTCTTGATGTTGCCCCCCGCTGCCTGGACATACCAAGATTCAAAACTGCTTCCTGATTGGGATAGCGAGCGCTTTCCAGACCCAAAGCAAATGATGGGTGTCTTCGGCAAACACGCTGTGCATCTGTGTTTGCATACGATCCCGGCCACGCTTGCCGGTACCACTAACTTTACCGAGCTTGAAGATCGGGGCTGGTTGTTGGCCAATGAACGTGGCGACGCACATGTATTTGACGGTGTTGTTGCAACGGGTGGAAAGCCCTTTGGCTTGTTAGATCTGACCCATCGTGACGTCTTGAATATGTGGTCAGAGCGTCATCGTCATCTAGCCGAAGAGGGTGTTGGTGCAACGGCCTGTGATGTGCAGTTTGATATCCCAGACTCGGTGGTTGCCCGAGGCGGTGAAACGGGTGCGGTATTACGTTCGATTTATCCCGCCCTGGCCCGCCGCGCGTTGTTTGAGGCTGCCGCCGGTCATCGCGTGCCTCCTGAAGGGGTTGTCTTTAGTTCAGATTTATTTGCCGGGGCACAGCGACTGCTGTGGCAAAGTGCACCTCGCGTGCCAAATACTTGGGCCGGCTTGCAGCATACCCTGCGTACCGCGCTCTCGATTGGCGCGAGCGGCGTACCGGTGCAAATGCATGCCTTGGGTAATGCGCAGTCTTCTACCGATGAGATGACACCTGAGTTGTACTTGCGTTGGCTTGCAATGGCCGTCTTCTCAGCAAACTTTGCGTTTCAGTCTAATGCGCAACTCATTCCGACAAATTTTGACGAGACCACGCGTGCGCACGTTCAGACGTGGTTGCAGTGGCGCTACCGTTTGATTCCGTATGTCTTAGGTGCAATCGAAGATGCCGCGCGTACGGGCTTACCTGTGCAGCGTTCAATGGCGTTGTCGTTTCCGGCAGATGCTGAGGCGCAGTGCTGGGATACTCAGTATATGTTGGGACCAGCCGTGTTGGTTGCCCCAGCAATGCAGTCTGGCACCGAACTTCAAGTCTACCTGCCAAAGGGCGAAGCCTGGTGGGATTTAAATACCGGTTGGCGTTACGAGGGCGGCTCGGTCTGGACAATCTCCTGTGGCTTGGGCACCATTCCAGCCTTCGGTCGAGAAGGGCATATGTTGTGTTTAGGCCCTACGGCCAAACACACTGGCGAATTTAACTCTGCGCGCATTCTTGACGAGGTCTGGATGTTTGGGATGCCCGTGCATAACCCGGTTGTCATGCGCAATAAAATTCGTGTGATGCAGATGCAAGGTTCAAGCTACATCAAAGGGCTTGAAGGTTTGCGGATTTCGCCAAGCGAAGGGCTCGAAGTTAAGCGCCGCGGCGCCGAAGTTCGAATTTCGCGCGCACGTTAAGCGACATCTCTCAATTCGCGCCTCAAAATTTTACCGACATTTGATTTGGGTAACTCTGTTTTGAATACGATCTGCTTTGGGCGCTTGTAATTTGTCAGTTGCTCTTTGCAGTAGGCCTGAATCTGTTGTTCGGTCAGGGCTGGATCCTTCTTCACCACAAATAGTTTGACGGCTTCGCCGGTTTGCTCATCAGAGACACCGATTGCGGCGCACTCTAATACACCGGGCAAGAGCGTGATCACCTCTTCAAGTTCATTCGGAAACACCTTGAACCCCGAGACCACGATCATGTCTTTTTTGCGATCGATGATTTTGAAGCAACCGTCCTGATCCATCAAACCGATATCGCCACTTTTAAAGAATCCGTCGGCGGTCATCACCGCTGCAGTGTCTTGCGGTTTGTTCCAATAACCTGCCATCACTTGCGGGCCCCGAATCGCAATTTCTCCGGGCGAACCGAGCGCGACTTCACTGCCATCTTCAGCCAGGATTCGAACCTCTGTGCTTGGAATCGGCAAGCCGATGTGGCCCGTGTAGTGTTCGATGATAGTCGTGTTCGCGCACGCCACCGGAGATGTTTCTGACAAACCATAGCCTTCGACAATCGGTGAGCCGGTTAACTCTTGCCAGCGATCTGCCACTGGTTTTTGAACCGCCATGCCACCGCCAATCGTCACCAACAAGTTGGGGAGCTTGACCTTGGCAAACTCAGGGTGGTGGTTTAACGCGTTGAATAGCGTGTTGACTCCGGGAAAAACATGAATCTCAGGATGTTGTGCTAGCAGCTTGATGAAGCCCGCGATGTCTTTAGGATTGGGCACTAAAATATTTGTGCCGCCCTTGCGCAGTCCGAGCATGGCGCACGACGTAAGCGCGAAGATATGATAAAGCGGTAGTGCGCACAGAAAAACGAGCTGCTCAATCGGACGACGGCTCAGGGCGGGTGCTAACCACGCATCAACCTGCTCAAGGTTTGCCAGAATATTTCGGTGCAGCAGCACGGCGCCTTTTGACACTCCTGTGGTCCCGCCGGTGTACTGCAAGAAGGCAACGCTGTCATGGCTCAGTGTGACGGCTTGTGCTTGCTGCAATCTGCCAGTCGCAAGAGCTTGGGTAAAGCTGACGCGCCCAGGAAGACTCCACTGAGGCACGAGCTTCTTAATATGACGCACCACAAAATCGACGACTTTTCCTTTGAGCCCGATGTGTTCGCCCAAACTTGTTACCACGACATGCTTAACTCGCGTTTTGCCCTGCAGGCTTTGAAAGATATGCGCAAAGTTTTCTAAAACGATCAAAACGCTGGCGCCACTGTCGTTCAGTTGATGTTCAAGTTCGCGGGCGGTGTAAAGAGGATTGGTGTTGACAACGACGCAGCCGGCTCGGATGGCACCAACCATGGCGATTGGAAACTGCAAAACGTTTGGCAGCATGATGGCGACTCTTGCGCCGGGCTCAAGCCCAAGGGTTTGCAGGTAATTCGCAAAGCTGCGAGATTGCAGATCAAGTTGGGCGAAGGTCAGCGCCTTACCCATGTACAGGTAAGCGTTGCGTTGGGCAAAGCGTCGAAATGAATCTTCAAATAGAGCAACAAGCGAGGCGTGCGCAGAAACATCAATATCTTCTGGCACACCCTTTGGGTAATGTTTAAGCCAAGGCTTGCTGCTCTGAGTTGATTCGGTCATATTTGTCCTTTAGCTTTGGCAGGCTCTAAAAAGTTTGTTGCACTGTCAATATAGTCTTGGTCGCTCGGTAACTACCATTGGCGTTTTAACTAGTTGACGAAATTCAAAACCCAAAAAATACGAACGATCGTGCTATTATTATTTGAAATCTTGAAATCTTGAAATCTTGAAATCTTGAAATCTTGAAATCTTGAAATCTTGAAATCTTGAAATCTTGAAATCTTGAAATTCAATTTTTTTGATTGACTTCACGGGTGATCGTTTTGACGCAGACCTCCATGACCGATCTTACTAGTGTGACCGCTGCTCAGTCCGTCGTACCGGCGCGGTCAAAGGGTGCGCTCACCAAGGCAGTGATTGTCGATCAAGCCTTAAAAATCGCAAGCCATCAGGGCCTCGAGGGCCTAACTGTCGGCCTATTGGCAGAAGCACTCGCCATGAGCAAAAGTGGTGTGTTCGCCCATTTTGGTTCGCGTGAAGAGCTCCAGCTCGCGGTCGTACGAGAGTACTACCGTCGTTTTGAAGCCCAGGTATTTCAACCTGCGCTTCAAGAGCCCAAAGGGCTTGCGCGCTTGCAAAAGATGATTAATCTTTGGATGCAGACGAGCATCCAAGAACTTAGCGCCGGCTGCATTTTTATCTCGGGCGCCGTTGAGTTTGATGACCGACCGGGCCCCGTGCGTGATGAACTGGTGCGCAGTGTGCAAACTTGGCGCGCCGCGCTCAAACGTGCAATTGAGCAGGCCGTTGAAGTCGGTGATCTTAAAAAAGACTGTGCGCCCGAGGCGATGCTGTTTCAAATTTACAGCTATGTCCAAGGGCTGCATCACGACGCAAGGTTTTTACAAATTTCTCGAAGCGTTGACATTGCAGCGCAATCGATCCAACAGACCATAGATCAAAACAGGAGTCTTCGTGCCTAGCTACACCGCACCACTACGAGATATGCAGTTTGTCATGCACGAGGTTTTGGGCGTCACCGACGTCTTTAAGTCATTGCCCGCGCACCACGACATTGATCAAGATACGATCAATCAAATCCTTGAGCAGGCCGCCAAGTTCGCAAAAGAGGTGGTGCAACCTCTGAACCAAAGCGGCGACAGGCAAGGCTGCACACGTCATCCCGACGCAACTGTGACGACGCCCGATGGGTTTAAGCAAGCATACGAGCAGTATGTTCAGGCAGGGTGGCCCTCGTTGGCGTGCAGTCCCGAGCACGGCGGTCAGGGGCTGCCGGTGCTATTAAATACTGCGCTCTACGAGATGTTGAATTCGGCTAACCAGGCCTGGACAATGTACCCGGGGCTCTCTCATGGCGCCTACGAGTGTCTGCAAGCCCACGGTACCGCCGAGCAAAAAGCGTTGTACCTAGAAAAACTAGTCTCGGGCGAGTGGCTTGGCACCATGTGCCTGACCGAGCCCCAATGCGGTACTGATCTCGGCATACTCAAGACTAAAGCCGAGCTGCAAGCCGATGGTAGCTATGCCATCACCGGCACCAAAATATTTATCTCAAGCGGCGAGCATGACTTGGGCAAAAACATTATCCATCTCGTCTTGGCACGCTTGCCCGAAGCGCCTGCTGGCACCAAAGGAATTTCGCTGTTTGTGGTGCCAAAGTATCTGCCTAACGCCGCTGGCGAGATCCATAACAAAAATAAAAACACACTGAGCTGCGGATCGCTTGAAGACAAAATGGGTATCCACGGTAACGCGACTTGCGTCATGAACTTTGACGGCGCGCGTGGCACCTTGGTTGGTGAGCCGCACAAGGGCTTGCGTGCGATGTTCATCATGATGAACGCTGCGCGCCTTGGTGTCGGTATGCAAAGCGTTGGCTTAACAGAGGTTGCGTACCAAAACTCAGCCGCTTATGCAAAAGAGCGTTTGCAAATGCGTAGTCTGAAAGGTGCCCAGGCCCCCGATAAAGTGGCAGACCCAATCATTGTGCATCCAGATGTACGTCGAATGCTCTTGACGCAGCGCGCCTATGCCGAGGGCGCACGGGCCTTTGCCTATTGGATTGCCTTGATGATTGATATCGAGCAAAACCATCCCGATTCAGACGAGCGCGCGGCTCACGGCGACTTAGTGACTTTGTTGACCCCAATCGTCAAGGCCTTTATCACCGACAATGCCTTTGAAGCCACCAACGAGGGCTTGCAAGTGTTTGGTGGGCACGGCTATATCGCCGACTGGGGGATGGAACAATTTGTGCGCGACTCGCGTATCAACATGATTTACGAAGGTACCAACACCATTCAGTCACTCGATTTGTTAGGTCGCAAGGTCTTGTCGGATGTGGGAGTGAAGCTCAAAAAATTTGGCAAAATGATTGAGGCTTTTATAGAAGCTGAAGGCGTACGCAAAGAGATGGCAGAGTTCATCGATCCGCTCGCAGAGTTGGCCAAGCAAGCCGAAAAGTTAACCAAAGAAATTGGTGTCAAGGCGATGTTTAACCATAACGAAGTCGGTGCCGCTGCCGTGCCGTATTTGCGCGTCTTGGGTCATCTTGTTTACGCCTATTTGTTTGCACGTATGGCGAAAGTGGCGCTTGCAAACAAAAAAAGTGGCGATACATTTTATGAGGCTAAGTTAGCGACAGCACGTTTTTATTTTGCGCGGTTGCTGCCCGAAGCTGCCTATCAAGCGCAGTTGGCGCGTTCGGGTGAGGCAACGCTGATGAGCCTGGATGCCGCGCTGTTTTAACCAAGTCAATGTCATGAATTAGTACATTTGATCTATCTAAACGACGGAGCTCAGCCGGGACATTGCAGTGATGAGCCCTTGAACTTAATACACTCGTGCAGTAAAAAGGATGTTATCCATGCAAGTGAATCGACCAATACGTAAAGTGGCAGTTTTAGGCGCCGGGGTCATGGGGGCGCAAATCGCCGCCCATTGCGTCAATGTGGGCGTGCCTGTGATTTTGTTTGATTTGGCAGCCCCTTTGACAAAAGAGGGCAAGCCGCAACACAACAATGCGATTGCGCTTAAGGCGATCGACAATTTAAAAAAATTAAGCCCTGCGCCTCTGACCGTTTCTGGTAACGCCGATTTGATTCAGGCTGCTAATTACGAAGATGACCTCGCGCGTCTAGCCGAGTGCGATTTGGTGATAGAGGCCATCGCCGAGCGCTTAGACTGGAAGCATGCGCTGTATGAAAAGGTGGCGCCACACCTTGCCGCGCATACGATTTTTGCAACCAATACCTCAGGTTTATCCATTACTGAATTGTCGGCGGGCTTTTCAGGTGACTTGAAAAAGCGCTTTTGCGGCGTGCATTTTTTTAATCCGCCGCGTTACATGCACTTGCTTGAGTTAATCCCCTTGCCGGCGACCGATCCTTTGATTCTGGATCAGCTCGAAACCTTTATGACGTCGACCATGGGCAAGGGGGTCGTGCGTGCGAAAGATACGCCCAATTTTGTTGGCAATCGCGTCGGTGTGTTTGCGATCCTGGCCGTCTTTGCCGAGGCAGAAAAATACAAGTTAGGTTTTGATGTGGTGGATGCGCTGACGGGCAGCAAGCTTGGCCGCGCCAAGTCAGCCACCTTTCGCACCAGCGATGTGGTCGGGCTAGATACCTTGGCCAATGTGATTCGCACCATGGAAAATGGCCTGAAGCAAGATCCTTTTGCTGCGTTGTTTAAGGTGCCCGACGTTCTTGCGTCTTTAATTTCGTTAGGCCGCTTAGGTCAAAAGACCAAGGCGGGTTTCTTTAAAAAAGAGGGCAAAGCGGTGTTGGTGCTGAATCCAGTTACCAAAGAGTATGAGCCGTCTACCGCAACGATTGCCCCAATCGTAGATCGCATACTCAAAAAACCGGTAGCAGAGCGTTTCGCCTTGTTACGCGAAACCGATGACCCGCAGGCGCAGTTTTTATGGGCTATTTTTCGCGATATTTTCCACTATATCGCGGTGCATCTAGAGTCCATCGCCGATTCAGCGCGCGAAATTGATTTTGCGATGCGTTGGGGTTATGGCTGGGAGCGCGGTCCGTTTGAAGACTGGCAAGGTGCCGGCTGGTCGCAAGTCGCGCAGTGGGTCAAAGAAGACATCGAACAAGGCAAGGCCTTGAGTCAAGCCCCGTTGCCAGAGTGGGTCTTTGCAGGTCCGGTGGCGCAGCGCCAAGCCGTTCATACCCCAGAGGGTTCGTGGTCGGCAGAACAAAAAACCTATTTGCCGCGCTCAAACTTGCCGGTCTATCAAAAACAAGTGTTCAGAGCCTCCTTGCTAGGAGACGGTTCGCCCGATCCACGCAAAGCAGGTCAAACTATTTTTGAAAATACTGACTTGCGTGCTTGGGTCGATGCCGCGCAACCTGAGGTGTTGGTGGTGTCGTTTCGCTCAAAAATGAACACCTTCAGTTCAGACGTTTTGAACGGGATTCAGCAAGCTATTGATCTGGCTGAAAATCAATACGCTGGCGTCGTCATCTGGCAGACTAGCTCGCTGCAGTCGGGCGTACCCGGCGGCCCATTTTCGGCTGGGGCCAATTTAGAGGCGGCCATGCCGCTGGTGATGAAAGGTGGTCCGCAAGGGGTCGAGCCTTTTGTTCAATTGTTTCAAGACACGATGATGCGCGTGAAGTATGCGCAAGTGCCCGTGGTTTGCGCAGTATCTGGGATTGCACTGGGGGGCGGCTGCGAGGTGGTATTGCAAGCAGCAAGACGTGTTGCCACGATCGAGAGTTACATTGGGCTCGTAGAAATTGGTGTGGGGTTACTGCCCGCCGGTGGCGGTCTGAAAGAAGCTGCGATCAGGGCTGCGCGGAGTGTTGAAAAAATCGGGCAGGCGCCCCAAGCAGCAAACTTTTTGAATGTCATTACCGCTTCGTTTGAAAATGCGGCGATGGCAAAAGTCTCTGGCTCGGCGCATGAGGCCTTGAAGATGGATTACCTCAGGCCAGAGGACATTATCGTGGCCAATGTGTACGAGTTGTTGGCGCAGGCTCAGGCGCAAGTCAAGGCCATGCACTACGCAGGCTACCGACCCCCCGTTCAAGCTCCGATCGCCGTGGCGGGTCGGTCAGTGGCCGCGACCGTGATGGGGCAGTTAGTCAACATGCGCGATGGCGGATTTATTTCAGAGCATGATTGTTTCATTGCAAAAAAAATCATCGACATCATCACGGGTGGCGATGTTGAGGCGGGCACACTAGTGACTGAAGAGTGGTTGCTTAAGCTTGAACGCAAAGCGTTCATCGAACTGATCGCACATCCAAAATCAATCGAGCGCGTGATGGGCCTGCTGCAAGACGGCAAGCCCGTGCGTAATTAGTCATCGCTAAAGGAAACTGTTTATGAAAGCTCTTCAAGATGCCTATATCGTCGCGGCAACCCGCGCCCCGGTTGGCAAGTCTGGTCGCGGCGCGTTGCGTACCACGCGGCCTGATGACCTGTTTGCCCAAACACTTAAACATCTGTTGTCACAGTTGCCAAGCTTAGATCCAACAGCTATCGAAGATGTGATCGTTGGTTGCGCCATGCCTGAGGCGCAGCAAGGCTTAAACGTTGCACGCATCGCACTGCTCTTGGCAGGGTTGCCTAATACCGTGGGCGGTATCACGATCAATCGGTTTTGTTCTTCGGGGCTCAATGCGATTGCAATGGCTGCCGATCGGATCCGTGTCGGCGAGGCAGATATCATGATTGCGGGTGGGGTCGAATCGATGAGCATGGTGCCCATGAGTGGCAATACCCCGTCTTTATCTCCTGATATCTTCAAAGATGAAAACATTGGCATTGCGTACGGTATGGGCTTAACCGCCGAAAAAGTGGCCCAGCAATGGAAAGTCAGTCGCGAGGCGCAAGATGCTTTTGCACTCGCTTCGCATCAAAAAGCCTTGGCGGCGCAAGCGGCCGGCGAGTTCAGCGCTGAGACCTTTGCGGTGCAAGTTGCACAACGCAAAATGAATCTCGCACTTGGCGAGGTCGATGTATCTTGGCAGCCGTTTACCCAGGACGAAGGCCCGCGCGCTGATACGTCCCTTGAGGGTTTAGCAAAGTTACGCGCAGTGTTTGCCGCCAGAGGCAGCGTGACCGCAGGCAATAGTTCGCAGACCTCAGATGGGGCAGGCGCCCTGTTGATCGTGAGCGAAAAGGCTTTGAAGCAATTTAACTTAACCCCTGTGGCGCGGTTTGTGAGCTTTGCGATTAAAGGCGTTGCACCAGAGATCATGGGTATTGGCCCCAAAGAGGCAATCCCAGCCGCCTTGCGCCTAGCGGGCTTAAAACAAGCTGATATCGACTGGATTGAGCTGAATGAAGCCTTTGCGGCGCAGGCGGTGGCCGTGATGCAAGAGTTGCATCTTGATCCCGCGAAAGTGAACCCACTGGGCGGCGCGATCGCCCTTGGGCATCCGTTAGGTGCTACGGGTGCGATTCGTAGCGCGACGGCGATTCATGCCTTGCATCGTCGTAACTTGAAATACAGCATGGTGACCATGTGCGTGGGAACAGGCATGGGCGCGGCGGGGATTTTTGAGCGCTGCTAAGATTGTTCAGATGAAATGAAAAGCTGCCGCGAGTCGAAAGATTCGCGGCAGCTTTTTTAATCGTACTGCTTGCCCAATCGCTTTTTTAAAAGCCTTGTGGGGCGCTTACCCGAGAGCTTAGAACCTCCAGCCCAAACCGACCATCACATCCATCCCAGTTGCATTCACGGTGCCGCTCAGTTGCGAGTATGGGACGGTGACGTTGCTGTAGTTGGCATAATTGAACTCAGCATAGCCGTACAGGCTACCCGAGATCACTTGCTTGTAACCAAAACCTAAAGCGTAGCCGCTCAGGGTACTTGAGGCCTTGCCAAAGGATTCTGAGTCGGTGTTTGCGGTGGCGCCTGTATAACCAACTTTGGCGTAGACGAGTTTCTCTTTGTCAATCGCGTAACCCGGTTGAACCGTGATGCTGTAGATATTGGCCACGTTGTAAGTGCCAGGGCCGGTGGTTGTGCCGCGCGGAGTGCTAATTAAAACGGCATAGTTGGCCGAGGGGCTGGTGCCGGGGGCGATTGTGGCGGCTAGGCCGAGATTCCAGGGGCCAGAGATCGCCAGCGTGTAGCCTGCAGAGATGCTAGCGATGACCGTGTTGATGTCTTTTTTTGTTGCATCGTAAGAATAGGCCCCAGTGTATTTGCCGCCCGAAAAGCCAGGGATAAAAGTGGCGGCGCCAACTCCAGCGTGAACCCAGGGACCTTGCCAAGCTTCTGCTTGCGCTGTTTGACTGAGCATGCCAAGCAAACCTGTTGTGGCGATTACAGCGATTTGTTTCAATTTACTCATGCGTGTTTCCTAATCGGGAATAAAGGCGACTCAATTTAGTCCATTGATCTGTATGGATTTTTAGACATGTGAGGTCGCGGACAGCTAGGCATATGAGAATGATAAAGTGGCCAAGTGTGTTGAGCAACGGGCATTTTCCCTAACGGGGCCCTCTGTGTTTGACAGTAAAACAGTAAAAAGTCATAATAGC
>Ga0114974_10003693_pt1 | contig 11503 bp, 12 predicted proteins | sample S_130206_EF_Meta_FD_87318 | JGI IMG/M metagenome (GOLD analysis project Ga0114974, IMG submission 87318) | Freshwater microbial communities from Lake Simoncouche, Canada to study carbon cycling - S_130206_EF_MetaG | ecosystem: Environmental > Aquatic > Freshwater > Lake | place: Lake...
ATGCGTAAGCCGAAGAACCACATCACAGCCTTCCTGAAATCGATCTTAGGTTAGCTTCCCAGTCGATCCGCACTCTTTGACAATGGTTCTCGAATGACAGGTCTCGTTCACGATAGCGGTCGGAAGCGACTTGCACCGGCGTCGTGGTGAGGGTTTCTCCGATAATTTCACCAGTTATTCTGGAAAAAGAAAATTTTGTCTGCTTAAAACCATCCAAGAAATTCGAAGTTCTAATTTTACCGGAGCTCTCCAGATCGTGGGCGGGCTTATTTGGCCTTATTGCGGTAAAGACTGGCTATTTCAGCACAATCTGCTAACGAACCATCTATCGCGACCCAAAGTGGATCGCGACGACGGCCTCCAGCGCGTGAGGGACGCTCCTTAAGCGTCCGCCTGTAGAGGCCGAACCCGATCCATAGAGAGCCCATTCACGCGGGGCGCTTTCCAAAAGCCCCCGCGCCCCTCCGGACCGTTTTCGCGTCCGGCGGCCGCGCACATTCGAAAGACTCGTTTTGACTCAATTTTCCGACCTCGGCCTCAACGAAGCCCTGCTGAAGGCGCTTCGTTCCGAAGGCTATGACACACCCACCCCGATCCAGGCCCAGGCCATTCCCGGCGTGATGCAGGGCAAGGACCTTTTGGGCATTGCCCAGACCGGCACCGGCAAGACAGCTGCCTTCGCCCTGCCCATCCTCCATCGCCTGGCGGGTAACCGCATTCCGGCCCCGCGCCGCGGCTGCCGCGTACTGGTGCTATCGCCCACCCGCGAACTGGCCAGCCAGATCGCCGAAAGCTTCCGCACCTATGGCAAACACCTGGGCTTCACCGTCGCCCTAGTCTACGGCGGCGTGAAATACGGCCCGCAGATGCGCGCCCTGGCCGGCGGCATCGATATTCTGGTGGCCACCCCCGGCCGTCTGATCGACCACCTACAGGAAAAGGTCGCCAACCTTTCCGCGACCGAGATCTTCGTGCTCGACGAAGCCGACCAGATGCTGGACCTGGGCTTCCTGCAGCCAATCCGCAAGATCGTCGCCCACCTGCCGAAAGACCGGCAGAACCTATTCTTCTCGGCCACGATGCCGGGCGAAATCGGCAAGCTGGCCGGTGACCTGCTGAAAGACCCGATCAAGGTTTCGGTAGCCCCCACCGGCTCGACCGTCGAGCGTGTTGACCAACGCGTTATCTTCGTGGAGGCCGACCGCAAGCGCGCCCTGCTGGCGGAACTGTTCGAAGAAGCCAAGATAGATAAGGCGATTGTCTTCACCCGCACCAAGCGCGGTGCCGACCGCGTGGCCAAGTCGCTGGAGGCCGCTGGTATCAGTGCCGCATCCATCCACGGCGACAAGAGCCAAGCCCAGCGCGAACGGGCCCTGTCGGCCTTCAAGGCCGGTGCCTGCCGCGCCATGGTCGCAACGGATATTGCCGCTCGCGGCATCGACATTGACGCGGTCAGCCACGTGGTGAACTTCGAGTTGCCCAATGTGCCGGAATCCTACGTGCACCGGATTGGCCGCACCGCGCGCGCAGGGGCTGACGGCTCGGCCATTACCCTGTGCGCCGATGACGAACGCAATCTGCTGCGCGACATACAGAAGTTGACGCGCCAGACCATTCCATCCTTCGACCGGCGGCGTGACCAGGCCCTGGCGGTGATGACCCGCGCCATGGGCGCTCAGGAATCGGCGACCTCGCCTGTGAAATGGAGCCCCGTCGAAGGCACTGATGCGCGGCCTAAGTCACGCCAACCGCATCGCGGCGGCGGTCGTCCGGCGCATTCCGGCCAAAATAGGGGCGGACCAGATCGCAATGCGCGGCCGGCAAGCCACAGCGCCAATGCCGCCGCGCCCGGCGGTGATGGCCAAAAACGCTCGCGCAACCGTCGGCGTCGTCCCGGCGGCGGCCGCAGCGAAGCCACACCCACCTAGGTCTAGCGTACACTGAAGGCGGGCACCCTATAGATTCCAGTGGATTTTCGAGGTATCGTGGAACAGCGTCGACCTCTGCCACGATCTGCTCTACCCCGCCCCTGGCGGACTATGGAAGCTGCTCTCAGATCTCGATCGGTCGCCGGATGTCCCGGCGGCCAACTATTTTGGAGACCTGAAAATGGCTCAAGGCACCGTAAAGTGGTTCAACCCGACTAAGGGTTTTGGCTTCATTCAACCCACCGATGGCGGCGCTGATGTGTTCGTCCACATCTCGGCGGTTGAACGCGCGGGTCTCGGCACCCTCAGCGAAGGCCAGAAGGTCAACTACGAACTCGAAAAAGATCGTAAGAGCGGCAAGATGGCCGCCGGCAGCCTGAGCGCGGCATAAAGCCAGCTCATGGCCAAGGAAGAGTTCCTGGAGTTCGACGGCATCGTCACCGAATTGTTGCCTGAGGGCCGTTATCGGATCCAACTCGACAACGACCACATGGTCCTAGCCTATACCGCCGGGCGCATGAAGCGGAATAAGATCCGCACGCTGGTCGGGGATCGGGTCACGATTGAGATGACGCCATACGACCTCACCAAGGGCCGTATCACCTTCCGCCACAAGACCGAATCGGCCGCGCCACGGCCTCCTGCGGCCCGCCCGCAGTTCCGTCGGCGATAGGCTTTCGGATAGATCGGACAAGGACGGGCGCGATCGCCAAGACCGCGCCCGTTTCGATTCCAGCGCCTGTGCCCCTAACCCGGAGGTACGCGATGGTCACCTTATGGCAGGCGGAATAACCGCCGTTTCCCTTAGTGCGCCACGCCCAGCGTAACGCTCGTCGTGGGCGACGCTGGCTTGGGGCGCAGGCCAATGCCCTTCAGCAGAATCATCACCGCCTCCCAGTGGATTGCCGCCAGCACACCGAGGGTCTGCCAGGGATGCTGGATCCATGCGCGCAACAGGGCGGCATCCGTGAGGAGCTGGCCCTGGCCCGTGAAGGCGGCGGTCAGCACAGGGCTGCCCGCTCTGGTCACGAGAATGCGGATGGCGACCTCTTGGTCTGGAGGTACGACGTCGAAACGATAGTCGAGGTCCATGTCCATAAAAGGCGAGACGTGGAAGCGCTTGGGCGCGGTCTGGCTGACCGCGTTGCCCGTCTGAGGGCCGGCGGCGATCATGTAGTTGTGGCGCTCACCAAAGGTGTTGTTCACCTCATAAAGTATGGCCCCAAGCTGCCCGACTGCGTCGCGACAGAAATAGACCGTTAGCGGGTTAAACGCTCGGCCCAGGATTCGTGGCATGACCAGCATTTCGATATGAACAGCTGCCTGGCCGAGGCCGGCTTGGTCAAGTTTGGCAGCGATCTGGTCACGCAGGGGTGTTTTCGAGCCATCGCCGTGGTCGCGCTCAAAGACGCTGAACAGATTCAATCTGTTAAGACTGAACAGGCGCGTTACCCGTTGATGCGCACGATCGAGGTTCAACCGAACCATAAAGATACGATAGGCGAGCTTGTGCCGTCGCGGCGTGATCCGCGCATGCGTCACCCGCCCGACGTAAAGCCCGTTCACGCAGCCTCCAGGTCCAGCGGTACCGGGGCCGGGAGAGCCACAGGCATACGATCGGATGCGTTGGCGACCTGCCAGGGACGTATCACATCGCCAATGGCCTCGGCGGCGGCAAGGCCCGATTGCAGGCCATCCTCATGAAAGCCGGAGCCGAAATAGGCACCACAATACCAAATCCCGCCCTCGCCCTGCAGGGTCGGCAGGCGCGGCTGCGCGGCGATGGCGGCACCATCGAACATAGGGTGCTCGTAATCCTGCTCAAGATGCACGCCAGTGCGAACGGGCTCGCGCGGCGGGTTTAGGGTCACGAACAGCGGGTCGGCCCCTTCGGGCATGGCATGCAGCTTGTTCATCCAATAGGTGATCGACGCATCGGCATCGATGCCGGTGACGCCGCGATGATTCCAGCTCGACCAGGCGGCCTTGCGGTTGGGCATGAACCCAGCGTCGCCATGCAGCACTGTGCGGTTCTGACTATAGCGGAAACTCCCCAGCACCTGACGTTCTTTGGACGTTGGATTGGCGAGCATACGCAAAGCCTGGTCTGCGTGGGTGGCAACCACCACACGATCATACCGCTCCGCTACCCCGGCAGCGGTTTCAACGACAACGCCATCGCTCATGCGACAAATGGTACGCATAGGGCTCGACAGCAGCACTCGGCCACGAAAATCGGCCATCAGCTTTGCGATGTAGGCGCGTGAACCGCCCTTCACAGTGCGCCATTGCGGGCGCTCCTTGAAGTTCAGTTTCAGCAGACCGTGATTGTCGAAGAAACGCAGCATCGCGCGGGCGTGGTAATCGCCAATGTCTTTGAGCGACGCCGACCAGATCGCGGCAGCTTGGGGCAGCAGGTGATCCTCTTGAAAGGCCCGGCAAAAGCCGCGCTGGGCCATGTAGTCGTTCAAGGAGGTCTCAGCGTTCCAGGATTTTGCGTCGTTGGCACCATGGCGCTGGAACTTCAGCAAGTCAGAGATCATGGTCCAAAAGCGTGGCCGGAAAAGATTACGGCGCTGCGCTAGGAGCCCGGCCAGGCTGACCGAGGAATACTCGAACCCCCCGTTGTCGAGCGAGACGCCAAAAGACATGTCGGACCCAACAGTCTCGACATCGAAGTGGGCAAACATGGCCGTCAGGTTGGGGTAGTTGGTTTCGTTATAGACAATGAATCCGGTATCGACCGGCACTTTGCCTCGGCTGGTTTCGGCGTCCACGGTATGGGCGTGCCCCCCCAGGCGGCTGTCGGCCTCATAGAGCGTGACGTCGTGGGCCTTGGATAGAAGCCAAGCCGCCGACAGGCCGGAAACGCCGGAGCCGATCACTGCGATCCGCAGGGGGTGGTTCGGTGGCAAAAGTTAAGGTCCTTCACGGTTATCAAAAAGGCGGAATTTCCACCCTGCACTCAGCTGTGTAGCTGTACTGACGTTGGATGCCGATGCATCTTTTTCCTGACCTATCGCTTATCACTCAAGCACAATACAAATGGGGTCGATGGGGCTGCCGCCATCGTCGCACAATCTGGACGCAAGCCGCAGATGACGAGAGACGTCCAGGCTGTCACGATCCTGACCGGGACCGCTGCTGCCGGCGTGGTCGACGACATTTCGTCGATCAAGTCGCTCAACACCGTCCCGCCGAGTTTGAACCAGACCGATGGGCGCGGCGTAGCTTACGACAGCGATCCACGGCAAGTGTGCAAAGCGGAACGGTGCGGCATCGTCAGCCAAGACGCTAGCGCCCCGATCCCATTCGAGCCTTTTGCCTTTCTCCCCTCTCTTGCGCGCTCTGACATCGTGGGTATTCCGACATCATGATCCCTCTTCTCGTCATCGGCGGCCTGGTGGCTATGGTCCTGGTCATGACCGCCAGCTGGATGTTTCAAAAGAAATTCGGCAATGCTGGCTGGACCGACGTGTTCTGGACTCTTGGCACAGGCACCTGCGGCGTCGGCATCGCATTGTGGCCCGACCCACTCGCCTTCCACCTGCGCCAGATCTTGGTCGCAGGGCTTGTAGCGGTGTGGTCATTGCGGCTTGGCCTCTACATCGCCTTCCGCGTTGCGCGCAGCCAGCATGAAGACGCCCGCTATCTCGCTCTGCGCAAAGAGAATGGTCCGAAATTTCAGGCCGTGATGTTGCAGTTATCGCTCGTTCAGCCTCCGGCCAGCGCCCTGCTGTTCATCTCAATCGCCCTTGCCGCGCATGATCATACGCCTTGGGTGCGGGTAACGGACCTGGCGGGGCTTGCGATCCTGGCCATCGCCATCGTCGGCGAGGGCTTGGCCGACGACCAGATGAAGCGCTTCAAAGCCGACCCCGCAAACAAAGGAAAAGTGATCAACACGGGCCTTTGGGCCTGGTCGCGCCATCCTAACTATTTCTTCGAATGGGTCGGCTGGATCGCCTATCCGGTCATGGCCATGCACCTGCAAAATCCCTGGAGCTGGGCCAGCCTGATCGCACCAATCGTGATGTACCAAATCCTCACCATGCTCACCGGCGTGCCGCCGACCGAGGCCGCCATGGTGCGCTCCAAGGGTGACGCCTATCGCGACTACCAAGCTCGCGTCAGCCCGTTCTTTCCCCTTCCGCCTAAGTCCATTCCATCCCAAAAGTCTAAGCCATGAGCCTGTTGCGCGACGCCATTCACAACCTTGCTGACGGGCCGGTCCCCGATCCGATCTCAAAAGCCGCGATCAGCGTTCTGGTGGCGACGACGCGGCGCCAACTGGCCAAGACCACACCGGGAGCAGACATCGCGTTCGCGCGCCAGATGGCCAGCCGGCCAATCGCTGAACACACCCAGGCCGCGAACGAGCAGCACTACGAAGTGCCTGCTCCCTTCTTCCAAGCCTGCCTTGGGCCTCGGCTGAAATACTCATCCTGCCTCTACCGCACCGGGCATGAGACGCTGGGTGAAGCGGAGGAGATCGCCCTGGCCGAGACCTGTGCGCACGCGCAGCTGGCCGACGGTCAATCCATCCTGGAATTGGGCTGCGGCTGGGGCTCTCTGTCGTTGTGGATGGCGCAGCACTATACGCAGGCGCAGATCACATCCGTTTCGAACTCGGCCTCACAAAAAGACTTTATCGATGGCCGAGCCAAGGCCCTTGGCTTGACCAACCTCAGCATCATCACATGCGACATGAACGACTTTTCGATCGAACAGAGCTTTGATCGTATCGTTTCGGTTGAGATGTTTGAGCACATGGCCAACTGGCGCGGACTGCTTGAGCGCACGCGGCAATGGCTCAAGCCCGATGGTCGGCTGTTCCTGCACGTGTTCAGCCACATCACCGCCCCCTATCGCTTTGAGGTGAAGGACCGATCGGACTGGATCGCCCAGTACTTCTTCACGGGCGGGGTTATGCCCAGCCATAACTTGATCCGCGGCTTTCCGGATCTCTATGCGGTCGAGCAGGATTGGCGTTGGAGTGGCAAGCACTACCAGCGCACCGCCCTGCAATGGCTGGAGTATTTCGACTCTCATCAGGACATCATCTGGCCCGTGCTGGTCGGGGCCTACGGTGACGAAGCCAAGGTCTGGAAAAGGCGCTGGAGGTTATTTTTCCTGGCGACGGCCGGACTTTTTGGCGACCGCGGCGGTGCCGAGTGGGGCGTCAGCCACTATCTGCTCAAACCTGTCTGACGGGACCCCGCGCCATGCCTTATGCCCTCGCCTACCTCGCCAGCTTCGTCACGTTCATGGCCATGGACGCCTGCTGGCTCACCTTGACCAATGCGCGGCTGTATAGGCCGGCGATCGGCCCGCTGTTGGCCGACAAAATCGATATGCTTCCTGCCGTTCTGTTTTACCTGATTTACCTAGGCGGCATTACGGTTCTGGTCACCGTACCCTCGGCGCGCGAGGGCGGCGTTCGCAAGGCAGCCATCACCGGTGCGATCCTCGGCTTCGTGGCCTATGCCACCTATGACCTGACCAATGCCGCCACCTTACGGATGTGGTCGTGGACGATCACCGGTGCCGATATGGCCTGGGGCACCCTCGTCACCGCCGCGGCCGCAGCCGCCGGCAGCACCGTATTGATCCGCATCAAGGGACCTGTGAGCGGCGTCACGCCGCAACCCTAAGCCGTGGCCTAGAGCTTAAATTCCAGTCCGACGCTGAATTTTGTCCGCGACGAGGGCGGCGCGGCGGCACCTTGCGACCGGTGGGCCGAGGCCTGGAAGTCTGCGAACTGAGACATTACCGACAGCCTAGGCGTCAGGGCGAAGCTCGCCTCGGCGTCGAGCTCGCGCGCCAGGGAAACGCCGAAACGCTAATTATCAAAATTATGACCGCGCAGCGTAAACTGTGGATTGCCGAACGCCCCTAAATGCCACTTGGGCCGTGCGGCAATCTGGAAAATTAAGGTCCTACAGACCGTCGACAAAGGTCTTGGCACCGCCGACCGCAGAGAAGGCATCCGCCCAACCCTGCAAACCGTTGTTGGTCTGCGACGGGGTGACGAAGCCGCGTTTGCCGTCACCACCCAGAACCTCATAGGCTAATCCGTCCGACCATAGGCCATAAACGGCATCGACAGTGACCCCTTCATAGTCGAGCAAGAAATGGCCGTTAATTCTACGATAGTCGCCCTGGTGGGCATAGATCAGGGCATACCTGATCTTGGCACCATCGAACTTGAACCGCCCCGACGCCCGCGCTCCAGCAGTGTCAGTCGACAGGATCAGCGTGTTGCTGACATCCAGAGCGTAGTCGAAAGTTTCGATCCGAAGCGGTGCAGCGACCGTGTAGCCCAGGATCAAGGCGTGGCTATCAGACCTCCAATCCCGGTCTAGGTTACGGTTCACCTCGGCCAAGTAGATGCAATTGGCACTGAATTTACCGCGGACAAGGTCGGCCTTGGTCGCATCGAAGGTCTGCTCATCCTGCCGCCAGGTCGTGGTGCCGACGAACCGCTGATCATCGACGTTCATCAACTGACGCCCGACGACGACCGTCAGCGCCGAATTGACCTTCCAGGTCAGCTGCAATCGATTGGGCTGGAATTCGCTGGATCATTGATGGCGGGATATTGGGTCTTGCCGTTCAGACTGCGCGTCGGAGTAGCCACGTTGAAGTGACCGGTTATCAGGGGTTCCACAGTTTCAAATTCGATTAGCCCGCGCAGACCCTTTGCCTCGCCGGTTTCCCAACCGATGCGGGTGCGATCCGATAGGCCATCGGTGGTACGAGACAGGCCCGCCTGCTCGACCGTTTCATAGCGCAGACGCGATTCTAGAAGCATGCAGCCCGCCGACGCCTGAGCGGAGGCGGTTCCCGCAATCGCGCTGCCTGCGACGACACATGCCAGCAAGACCTTCATGGCCCTGCCTTATTAAGGTCAGGACTGGCGCCAGTCTGCGGCCACGGCGGTGAAAAGGGCCACGATATGGGCATAGCGATCACCCTGCACCCGGGCCAGATCGCGGCGCACTCGGCTCAGCTGCCGCTGGGCGTCGACCACCGACAGCAGGGTGCCGCCCCCAAGATCAAAGGCCTTTTGCGCGTTGATAAAACTATCCTGTGCCGAGGCGACCTGGTCTCCGACCGCCTTGATTACCTCATCGTCGCGGCCCAGCGCATCCAGAGCGTCCGCCACCTGACTGAAGGCGGTCAGCACAGTTTGCTTATAGTGGGCGTCGGCGACACGGGCCTCGGCCTGCGCCCCGGCGATAGTGGCTTTGCGACGGCCGCCGTCAATGATTGGCAGCACCAATTGTGGGCCGAAATTCCAGCCGGTGGAGTCGTAGGAAAAAATCTTACCCAGCTCGAGTGCACCCTGATTGAAGCCGGCATTGAGCTTCAGGTCAGGGTAAAGCTTTGCGATCTGCACCCCGATGTCGGCGGTGGCCGCGTGTAATTCGGCTTCAGCCGCTAGGATGTCTGGGCGCCGGCGTACGAGTTCGGACGGTACGCTGGCGGGTATCTGGGTCGGGATCTGGAACGACGCCATGTCGAAATCAGGGGCGGTCCAGCTGCCTGGTGCCTGCCCGACCAGCAGGGCGAGCGCATGGCGCGCCTGGGCCAATTGGGCCTGCAGCGGCGGAATTTGCGCTCTGTCGGCGGCCATCTGAGCCACACTCGGCGAGAGGTTTGCGGGGGCTGCGGAACCAGCCGCTTCCGCCTTATTGGCGATGTCGACCGTTCGCTGGTCATCGGCAACCACGGCCTGGGCCGCACTGATTTGACCCCGAAGGGCACCGATACGAACCGCCATCATGGCGACTTGGCCGGTCAGGGCCAGGTAGGCGGCATCTGCCCTATGGGCGTCCCGCTCGACCCGCGCCCGACCGGCCTCGCGGCCGCGACGACCAGCGCCGTACAGGTCGAGATCATAGGAAACGCCAGCTCCGGCCGAATAGAGCGTCGTGGTCGGATTTTCGATATTGGCAAGCGGGCCGCCGGCTAAGCCGAAAGCCTTGATGTTGATGCGCTGGTGCATAGCTCCGGCCGTACCGTTCACCTGCGGCGTGCGCAGGCTGTCCAAGACATTGTAGACTTCCTTGGCGCGCTCGAGGTTGGCGTTAGCCTCGGCCAGCGTCTTGTTGCCCTTCAGGGCTTGGGCCATGACGGCATCAAGCTGAGACGAGCCGAAGGCTGTCCACCAGGCACCAGACGAGTGGGCCGTGGTGTCAATCTTCGGTGCAGCATCCGCGGCCATGGCAAACCCGGCCACTGCGGGCGCAGCCGGCACCTTGAAATCCGGACCGACAGTGGCACAGCCGGTCAGAAGAGCGACTAGCCCCGCAGCGGCAAAAATTTTAGTCGGCATGGACAACAGGGGTCTCCGTCCGGGCTTTGGGCTTACGCATGATGAGCAACATCGGGAACATGCAGAGGGTCATCCAGAACAGCAGCCGAAAGCTGTCGACATAGGCAACCATCGCCGATTGGCGGCTGAGTTCGCCGCTGACACCCGACAGGGTCAGAAAGTTGGCCGGGGCCATGATGTTGGGGATGCCCGCCGCAAACACCGGGCTATCCGGTTTCACCAACTCGGTCATTGAGGCCCGCATGATCACAGAGTTCTGCACGAACAGAGCCTGAATAATAGAAATTCCGGCGGCCATTCCCAGGCTGCGGATCAGCGTATTGAGCGAGGACCCCTCAGCGCGCAGGCGCGGGTTTAAGGTAGCAAAGGCCAGGGTGGTCATAGGCACAAAGACTAGCCCAGTGCCGAACCCTTGGGTTAGTCCAGACCAGATCAGCGGCCCAGAGGTCATACTGAGGTCGAAATAGGTCATTTGCCAAAGAGCGACAGCGTTTAGGGTTAGGCCTGCGGCGAGCAGGAAGCGGATGTCGATCTTGCCCACAAGACGGCCGACGATGAACATCGACAGGAAGGCCCCCACGCCGCGCGGCATGGACACAATACCGGACGTCAGAACTGGATAGCCCAGCAGCCCCTGCATCATCGGCGGCAACACCGCCATGGTAGAGAACAGCAGTACCCCGACGAAAAAGCCGAACAGGGTGCAGACGACGAAATTGCGGTCCTTGGCCAGTTCGCGGTCAAAGAACGGGTGTTTGGTGGTGGCGGTATGGACAACGAATATCCAAATCGCACCTGCGGCCACAACCGCCCAGGTCACAATTTCCGGTGAACTGAACCAGTCGACCGTGGGACCGCGATCGAGCATGAGCTGAAAGGCGGCGATGAAGATGGTCAGCGAGCCGAAACCCAGGAAGTCGAACTTCTTGGCCTGACGTTTCACATCAGCGCCGATGAAGCTCCAAACGCCCGCGAAGGCCATCAGCCCGATCGGTAGGTTTATGTAGAACACCCAGCGCCAACTCAGGTTCTCCGTCAGCAGCCCACCCAAGAATGGCCCAAGGATCGGCCCCAAGATCGCGCCCGCCCCCCAGATCGCCATGGCCTGTCCGTGCATCTTGGGCGGATAGGCATCGAGCAACACCGCCTGACTAAGCGGGATCAGGCAGGCACCGAACAGCCCCTGCATCAGCCGGAACAACACGATCTCGCCGAGGTTCGTCGCCATGCCGCA
>Ga0114974_10003694_pt1 | contig 11501 bp, 4 predicted proteins | sample S_130206_EF_Meta_FD_87318 | JGI IMG/M metagenome (GOLD analysis project Ga0114974, IMG submission 87318) | Freshwater microbial communities from Lake Simoncouche, Canada to study carbon cycling - S_130206_EF_MetaG | ecosystem: Environmental > Aquatic > Freshwater > Lake | place: Lake...
AGCCTGCGTGATTCCGCATTTCTGGCATGTCATCCCAGGGGCGTATTACCTGCGCCAAGGGATTCCTTTGGGCCACTTCAACCCCAACGTATACAGAAACATCGAAACGATTGCCGACCACACGCATTTCTCGGATGGCAAACCGGTTATGGGGCAGGGAGCAAACAAGGGAGCCTCCGACGAGTTTGGCGGCGGGCACGCCCACTGTGGCTTGCTCATCTACGACGGGCTCAATTTCCCCGCCAAATATCGAGGGCAACCGCTGCTTGGAAATATTCACGGCAAGCGAATCAATCAGGAACAACTCATCCCTGAGGGTTCGGGGTACAAGGCTTCCCATGGTCCTGATTTCTTGAAGGCCAATGACTTCAATTTTACAGCGGTAACCCTCAAGCAGGCGCCGGATGGTTCAGTCGTGTTTAGTGATTGGTACGACCAGCAGAAATGCCATTCTAGGAACCCCGAAATTTGGGACCGTACCAATGGCCGGCTCTACCGCGTGAAGTACGCCGCTCATTGGAAGCCGTGGAAAGCCACTCCCGGGATTTGGGAACCCGCATCCACATTGGAATTGCAGCTTCAGGAAAACGGTTGGCTGAGCCGGACGGCACGCCGCAAAATTGAGGAAGCCGCAGCGCGTGCCCCCATTGACGCGGGCTTGATCCAGCGGGCGAGAGAGTTGGTTAAGTCTCAACAGTCGGCGGAGGTCCGGATGCGCCTCATGTGGTGGCTGTTTTCCACCAATGCCGCCGAGAATACCGAGGTTTGGAAGGAACGCCTGAGGGATTCCGACGCCGATGTGCGGCAATGGGCTGTGCGCCTGAGCGTCCAGCAGGGGCCAGTTGGCGAAGGGCTAGTGCGTGAGTTTGAGCGTCTCTCGAAAGAAGATCCCTCGCCGGTAGTGCGTTTGGCGTTAGCGAGTGCTTTGCAAAGCGTCCCCTCGCCCTTGCGCTGGGGGCTGGCCTCGGCACTCCTGCAGCATGCGGAGGATCAGGCAGATCATAATTTGCCCCAAATGCTTTGGTATGGGTTGGAGCCAGCGGTTCCAGAAAACCCAGCCAAAGCGCTTGAAGTGGCGAAGGCGTCGCGCTTGGAATTGCCGTCGTCATTGATAGTGCGCCGCCTTGCGGAACTGCGCAATGATGCGTCAAATGCCCTCCTCTTAGGAGCGATCACACAGGCGGAGTCGGCTGCGGAAGCGAGGCGTTTCTTGGGACCGCTCGCGGAGTCTTTGCAAGGGCGGTTCAAAGTCCCCGCGCCTCAGACATGGTCAGCGGCGTATGAGCGGGTTGGCGTCTTGATTGCGAATGTGCAGGAGAGTGAAGTCCGCGAGAATTTGCTCGATGCCCGCACCGCCGTCGGGGCGGCATTGAATGATGCGAAGGCATGGCAAGAGCTGCGCACGCTCGCGGGAGATCCGAAAGCTGGTTTGGGGCGTCGTCAGAGGGCATTGCAAACGCTGGCCTCTAGTGGTGATGCGGCACTGGGCGAGCTGTTGCTTCGCTTGCTAGGAGATGCATCCATGCGCATGGAAGTCCTGCGTGCTGGGTCAACGTTATCGGTGGGCAGTGCAACAGAACCCAAATCCTTGCCGGCTTTCTTTAAAGCGGTCTTAGACCAATACCCGTCGCTTAATCCGAAAGAAAAATCCGCGGCTCTCCAGATTTATTCGGGGCGGATTGCGACGGCCAACTTGCTCATGGATGCCGTGGAGGCGAAAACGGTTTCCTTTCGAGACCTCTCGATGTTTGTCGCGCGCCAGATTGTAAACCTCAAGGATGAAGCGCTTTCTCGGCGGATGGAAAAGCTTTGGGGTAAGGTGGACGTTTCCAATACCGGAGAGAAGGCGGCGGCGGCGGCGAAAGAGCATGCGCGCTTGAAGGAGATTCTCACTCCCAATTACGTAAAAACGGCGGACCTCCAAAAGGGGCGCGTCTTGTTTCAAAGCATCTGCGGGCAATGCCATCAACTCTTCGGCGAAGGGGGTAAAATTGGTCCAGACCTGACTGGGTCTAACCGCGCTGATTTGGACTACATCCTAGAGAACGTCACGAATCCGAGTGCGGTCATCGGAAAAGACTACGAATTGCACATCTTCACGCTCAAGGACGGCCGCATGGCAAGCGGCATGGTGCGCGCCGAGGACGATCAACTCATCACGGTTCAGTCCCCCACGGGCGAGGAACGGGTGCGTAAGTCGGACGTGCGTTCGGAGGAAAAACCGGGGATTTCCATGATGCCGGAGGGGCTTTTCGGCGCTTTGTCGAAAGAGCAAATGCGGGATCTGGTAGGCTATCTGAAAGTTCCGCAACAGGTTTCGACTACGGGCCAAGCGCAAAAGCCGGCTGGGACTGGATATCGCGTGGAGAAGGCATTGGAGGCGGAAACCTTCAAGATATTGGAAGCGTCAGGCGTGGCCACGGTGCAGGCGATGGGCGGGTTTAAGGATGGGGTATTTTCGGGGGATTCGCAGCTATTCTGGCGCCGGGCGAAAGTTGGCGACGTTTTGAAGTTGGAAGTGCCTATCAAAGCAGCGGGCAGATTCCGCGTGCGCGCCGCTTTCTGCCGTGCGCCTGATTACGGGATCATTCGTGCGCGGTTTGCGGGGCGCGAGATGGAGCAAGGCGAGGTGGATTTGTTTGGATCAAAGGTATCCAATACCGAGGCGCTGGTGCTTGGCATTGCTGAAATTGCGAGCCCTGGAACCGCAGTTTTGGAGCTTGAGCTGAGGGGTAAAAACGCGGCGTCCTCAAACTTTGGCGCAGGCATTGACTATCTGCTTTTGGAAGCTGTGGATGCGAAAGGTGCGGCACTTGCGCCTGCTGCGCCCGTATCAAAACCAGCGGCGCCAGCGGCCAAACCAGAAGCAGCGCGTCCTCCGGCAGGGAACCGCAAAAACATTGTCATGGTGGCGGGGAAACCGAGCCACGGGCCTGGAGCGCACGAGCATAATGCGGGTGTGTTGCTCTTGAGCAAATGCCTCAGAGAAGGGGTGGGCGCACAGGTAGAAATGCGCCTGCATCTCAACGGAGGCTGGCCTGCGCAGGAAGAACTCGACCGCGCCGACACCCTGGTCGTCTATGCTGATGGATTTAACGGACATCCGATCCTTCAGGAAAATCACCTGGAGCAGGTCCATGCCATGATGCAGCGCGGCTGTGGTCTGGTTTGCCTCCACTGGGCAACAGAAGTCCCTCAAGATCGCGGCGGAGCCGAATTTTTGGAATGGCTCGGGGGCTATTGTGACCCCGCTTGGAGCGTGAATCCGCATTGGACCGCCGATTTCTCCGAGTTCCCCACCCACCCGGTCAGTCGCGGGGTGCGCCCCTTTTCAACAACGGATGAATGGTACTTCCACATGCGCTTTTTGGAGGGCATGCGCGGCGTGACGTCCTTGCTCTCAGCCGTGCCGCCTGAGTCGACAATGAGCCGTCCCGACGGGATGCGCTCAGGAAATCCGGCGGTGCGCAAAGCGGTGGCGGACAAGTTGCCGCAGTCCGTGGCTTGGGCCGTGGAGCGGGCGGATGGTGGCCGCGGATTCGGATTTACCGGCGGGCATTTTCATTCCGGTTGGGGTAATAACGACCAGCGCAAGCTAATGCTTAACGCAATCCTATGGACAGCCAAGGGCGAGGTGCCGGCCGAGGGAGTCGCATCCACAGTGACTCCCGAAGACCTCACCGTGAATTTGGACCCGAAGGGAAAGAAGTAGGCGTCTCCTCAGGAGGAAGGTTTAGAGGAATACGAGCAGGCTTACCGCCCCTTCTCCGGGGCGCGTGGCCAACGAAGGGTGATGCTTAAAAATCCCAGCGAGTGGACTTGCCGGTTTCAGGCTTCACATTGATCCAGTCAATATCCACGGGCTCACTCGCGTGCGGCAAATAAATGCGCAGTATAGCCGCTCCGCCTTTGTTGGGGAGGTCCACGTTGATGTCCTGCCAGTCACCGCCTTTGAGGGTGTAGGCAAATTGAAGCAGTTCCTCCGGTTTGGCGTTAGCCTTCGGTAAAAGTTCAATCGCGCCCTCCCCGCCGCTTGCGGCTTTCATCCGAAAGCTGATTTTCGCAGGGCCATTGAGATTTGCTCCAATGCCAAGAAAAGGTGCAGTTGCCGTACCGTTGGCAGTGAGAATTCCGTCCTTAATGGCCGCAGCGCAATTGCGGTTTTTCCAACCCGCAAGCGGCTCGTCTTTGGCGACCGGAGCTTTGCCATGATTGGGGTTCAGCTTTGGAACCACGGCTTCGGTGTCCTTGAGAAACTCACTGATGAGATCGTTAAGTTCACGGACGAGTTCGGGTTTTTCTGCCGCAAGATTATGTCGTTCGCCGAGATCGTTCTTCAGGTCGTAGAGTTCGAGGTCGTCAGAACCGTCGTCATTACGTGCGTAGAACCGGATGAGCTTCCAGTCGCCCTTGCGGACGTAGGTGCCGGCGTAGAAACCGTCCATGACCGAGTCGCGCTTGGCATCGCCGTGCGGGAAATGACAGAAGATGCGGTCGCGGGCCGAATCGCCGCCCAGCAGAGCCTGGGACTGGTCAAGGCCGTCGAGCTTGAGATCGGCGTGCGGCTTGAGGCCGACGCATGAGAGTAGCGTCGGGTAGAAGTCGACCGACTGGAAAAGGATGTCGCTGGTGGCGGCGGCTTTGGCCTTGCCCGGCCAGGCGAAGATGAACGGCTCGCGCGTGCCCCCTTCGTAGAGCGAGGCCTTGCCGCTGCGCAACGGGAGATTGCTGGTCGCCGGGATGTCGCTGTAACCTTCCGGCTCGGTCTTCCTGGGGGGGTAAGCGTAGCCGCCGTTGTCGGAGTAGAAGACGATGATCGTGTTGTCGGCGATACCTGCGTCGTCGATTGCCTGCAGGATCCGACCGACGCCGTCATCGAGGCTTTTTACCATCGCAGCGTAGAGGGCGTTGTGCTGCGGATTCTTTGGGTCGGCCTTGGCCTTAAAGTGCTCGATGTAATCCGCGCGCGCATTCCACGGGGAGTGCACGGAATAAGCCCAGTAGTTGAGGTAGAAGGGCTGGTCCTTGTGCGCCTGAATATACTTGGCAGCCTCCTTGGACATGCGGTCTTCGATGTGCATTCCGACCTCGTCCGTGATCGTGGGATCTTTAATGAACTTCCAAGGGGCAAGATAGCCGCCGCCGCCGGGCCCTGACACATTTGGAGTGTGAGGGAAGTCCGAGTCGAACCCTTGGTCCATCGGTTCGTAGTGGTCGGCGGGCTTGAGGTTGTGGCCGAGGTGCCACTTACCGAAGTGCGCGGTGGCGTAGCCGGCTTCCTTGAAGGCTTCAGCCAAGGTGAAGTATTCTGGCTTCAGACGCGTCAGGCTGTTGGCATCGAGTAGGCGGACTTTACCGTTCTCGTTCTTGGCGAGGTGTTTCTCGAGCTGCACCGTCGGCAGATGGCAGACTGGCGCCGTGATGCCGGTGCGGGCTGGGTATTGTCCCACGAGGATGCTTGAGCGCGTGGGCGAGCAGAGCGGGCTGGCAGCGTAGGCCTGCGTGAAACGGGTGCCGCGCTTGGAGAGGCGGTCGATGTTCGGCGTCTCGTAGAAGGTGCTGCCGAAGCAACCGAGGTCATGCGCGCCTAGATCATCCGCAAGAATGAAAACAATATTCGGACGGCTCTTCGTCGTTTCCGCGCTATGAAGCTTTGTCAGCGGCGAAAGCAGTAAAAGGAAAGGGAGAAAGTGCGGAATGATTCGATCGCTAAAACGCATAAAACAGAAGGTGACAGCCAGCTCTCTAATCAGCCTTACTTAGCGCTCCCGCGTCTAGGCTGAAGAATGACTGGCAGCCCAAGAATCAGGGACGCTATCTCCCGTTTTTTGAGTGAAAAAAGAAAAGTGTCTTTCTCCAGGGCCCCCAAGACCTGCTCTACGGTGCGATCCTTACGTTTGTTCACCTTGGTTGGGACCGTTCCCTCCATCATCTGCCGCAGCAGGTCACGCTTCTCGTCGATACCGATCAAAGCCTGTCTGTGGATCTCGCACTCGATTTCCGCTCTAAAAGCGATTTGTGCCAATGCGTGCAAATTTATGGCTGAGGATTGACCTCCCGTGGCTAAGCTCAACATCTCCGGTTTCGAGTGAAATATGAATTCTGATCGCGTCTCTTTACAATGTCCTCCCTGTGCCTCCCCATTATTTTCATTCACCTTGCCACCTCTTTGTTGGTAGCAAGCCCAATCAGCCATCATGAGGTTGTCCGCGACTGGCCGAAACTTCCCAAGGAGTATGCGCTTGGGCTTTGCTCTGGGATCGGCGTTGATACTAAAAATCGCGTGTTCGTTTTCCACCGGAGCGGGCGCCAGTGGACAACCCCTTTTCCTGGGGAGCCGATCGAGAAGCCCACGGTGAGCGTTTTGAGTGGCGAAACAGGAGAACTTCTTTTTGCGTGGGGTGCCCGTCAGTTTGTGATGCCCCACGGCCTTAACGTGGACCACGAAGGTAACCTATGGCTCACCGATGTTGGCCTGCACCAGATTTTTAAATTCACACCAGAGGGGAAGTTGCTTTTGTCCGTTGGTGAAGCCGGCGTGCCAGGTGACGATGAAGGGCATTTCAATCTGCCCACAGATGTGGCGGTTTTTAATGATGGTTCGTTCTGTGTGAGCGACGGTTACAAAAATACACGCATTGTTAAGTTCAATTCGGCGGGGCGTTTTGTTTCTACATGGGGCTCCAAAGGTGCTGGCCCCGGTGAATTTCAACTTCCACACGGCATCGCGACGGACGGAGAAGGCAGGCTTTATGTGTGTGATCGGTCGAATTCACGAGTTCAGATTTTTGACGCCTTTGGGCGATTTTTAAGCAAGTGGCAGGGGCCGCATATAGGCCGGCCCTACGGCGTAAGCGTAGGCCCCTCCGGATCTGTTTATATTATTGATGGGGGTGACCCTGCGCTTCCAGAAACTGAAAGAGGTAAGGCTGTTATTCTTGATTCAGAAGGAAAGGTGCTCGACACATTTGGCGGCCCCGGGCCAGGGGTGGGGCGGTTTCAGCTTGGTCACGACATTGCGGTGGGTCCCGATGGAGCGGTTTATGTGGCGGAGGGCACGGGGCAGCGTGTGCAGAAGTTTCTGCAAAAGAGGTAGAGCAGGTTAACGGCTATGCTGGCATGGCCGATTAAAGAGGCGGGCAAGGGGATTCTTGTCACTGCGTGTTTGGACGTTTGTCGCGCTTTGCCTTGGCGGGCGTGTTGAAGGAAATGATTGCTTGAGATATGCTTGTATTTTCCCAAATGAAAAAGCGATCGCTCATTACCTTCATCGCTTTGCAGATGTGCTCACTGGCAGCACTGCGCGCCGAGTATTCGTCTGCAATTCTGAAGCCCGACGCGCTGCGCCGTTATGTGGCAACCTTCAATAGTCAGCGTCCGGACGACACCGCCGCAGACTTGCCGAGTGATGGCTCGATTACCGCCATCAGCAACGACCAAGCTGCCGCTTGGATGGAGCGAAACGTTCCTCTTTTCGAGTGTTCCGACAAAGACATCGAAGAGACTTATCACTTTCGATCGTGGGCCTATCGCAAGCACATTTGGCACACCCCAGAGGGCTTTGTCGTCACCGAGTTCCTGCCGAAGGTGAGCTGGAGCAAGATTTACAACACCATCAACTGCCCCGTGGGACATCAACTCTACGAGGGACGCTGGATTCGCGACGCGAAGATCATCGACGACTACTCTCAGTTTCATTTTGGCAAAGGCGGCGATCCGGGAGGCTCGAGCAAGATGTATTCACAGTGGATTACGGATGCCATCTACGCCCGCTATCTGGTCAATGCCGACAAGCCGTTCGTCACCGGGTTATTGGAGGCATTGATCAAGAACCACGAGGCGTGGAAACAAGGCAACCCCGCACTCCACGCGTGGCAGAAAAGCTGTCTGCTCGACAACGGTCTTTATTGGCAGGTGGATTCCTGGGAGGGGCAGGAGTTCTCCATCGGCGGCACGGGCATCCGGCCACCGATGAACTCGTATATGTTCGGCGGGGCCATTGCGATAGCCCGGATAGCTGAGTTGGCTGGCCGGAAGGAACTTGCCGCTCAATATCGCGGTGAAGCCGAGCAGTTACGCAAACGATTTCAGGACCTGTTGTGGGATCCAGAGGCAAAGTTTTTCAAAGTGATGCGGCACGAAAACGCTCCTACGAATCAATACGACAACTCCGTCTCGGAGGCCTGCGAACCAGGGCAGCGAGTTAAGGTCCGCGAAATCTTTGGTTTTGTGCCCTGGTATTTCAACCTGCCTGAGGGTGGGCACGGCTATGAAGAGGCTTGGCGCCAGTTGACCGACCCGCAGGGATTCCTCGGGTCGTATGGCCCGACGGTGGCCGAGCGTCGGCATCCGAAGTTCTTTATCAACACTGCGGGTTGCATGTGGTGCGGAGCGAGTTGGCCCTTCTCGACATCCCAGACGCTGACCGCTTTAGCAAATGTGCTCAACAACTACAACCAAGCTGTCGTTGGCAAAAAAGAGTATTTTGACACTCTGAAGGCTTACACGCAAAGCCATCGCCTGACGCTGAATGATGGAAAGGTCGTAGCCTGGCTCGACGAGTCGCTCAACCCCGACACAGGCACCTGGATGAAGGTCGGCCCGTTCCCGAAAACACGAGGCCGGGATTACAACCACTCTACCTATTGCGATCTGATTATCACCGGTCTGGTAGGACTGCGTCCGCGCGCGGATGACCTGCTCGAAGTCAACCCACTCGCGCCAGAAGGCGTGTTAGATTACTTCTGCCTGGACAACGTCAGCTATCACGGACGCACGCTCACGATTCTCTGGGACAAGACAGGGAACCGCTACAACAAAGGCGCTGGCCTGCGAGTGCTCATCGACGGCAAAGAGATTGCGCACGGCGAGATCTTGAAACGAGTGACCGGAAAGCTGCCGTGATTAACGCCCCCGCGTCTAGGCTGAAGAAACCGTTTCTTGGCGGGATAAGAGCCTCGGTCTCCGGTTGGTTATCCCAGCAGGCGTCAGGAGTTTGGACGTTCGGACGCTATTTTTCAGTTCAATGGGATAAATCGCGATGAAGGAAGGTTCGTGAGCACGCCCTGTCTTGCTTTGCCTTGGGCTGGCGCTTGTTCGTTTTGGAGAATGGCGCCGACTTCCTTGACTCTGAGAATTAGATCGTGGAAGTCTTTTCGTTCACAGCATTTGCTTTATGGCGTGGTTCAAGACGTTCAAGTGAGTTGCTAATAGAGTTTTCAATGAAGATCACACCCGAGTGGTGCGCGATTGGAGGAGTTCCGCAAGCCAAGAGATGCGATTTAGGGCCTCTCTCGCGCCGGGCGTGCCGGAGGCTGGGTAAGCTGGAACGGTATTCTGTGGATGGACAACGGGCCCTTTGTGCGGGTGGGACTTTTGTGGAAGTGGTTAAGCCGGTGGTGGTGGGGTGGGGGTGACCTTTGTTTCTAAGGCAACTTGCGGCACGTTGCCCAGAGGCGGTTTGCGGAGACCCTCTTTGAGCTGATGCGCCACTCGTGGAAGGGCGCGCGGTGCGGTAGGGGCGGCGCTTATTTTTGTGCGAGGGTTATCGCTCGCCAGCAGGCGGCGGGGTCGCTAGCGTCAGCCGTTCTCCCCGGAATCGTGTCCTCAATCCTTTACTCAAGGAGCCCGATTCCTATGTCCATCCACGCAGCGCTAGTTCATCGTACCCGTTACACTTACGACAGGCTTGTCGAACACGGTCCACATGTCGTGCGTCTCAGGCCCGCCCCGCATTGTAAGACCCATGTTTTAAGTTATTCGCTTAAGACAACTGGGGGTCAGGTCTTTACGAACTGGCAGCAGGATCCCTTCTCCAATTGGAACGCCCGGCTGGTGTTCCCCGACCCGTTGAAGGAACTGCTCATCGAGGTGGAGTTGGTGGTTGAAATGGCGGTCCACAACCCCTTTGACTTTTTTCTCGAAGACGCCGCCGAGCAGGTCCCTTTTGAATACGAACCCGGCCTGCTGCGGGACCTTGCCCCCTTTTGCGTGGTCGATTCCGCCGGACACAAACTGGCCGCTTACACGGCCGTCTGGAAACAGGCGATGCAGTTAAAGAATGAAGGGGAAGGGGCCCGCACGCTGGATTACCTGGTGGAACTCAACCAAGCCATCCAGCGTGATGTCTCCTACCTGATCCGGCTCGAACCCGGGGTGCAGACTCCCGAGGAGACTTTGGAGAAAGGAAGCGGTTCCTGCCGGGATTCAGCGTGGCTGATGTGTCAGGTGCTGCGCGGGGTTGGCTTTGCCGCTCGGTTTGTGAGCGGCTATCTTATTCAGCTCAAGCCCGACCTTAAGGCCGTCGACGGCCCCTCCGGAACCGAGGTGGATTTCACCGACTTGCACGCGTGGTGCGAGGTGTTTTTGCCGGGGGCGGGTTGGGTCGGTTTTGATCCCACTTCGGGACTGCTGGCCGGGGAGGGGCACATCCCGCTTTCGTGCACGCCCGAGCCAAGCTCGGCTGCCCCAGTCACAGGGGCGGTCGGAGTCTGCGGGTCGGTTCTGGAGCACACCATGAGTGTCGCGCGCGTGTACGAGTCCCCGCGTGTGACAAAGCCCTACACGGAGGCGCAGTGGGCGACGATTGATGCGCTGGGCCGGGCCGTGGACCGCGAGTTGGAGCGGGACGACGTTCGCCTTACCATGGGTGGGGAGCCCACGTTTGTTTCTTCCGATGCGCCGGACGCCCCGGAATGGAATTTCACGGCGGTGTCCGAGGCCAAGCGGCTGCTTTCGGGCGAGCTGCTCGGGCGGTTGCGGGAGCGGTTTGCTCCCGGGGCTTTGATGCATTACGGGCAGGGGAAGTGGTATCCAGGGGAGGCGCTCCCGCGCTACGCGCTTTGCGCCTTCTGGCGGAAGGACGGCGTTCCGGTCTGGCAGGATCCCGCGTTGATCGCCGACGAAAGCCGCGATTACGGGCACGGGTTGGAGCATGCCAAAAAGCTCATCCACAGGGTTGCCGAGCTGCTGCGTCTTGGGCCCGAGCATGTGATGGCGGGGCATGAGGATGCGTTTTACTACGCCTGGAAGGAAAGCCGGCTGCCTTCCAATGTCGCGGCGGAGGAGCCCAAGACGGGGACTCCGGAGGAGAGGGAACGGCTGCGCAAACTTTTCACGGGTGGGCTTTCAAAGGAGGCGGGGTACGTTTTGCCTCTAGGGCATTTAAGGGGCCGCTGGCAGACGGGGCGCTGGCATTTGCGCAATGAAGGGGGGCTGTGGCTCATTCCGGGCGACTCTCCGATGGGGCTCCGGCTGCCCTTGGCGGCGCTGCCCTGGGCGAAGGAGGAGGAGCAACCGGTGCTTGTGCCCGAAGATCCCATGCAGAAACGGGCTCCATTTCCGAAAGCGTTCCGGTTTCCTGTGCCGGAGCTTCCCGCCAAAGAGCGGATCGCGGGCGCGGGTGGGGCCAGAAAGCCGTTGGTGGGTGAAAGTGCGCCGAACATTGTGCGCACGGCGCTTTGTGTTGAGCCGAGGCACGGGAGGTTGCATGTGTTTTTGCC
>Ga0114974_10003695_pt1 | contig 11501 bp, 10 predicted proteins | sample S_130206_EF_Meta_FD_87318 | JGI IMG/M metagenome (GOLD analysis project Ga0114974, IMG submission 87318) | Freshwater microbial communities from Lake Simoncouche, Canada to study carbon cycling - S_130206_EF_MetaG | ecosystem: Environmental > Aquatic > Freshwater > Lake | place: Lake...
AGCACTTCGCCGGGTGCCACATCAAAGCTGAGTCCATCCACGGCAGGGAAAACTCCTGCCTCTGTGCGGAAGGTGGTCGTCAGTGCTTGAACGGACAGCAAAGTGGCTTGCATCAGTTTTGCTCAATCTTTAGGCGCGGGTCCAACACGTCTCGCAGCCCATCACCTAACAGGTTGACACCCAGCACGGTCACGGCAATGGCAGCGCCTGGCATGAACGTGAGCCACCAAGCCTCGCGGATGTAACCCCGCCCCTCGGCAATCAAGATTCCCCAACTGGGTTGCGTCGGCGGAGCACCCAAGCCCAGGAAGCTCAAAACGGCCTCAGACAGCACCGCATAGGCAAAAACGAAACTCAGCTGCACGATCAACGGCGCCATGCTGTTGGGCAAGATGTGCCGAAACAAGATATGCCAGTGCGTGGCACCTGCCACGCGGGCCGAATGAACATAGTCCAGCTCGCGAACTACCAAGACCGAAGCACGCAAGATGCGAGCTGTCCGTGGAATATAGACCACGGCTAATGCGATCACAACGGTGGTGGCGGATGGCCCAAGGGCGGCCGCAATACCGATGGCAAGCAGTACGGAAGGGAATGCCATCAATGCATCAGCGAAGCGCATCAACGGCCCATCCAGACGTGAGAAGTAGCCGGCGATAGCGCCCAACAACACCCCAAAGACCGCATTCAGAACGACCACCCACAGGCCAATCAAAAGACTAAGTTGCGCGCCGAAAACCACACGACTCAGTACAGAGCGGCCCAGGTTGTCTGTTCCCAGAAGATACTGCATGGAAGGGGGTTGAAATCTAAAGCGTACCGCCATCTTGTTGGGGTCACCAACACCGAGCAAAGGCGCCAAAACGGCCATCAAAACCATGGCGCCGAACAACACCGCGCCGATCACGAAGGCCCGATGCCGCAGCAAGCGCTTGAGCGTACCGATTGCAAGGGATCGGCGGATCACGTCTGAGCTCACTGCCACTTCAGTGCCCCCCGTTCACCCGCACGCGCGGATCAAACCAGGCATAGGCCACATCAACCAAGATGTTGAGCAGCATGAGCGCAGTGGCCACAAACAGCAGGCCACCCTGAATCATGGGGTAGTCACGGCGCAAGATGGCATTACCCAGCAATGCACCCATACCAGGCACAGAAAACACAGTCTCTATGATGATAGAGCCCGATAAGAGCACTGAAAAAATGAGCCCAACGACGGTAACCACGGGAATAGCCACATTGGCCATCGCATGCTTGGCGATAACCATGAATTCAGGTAGCCCTTTGGCACGCGCGGTGCGAATGTAGTCCTGACGCAGAACCTCAAGCATGGCCGATCGCGTAATGCGGGCTAGCAACCCAATTTGCAGTAGCGCCAAAGAAACTGCAGGCAAGGTAGCGCTTCGCAGCCAACCCAGCAAGTCCGCCGAGGGCTCGACATAACCGCCGGTGGGCAGCCAGCCCAGATGCACAGAAAACACCAGGATCAGCACCAACCCGAGCCAAAAATTGGGCAGCGAGACACCGAGCAAAGCCACACTCATGAGCGTTTGGTCAACCCACGTGTTGTGACGCAATGCCGCCAGCACGCCGATGGTCAGTCCCACTAGCAGCGTAAGGAGCATGGAATAGAGCGCCACAGCCAGCGTTGCCGGCACCCGCTCCAGAATGGCGTCCCGAACCGGTTGTCCGAGCATGAGTGAGCGCCCCAGGTCCCCCTGGGCCAGATTGCCATAAAAGCTCAAAATCTGCACGTGAAACGGGCGGTCTAGGCCAAGGTTCTTGCGAATGACGTCAATCTCAGCCGCAGTGGCGTTGGTGCCTCCCATCACAATGGCCGGATCACCGGGGACAAGCTTGATCAGACCGAACGACAACAAGCTCACCAGCAGCAGCAGCGGAATACACTGAACCAATCGCTTTAGGAAATACGCCATCATGACCCAGTGTTCTCCTGCTGCTGCATGTCAAGCCTAGTGCACCTGGACGATCAATTAGTTAGCCAGACGTTGGACAGGCGAGGGGTGTAGTAAGCCTTGTAGCCCTCAACATTTGAGCGGACCGCTTGCGTCTTGGGCGCCACACCAAAGGGGATCGCCATCACCTGCTCGATGGCAATACGCTGCGCCTTGGCAAACGCTGCCTGCCTTCCTTGCAGAGTCGGTGCGGTGTTGATCTCATTGAAGGCGGCCATGTAGCTCGGGTCCACCTTGTTGTCTTTGGGCATATAGACCGGATTGGGTTCGGCCATCTGGCGCAGGGTCTGGGGGCCACCCAGTGCGATCACGGTGATCCAGCCGGTATAGAACACGTTCCAGCCTGTGGTCTGCTTCTGGCTGCGCTGCAGTGCGGCCGGCCAGTCCAGCACGACCAACTCCGCATTCATGCCCGCGGCCTTGAGCTGCTCTGCCATCACCAAGGAGGTGTTGTACATCACGGGGAAGTCCCGGTTGGTCAGCAGCTCGATCTTTTCGCCCTTGTAACCAGCCTCTTGCAACAGTTGTTTTGCTTTGGCGCGGTTTTTCTGGTTCAGCAATTCTTTGCCGGCTTCTGTGTAGTACTGCTGACCCGGGAACTGAAAGCCGGGGTTGAGCTTGTACTGCCCCTCGTGGGCGGCTTCCATGATCTCATCAAAGTCCATCGCTGCCAACATAGCCTGACGGACCTTGGGGTTGTCAGTCGGTGGGTTACTGAAGTTGGGGTAAGCCACGTTCATCCAAAAAGTCTCTAGCCGTTCGAGCTTGATGGCCTTGTTGTCACGCAGGCGCTTTTGTGAAGCGGCAGGCACGTCCTCAACCGCGTGAATCTCACCAACCTCTAGCGCTGCGGTGCGTGCTGCCGGCTCGGTCATCATGCGGAAGGTGACGGTGTCAACGCATGCACGCTTATTGCCAGCATACCCCGTCATCTGGTTGTGGCGGGTGTCCGGCTTGTAGCCGTCGAAGCGGCGCAGTTTGACGAAACTGTCAGCACGGAACTCCTCCAGTTTGAAAGGACCCGTACCCACCACAGGCAGTTGCTGGGCGGGCGCTTGTGCGTTTTCTGCTGGCACGATGACGATCGGGACCGTGAAAGAAGACAGCGCCTCAATAAACAGAGGGCGAGCTTCTTTGAGCGTGATCACGAAGGTGTTGGCGTCCGGTGTTGTCCACTTGTCCACTGGATCCAAGATGGAGCGGTCAACCCCAACGCGCTTGTAGCGGTCAAAGGAGGCAATGACGTCAGCCGAAGTCATGGTCTTGCCATTATGAAACTGGATACCTTGTCGCAGCTTGAAGGTATAGGTCTTGCCATCTGGGCTCACCGTCATGGTTTCAGCAAGCTCGAGAACGGGATTCATCGCCTCATCTCGCGTGACCAGCGACTCGTAGATGTTCAAAGCCACATTGCGCGTCGCACCCGCATTGGAGGTGTGCTGATCCAAACCTGGCACCTTAGATTCAAGTGCATAGATCAGGTCACCGCCCATTCGAGGGCATCGGAACGCTTGTGCCTGGGCATAGCCCGTAGCAGCAGCAAGAACAATGGCTGTGCTTGTTAAAGCGAGGTTCTTCATGGATATCCGTGTCGTCTTCATCAGCTCTACTCCTTGGTTATATGCCGCTATTTCGCGGCGTTTCGGTGCTTGCCCAAACTCACATCCCTGGGACCGGACTTCATGCGCACGATGACATCCGAAGAGACAGTGGGTGCGAAAACCACTGGTAAGGTCCGCTTACGCCAGGGAAAACTGCCGACCTCCAGCCGCCGCAGCAGCGCGCGCGCACTCTCTGCGCCAAGCTGAAATGCGGGCGAAAACACAGTGGTGAGTTCTGGGCTGGCATACCGCCAAAAATCGAAACCGTTAAAGCCCGTGACACGAACGTCAGTCGGCACGGCACAGCCAAGAGTTTGCAGAAATTTCATGGCAGCGATTGCCATGCGGTCATTGCCGCCGATCACCACGTCTGGCAGGCCATGCATTTCAACGTGCAATGCGAAAGCGGCCTGGGTGTCGTCAAAACCTTCGTCACCACAACGCACAACGTGAAAAGCCGGCGGGCGCGCCATCGTCGACAGCACGGATCGAACGCCGGCCTCGCGCCGCTCCATAGCGGCCCATGAGACGGAAGGCAGCAGCATCACGGCATGCTTGCTAGGGCGTTTGAACAAGTGCCGCGCGATCTCAGCGCCACCGCCTGTGTCATCTTGGATCAGTGAGCACGCATCGGCTATGTCGCCCGGCAACTCGTCTTGGATCAGCACCAACGGTTGCCCCAGCGCTGCAACCTGCTCAATCGTCTGGCGGCGCTGTTCAATCGTGCCAGAGGTCAACAGGCAAAGGCCATCGCTCTCGATACGGCGCAGTAATGGCAGCGACGCCAAGTGGGCCGACGATGCGCCTTGCAGCACGATGGAGTAGCCCGCCACGAGCAGCACATCATTGAGGCCCGCAAGCATCGCAGCGGTGAAGGGGTCAGACAAATAGTGTGCAGAAGGGTCCACGATGATGACGCCCACCGTCATCCGCCTGTTGGTGCGCATCTGCCTGGCGTTGGCGTGGGGGCGATAGTCCAGACTTTGACAAGCCGCCAGCACACGTTCAATCATTTCTGCGCCAACCTGTCCTTTGCGCCCGTTAATCACGTTGGACACGGTCATGGGCGTTGTCTGCGCCGCCAAGGCCACATCACGCAAGGTTGCCCGGACGCCTGCTGGCTCTATTGCCTGTCCGTAGCCTGGCTTAGGTTTGACCATCAGTGTGACTCCCTGGGCACATAGTCACCTGATCCACCAACAAGGAAATCCATATCGACACCTTGATCGGCCTGAAGCACATGATCGGTGTAGAGCTTTTCCCAGCCCCGGGTGTAAGGCGACTGCAAGGGCACCAACGCTGTTCGGCGTCGCGCAAGCTCTTCGTCAGACACGTCAAGATGCAATCTTCGCTCGACCACATCGAGCTCGATCCAGTCCCCGTCCTCTACCAGTGCAAGCGGCCCACCCGCGGCGGCCTCGGGCGCCACATGCAGCACCACAGTGCCGAAAGCGGTGCCGCTCATGCGAGCATCCGAGATGCGCACCATATCGGTCACGCCCTGTTGCAGCAACTTGGCAGGAATAGGCAGGTTACCGATCTCAGCCATGCCAGGGTAACCGCGTGGGCCACAGTTTTTGAGAACCAGTATGCTGTGCTCGTCGACATCAAGGTCCGGGTCGTGGATGCGCTTCTTGAGATCATCAGCACTGCTGAATGTGACCGCCTGCCCTCGGTGCCGCATCAAGGCCGGCGTAGCCGCAGACGGCTTGATCACGGCGCCATTTGGAGACAAATTTCCGCGCAAGACAGCAATGCCACCGATAGGTTTGAAAGGCTCGGTGACTTCGAAGATGACTTTTCGATCGAATACTTTGGCGTCGGCGATCGCTTGACCCATGGTTAAGCCGGCTACTGTGGGCTGCTCCAGATCCAGGAAGGAGGCAATCTGTTGCAGAACCGCTGGTACACCGCCAGCATAGTAGAAGTCCTCCATCAGGTACTGGCCTGAGGGCATGAGATTGACAAGGCAGGGCACGTCGCGGCCATACTTGTCCCAGTCATCGAGCGTAAAGTCGACACCAAGCCGCCCCGCCAGCGCAAGGAGGTGAACCACAGCATTGGTAGAGCCACCTAACGCTGCATTGAGGCGCACTGCGTTTGCAAAGGCGTTCTTGGTCAAGACCTGCGACATACGTAAGTCTTCGCGGACCATCTGAACAGCGCGCCGGCCGGCCTCAAATGCCAGCGCCTGGCGACGCGAGTCCACCGCTGGTATGGTGCCATTTTGCGGTAGGGCAATGCCCAGCCCTTCACACAGGCTGGCCATGGTAGAGGCCGTGCCCATGGTCATGCACGAGCCAGCACTGCGCGACATCGCGGCCTCGGCAGCCATGAACTCCGGAATACTCATCGTGCCTGCTGCCACGGCGTCCTTGAATCGTATGACATCCGTGCCAGAGCCCAGCATCCGACCTTCATAGCGGCCCGAAAGCATGGGACCGCCAGAAACAAGCAGTGTGGGTAGGTCAACACTGGCCGCGCCCATCAAGCAAGCCGGCGTGGTCTTGTCGCACCCGGCCAACAGCACTACGCCGTCCATGGGCTGGGAACGGATTGAGGCTTCGACATCCATGCTGGCCAGGTTACGGAACAGCATGGTGGTTGGCCGCATCAGTGGCTCAGAGAGCGAGGTGACTGGAAATTCAAGCGGAAATCCACCTGCTTCCAGGACACCGCGTTTGACATGTTCGGCCAGGCCCCGCAGGTGGCCGTTGCATGGCGTGAACTCCGACCAGGTGTTGCAAATCCCGACGACCGGCTTGCCATCGAACATGCGCGCTGCATGGCCCTGGTTCTTCATCCAGCTGCGATAAATGAATCCGTACGAGTCTTGCCGGGCGAACCACTCGTCGCTTCGCAGCCCGTTAGGGCGCTTAGGATTGCCGGCCTTTTTGCTGTCGTCCGCCATGGGTGCCTCTAAGCGGGTAATCCGCCGTGCCACCAGTGGAGGGTGGGGTCTGAATGCAGAATCTGCTCGATTGTGTCTTGGGTGACGCGAGGCAATCCGGAGCCGGCGATCACATGATTCACATCGCGCAGACCAGCGATGGAATCAGCGACAGTGGTGAATGGGAAGTCTGTACCCCAGAATATCTTGTTGCGGTTCGCAATCGTGTACTCCTGCGCGCAGACCAAAATATTCCAGAACTGCCAGGGCCTGTAGTACAGGGCAGAAACCTCGCAATACACGTTAGGATTTTTACGGGCCACCACGATGCACTCCTCGTACCAGGGGTGGCCCATGTGGGCCATCACCATTTTCAGGTCCGGGTGGCGGTTCGCGATGGTGTCAACATCAAGCGGGCGGCCGTAATGGACCGGCGCATTTGCGCCGTACGTGGTGCCCATGTGCATGGTGAGAGGCAGGTTGTGCTTGACAAGGTATTTGTAGATGGGCTCCAGACGGGGGTCCAACAATGACACGCCGTTGTAGATCGGACCGAATTTAACGCCCTTGAGCTTCAGATCTTCGATGGCATGCACCAGCAGATCCATGCAGTTCGGCATGCGCGGGTCAATACAGGCGAAACCAATGAACTTCTTCGGGTCACGTGCCACCAGTCGCGCGGTGACTTCGTCGTCGCCATTGATGCCAATCGAGTCGGCATAGCGCAACGAAAACACGATTGCACGGTCGACCTCGCGCATGGCGTTTACAACGATATCAGGGTTGCAGGGCAGCTCGACGGCATCGGCACGAGCAAAGCGTGTCACCTCCAGGTGGAGGGGGAGAATGTGCGAATCTTCATACACATTCACATGGCAATCAACGATCATGGTGCCTACTCCTTTTTACAAGATGCCGTAACGGGCGAAAACATCGGCTAGCTTGTCGCCGCGCCTCAGATCCTGCAGGGTGCTGCGTTCACCCTTGATTTTTTCAAAGGCTAAATCAAGAACCTTTTGCTCGACCGCTTGCGGCACCACCACCACGCCATCGGCATCGCCGAAAATTAGGTCGCCTGGTGCTACGGTCACGCCTGCGCATTCAATCGGAACATCAATCGCCATGATTTTTCCACGACCTTTGGAGTCAAGCGGCGCTACGCCGCCGTGGAACACTGGGAAGCCCATGGCAAGAATTGGCTTGATGTCGCGTACGCACCCGTCCATCAACGCGCCCGCCGAACCTCGCACTTGCGAGGCAGTTGATAAAAGTTCGCCCCATGGCGCCACGCGACCTGGATTCGAGCAGGCAAACACCGGGATCTCGCCGGGTTGCAGGCTGTCGATCAGCGCGATTTCCAGCTCGTACGGATTGACGCCTTCTGCCACATGGTAGACCTCCATGAAGGCCGCCGTTCGCGCTCGTCCGACCATCACGGCGCCGAGATCCAGCGGCCGTATTCGCGATGGCATCGCCTGCTTGGTCACGCCACACTGATCCAGACAATCTGACAGCACTGCAGAAAAAAGCACCGCGCGGATGTCGTCCAGGCTGTAAGTCGGCTCAGCGCTGGGGTTTGATTTTGGATTGGTTGATGTCATGTTGGGTTTGCTTTCTGGTTGGCCCTACGCTGGACATGGAGCAGCATCTGGGCAGTTGTCATGTCGGGGGGCACGTCCCGAGGCTTTCGGCCTACGCCGTCGAGCGTCGCGCGAACTGCCGCCTTGGCGTACAAATAAGGCGGCAGTTGGGGGTCATCCTTGAGGTACAGACGCGGGGGAATCTGTGTCCATTGGTTGGTACGTGGTTCGCCATATCGCTCGTAGTAGAGATGCATCGTCCGCCGCTGTGCAGAGCCCGTGCGGAGCTTGCCCGCATGGATGCAGCGCGCATGAAATACATAAGCCGAGCCCGCCGGCCCATGCGCGTCAACCGCCATGTCCGATGTCACATCGGAGGGTCGCATATCAATCAGTCGGTCATGGGTGCCAGGAATGATGCTGAAGCAATGGTCGTTTTCAGTGACGTCACTCAGGTAATAGACCACCGATATCGCGTTGATTTCATGCCTGCGGTCATAGTCACGGATGATGTCCCGGTGCCAACCCTTGAGTTCCCCAGTGTTTTCGGTTGGGTTTCGGATCATCAGGCCCAGTTCTTCAAATGCAACTTTATCGCCAAGAAGCTTTTGCATCAGAGGTAGAACCACGGGGTTTTCGATCACTTCGTCGAATTCAGACGTGCGGGGCAAGACGTCCGCCGTGTTGATGAAGGACTCACTGAAGTGAGCCCACTCTTGAGGGAAGTCGTTGTAGTACCGATCGAACGAAGCATTGAGATGCTGCAGTTGCGAGGACGACAGTGCATTTGGAATGACGACAAAGCCGTCTTTGTTGAACTGCTCTTCAGCTGCATCGAGCCGGGCTTTGCTGAGGTGGGGTTGGTTCATGCCATGGCTCCAACAGGCGCACTTTGGATAGTGCTCAGCCTGCGCGTCACGCCGGCAGACGCTAGAAATGCGGGCTTGAGTCGGGTACCCAGGCCAGGCCCGGTCAATGGAGTCATGCGTCCTTGGTGGATTACAGGCAAGTCGGTGACCACATCTGAGTACCACCCACGAACGTAGGCACGCACGGTTTCCTGGATCATGGCCGTCGGCGCCCAGAACGACAAATGGGTACCCGCGACGTAGCCGATCGGGCCTGTGCAATCGTGGGCGGCCACCGGCAACTGTGCCGCCGCAGCCAATTCGCATATGGCTCGCGCCTGGGTGATTCCGCCGCACCAACCCGGATCAAAGCAAACGATGCCCGGTGCGCCGGAAGAAATCAATGGGCCGAAGGAGGAAGCAGGGGCAATGGTCTCTGACGCAAGCAGCGGGATCCGCGTGAAGTTGGCGAGTTCGCACAGTGCGCGGTAGTCGTCCATACGTACCGGGTCTTCTATCCAAAGCGGCTCAATGGTTTCGACGGCGCGAATGATCTGCTTTGCGCTGGTCAGGTCCCACAAGGCATGCAACTCAACCATGAGGTCCATTTCAAAGCCAACAGCAGCGCGGATGCGCTGAAAGACCCGCAGGCCGTTCTGTACCTGAGCCGTTGTGATGCCTACGCCGCCGTTAGCAAAAGCAGCGCGGTCAAAGGGCCAAATTTTCATGCCGGTGATGCCCTCAGCCAATAGATCGCGGGCGAGGCGCTCAGGTTCGTGCTCAAAGCCGTGCAGGTCGTCGAGCGCCTGCAGGTCACGGTCGCGTCCGAACCAGGAATCCACGTCGGCCGAGCGCGCCTTGGTGACATAGTGCGGTCCCGCACACGTGTTGTAAATGCGGATCGTGTCACGGGCACGCCCGCCCAACAGCGTATGCAGCGGCAGTCCACTGCGTTGCCCTAGGCAATCCCAAAGCGCCATATCGAGTGCGGCCGCCGCTCGCATTTCAACTCCGGAGGAGGCATAGCCGACAGGGTAACGTGTCAACTCGCGGTTGATAGCGCCTATTTGGCTAGCGTCGCGACCTAAAACCAACGGCGCTACAACTTCATGCAAGAAAGTATCAACAGCGCCCGGCGCAAAAAAGGACTCGCCCAAGCCACTGATTCCGGTGTCAGTTCGCACGACCAACCACAACAAGTTGTCGTTGTCGCTTGAGCGGATCGTTTCCAGTGCGGCGATGTGCATTTCAGTTGGAAGGCATAAATCGGTTTTTCGCGATTATTTGCTTTATCGATATAGGTGTCTACCGAGGGTTTTCCCTGGTGACTGAAAATACGACAGGGGCGGCCTTGGTGGTGGCCTCGTAGGATGATCCCAGATTGACAGGTGGCTAAACTCCTACAAAACGCGATTACATTGAGTCTCAGATGTACGACCATTCTTAAAAGGCGGGACGATGGACCTCGGCATCCAAGGTAAGAACGCGGTGGTCTGTGCCTCTTCACAGGGGCTGGGACTAGCCTGCGCTGCAGCTCTTGCACGTGAATCCTGTACGGTCATCATCAATGGCAGAGACCTAGATCGGCTGACACGTGCTCAATCATCTATCGAGAGCTCTACTGGTGTGAAAGTTGGCATGGTGGTCGCAGACATCAATACCGAGGCGGGTCGTGAAGCGCTATTCGCATCCTGCCCCACGGCCGATATTTTGGTCAACAACAATGCCGGTCCAGCCCCGGGGCAGCTGGCTGACTGGGATCATTCCGCTTGGCTGGCCGCACTGGAGGCCAATATGCTGGCACCTATTCTGCTCATGCGTGCGTTCCTGCCAGGGATGCGGCAGCGGAAGTTTGGACGTATCGTCAACATCACATCAGCCATGGTCAAGAGTCCGCGCCCACATATGGCTTTGTCTACAACAGCCCGCACTGGCGTCACAGCCTTCGCCAAAGCAATGTCGCTGGAGGCTGCAGTAGATAACGTGACCATCAATAATTTGCTGCCCGAACGTATCGACACCCCGCGGCAGCAATTTATGGCCGAGAGGTTGATGCAGGCTCACAACATCGACTTGCCGGAGGCGCGCCGTCGCATTACACAAACCGTTGCGGCAAAACGGTTCGGTACGCCAGAGGAGTTTGCCGATGCCTGTGCATTCCTTTGCAGTGTGCAAGCGGGCTTCATCTCTGGGCAGAACCTGCAGCTAGACGGCGGATCTTACCCAGGCTTGCTCTAGGGTTCAGGTTTTCCAAATTGCAAAGTTTCGAATCATCCGAAAGTTTCGAATTTTGTTTTATGATGCGATATCGTTGATCTAGCGATCAATTTCGCCCGACGTATGCCGGGGGCTCAATTTGCTGGAGATGTCGGTGACCCTCAATGTACGTAAATATTCCACCACTGTTGAATGCGTTTTGCATGACGGTGGTCCTGTGCTTGATGAGCCCTTGAAGCAAGGCGCCGCCATGGCGGTGGTTCGCAATCCGTTCGCTGGAAGTTATGTACAACAGATCGAATGGTTCATGGACGAACTGCGCCCTTTGGCCAAAGAGATGGCCCTGTCGCTCGTGCAGGCGATTGCCGGAGGCGATTGCAGCCGAATTC
>Ga0114974_10003697_pt1 | contig 11498 bp, 8 predicted proteins | sample S_130206_EF_Meta_FD_87318 | JGI IMG/M metagenome (GOLD analysis project Ga0114974, IMG submission 87318) | Freshwater microbial communities from Lake Simoncouche, Canada to study carbon cycling - S_130206_EF_MetaG | ecosystem: Environmental > Aquatic > Freshwater > Lake | place: Lake...
GATCACAGATTTTCCATTGAACGCAAAGCCTGGCATGGGCCTTGGCAGGCAGCCGGTGGCGACGAGAATTTTAGGGGCGGAAAGGGTCTGCTGTGTGCCGTCGGTAAGTTTTACGGAAACGGCCCCAGCTTTTTCCAAAGACGCTTCACCACGGATGTAGTCCACCTTGTTCTTTTTAAAGAGAAACTCGATCCCGCCCGCATTTTTGTCCGAGACATCTCGGGAACGACCGATGATTTTGGTCCAGTCAAAGGAGACGTTGTCCGCTTTGATTCCAAATTCAGCCGCTCGATGTGCGAAGATGTGGTAAAGCTCCGCATTGCGCAGGAGGGACTTGGTCGGGATGCAGCCCCAGTTCAAGCAGGTGCCGCCGGCCCGTTCTTTTTCAACGCAGGCCACTTTTCTTCCCAATTGCGCCGCGCGGATAGCTGCCACATAGCCGGCAGGTCCTCCGCCGATGACGATGAGATCGTAATTCATAAGCGCAAAAAGATGGCCGCCAGAGTCTGGCGGGTCAACCACTCAGCCTCGGCAGACGCAGGAAACGTGATTCCTACCCTGCGAAGGTCGTTTTTAAGCGGTGGCAGCCGCTCGTAGTGCCCGGATCTGAATCTGAGGCTGTACCCGCCCTTGGTATTCGTTACGGACCAACTCGAAAGCAATGTCCCAGGGGGCCGCTGGGAGCACATCTGCGGCTCCGTTGAACCAGATGGCTCGTGCTGTGTGTTTCCCCTGTCGGATTTCCAAGCTCAAATGTTTTTCCTTCATCACGCGAGGCTGGCCGTTGGGAGATATGTTTTTGAGCAAGAAAATCGGGGAAATATTTGCGATTCCAAACGGGCCGAGTTTTTCGAGCTGCTCGAGCAGCTGCAGATTGAGTTCGTGCATGTACACCTCTGCGTCCGGGATCACCAAGGCCGTTAACGCCTCGCGCGAAATGTGGGCCTTGGCGTAAGCTGCAAAAGCTGCCTTGAATGCGTCAAACCGTTCTCTTCGGATGGAGAGTCCCGCTGCCATATCATGGCCTCCACTTTTCTCCAGGTGCTCCCCACAGAAACGCAGGGCTTTTACCAGGGAAAAACCAGGAATACTGCGGCAGCTTCCTTTTCCGGCGCCAGTCTCATCAAAGCCGATGACGACGGCGGGGCGGTTATATTTGTGCATCAGTTTTGAAGCTGCGATCCCGATGACCCCTTCGTGCCAGCCCTCCCCTCCGACGACCAGGGCACACTCATTTGCTATTTTAAAACATTCAGCCACTTGTTGTTCTGCAAGCTGGTAGACATCCTCTCCAATAATTTTTCTGTTCTGATTTTCCTCTTCCAGCGCATCTGTAAATTCCGTTGCTTCAATTTCGCTCTCACTCATGAGCAGTTGCAGCGCACGCTTGGCCTCGCCGAGTCTGCCGGCGGCGTTGAGGCGGGGGCCAAGTTTGAATCCTACATCGGCTGTCACCCATGGTGCTTTGACCCCGGCTTTTTTCGCCAGCGTTCTAATTCCCTGCCATTTGGAAACGGCAAGTTGTTCAAGGCCCTTCTGCACGAGAAGGCGGTTTTCCTCAATTAACGGAACGAGATCTGCAACACTCCCAAGCGCCACCAGGTCGAGATAGTCTTTCAAACGAACCTCTGCATTGGGCCGCTGTTTTAAAAGGGCGTGGGCTACCTTGAAAACAATACCCACGCTGCAAAGGTAGCCAAAATCTGAGCCGCGTTTTGGATTCACCAAGGCGACACAGGCGGGTAGTTCCCCGGGGCATTCATGGTGGTCTAAAACGACCACATCCACCCTTTGCTCATTCAATTGGGCGATTTCCTCGATAGAAGAAGTTCCGCAGTCTATCGCGATAAGGAGACTCGGGTTGTACTCCTTGACGCACCGGTTCACTCCTTTGAGGCTCAACCCGTAGCCTTCGTCTTTGCGTTGTGGCAAAAAACACTGCACGTCCGCCTGGTACAAAGCCAGAATACGCTGCAGCAGAGCCAGCGAGGTGAGGCCGTCGACATCGTAATCTCCATAGAGGACGATCTTCTCCTTTTCGTCGATGGCTTTTAGAATTCTCCAGACCGCCTTTTCCATATCCGGCAGTAGGAATGGATCGCTCAACGTATTGAGCTTTGGAAAGAGAAACCGCTCCGCTGCAGAAATCTCCGTATATCCTCTGCGCACCAAGAGATCGGCGATAATTCGGGGCAAAGTCAGTGCCGAAGCTAAACTTTGTACCTGCTGAGGGTCACACGCTTCCGGAAAAATCCACCGCTTTTCGGTTTGGTTCAGCACCGGATTATAGAGCCCTCAGTTTAATGATTTTTTGCTCCACAATTTCCGCCGCTGTTTGAACTTCCTGCTCGGTATTGAAGTGGGAAAAAGAAAATCTCAAACTAGACCGCGCCCGTTTGTCTGAGTGGCCCATAGCCTTCAATACGTGGGACGGATGAATGGAGCCGGCGGTGCATGCGGATCCCGCAGAGCAAGCGATGTTGTTTTCATCGAGCAGAATCAACAGCGCTTCGCCTTCCACATTTTCGAATGCGAGATTCGTGGTATTTGGCAGCCGATTTTCAGGGTCTCCGTTGATCTCAATTCCTGCGATGCGTGTGAGAAGTTGTTTTTCAAAAGTGTCGCGTAACAAGCGGACTCTTTTTTCATGGGCCTCAAGGTGTTGACTTGCGATTTCGCAGGCTTTTCCGAAAGCGACAATGGACGCTACATTTTGAGTGCCAGCGCGTCTTTCATTTTCTTGGCTGCCTCCCGTTAAAAAGGGCGTAAACCTCGAACGACGGCTTGCGAATAATGCCCCTACTCCTTTTGGGCAGTGCAGTTTATGGCCGGATATAGACGCGAACTGAACGCTGCTGCCTCCAAGTTGAACGGGAAGTTTGCCTACGGCCTGGACCGCATCCGTGTGAAAATAGACCCCTTTTTGTTTCGCTATATGGGCGAGCCTTTCCACGGGGAACAGAGTGCCTGTTTCATTATTAGCCCACATCACACTCAACAATGCGGTATCTGCGCGGACAGCACGTTCTACTTCGCCAAGATCGACCTGTCCTTTGCCGTCTACGCCAAGCCAGGTGATTTCAACCCCCTTTTTGGCGAGTCTTTCACAGGTCTTCAAAGTCGCGGAATGCTCCACGCGGGTTGTAACGATATGTTGTTTGTCGGGATCGGCTGCCAAGGCCGAATAGATCGCAGCGTTGGTCGATTCCGTTCCACAACTGGTAAAGATGATTTCGCCGGGTTCGCAGTTTAAGAGCGCCGCAACGCGCTCCCGAGCTTTGTCCAAGGCCGCTGCCACTAGCTTTCCCATTCGATAGGGGCTCGACGGATTCCCGTAGTGCGTTGTGAGAAATGGCAACATCTCTTCAACAACAACCGGATCCACAATCGTGGTGGCATTGTTATCGAGATAGATCAAAGGGTCTGGAGCACTCATCAGAAGGAAGCGGGACAGCATACGCCGAGGAACGGCGAGGTTCCAAGAGTAGAAGTGAACCGAAGGTCTATGAGAACGCCCGACTGTGTAAATTCGGTGGGATGAGTCTGCAATTACATCGGCGTGGATTTAGAAATTTGTGCTGCCGCGGCCGCGGCGCACTTTAAGGCGCACGCGAACGAATTGCTTGTGAAGATTAAACCCTAACGCCGAGGTTAAGGTTAAAGGCGGTCATCACGCGGAGGCGCGGAGACGCGGAGGTTGGAAATGGAACCTCTTTTTACGGGAATTTCTTATTCGATCAGGTTCCTGTGAGGTGTTTTACGCATGGAATCGCATCCTGCGGCGTTTCCCGATTGAAAACCCATTGCATACGGGCCCAGTGCATCCACCTCGAAAAGATCCACGCGGTGCCAGCGTACTTCGAGCACGCATTCTCTGCCATCTTTTGTCATCATGAGAACCTCGATATCGAAGTCTTTGGCGAGCAGGTAACCTTTCGAACCGGCATTCAGAAAAACTTCGTCCCCAGACTGTCGCGTCTTAGCGGTAATTCCCCTTTTTAGATAGACCGCCCCTCCAATGGGGAAGGTGGAGAGAATTTGAAGGTTTAGAGTCGATAAATGCATCGCTGTCTGATTATGGGGGCTCCTCTTTTTATTCGCCTGCCGATAGGCGGCGGATTTGACTGAGGCCAAAAGCGGCGTTCTGCACTTGTTGACATTGTTCGGAAAAGAGATGGGTCCCGCCCACACCAAGGATCAGCCCAATGCCTGCTCCTCCCAACGTTCCCACGCCTCCGGTGGCGGCAGCCCCGAGAAGTCCCCCTAAAAAACTCGCGCCTGCGCCATTCCGGAGCGCCGCTTTTTGACACTGCTCTGCCGCCAGACGAGCCGTCTGCGGGTCGACACCGCGTGTCACCATAAACCGGTATAATTTTTCTTGGTCTAAGGAACCTAAAAGCAGTGGAATAAGTGAATTATGATTTGTTTCGGACATCGTATTTTTTATTTTTAGGGTTGGATCTCACTGGATTGTATTTAACGCACAAATTTTTGTGGGCAGGGGGCCTGGAAATCTGGTGCAGCCCAGCGGTGCCCCCCTGGGTTGCCGGTTTTAGAGGGAATTAGGGGGGAGGTGGGAGGGAGGTTTCTTGAACCGTATTTTGCTCGCCCCTGTTGGTTCGATTTTCAAGAAAAGCCCCTTTTCCGGTTGCCCGTTACCCTCCCACCATGACGCTTGTGCAGCTCTGAACGATCCTGCCACCGTGCGCAGTTGCGTCACCGAGCCGGGCGGCGGACCTTCCTCCTATGAGCACAGAAGCCGAGCCAGCTGAAATGCGATCCTTCGGGCCCACGCAGGTGCACGCGTCGCCGACCACGGCCGCGACCAACCCCTCGATGAGGACGGAAGGCACTCCAGGGGTTGTGATTGGCCCTCCGACATGCGGGACTGGAGGCGTTCCCGGATTGAACAGCGGGCAGGTATGGTTATCGGTTAGGCGCGCGGCGAGGGGCATATTCGCTGGAGTTTCAATGGGGTGAGAAGGAATCCATCAAAGGGACAAGTTGCTGTTTCCATTGGTTATTTTGAGAGAAACACAGGGCCGTGGCGCTGTCCTGGGATTCCATCCAATAGGCGCTGAGAGGGCCAACCATGGTTTGGAGTTGCGAGGGGGTGCAGGTCGGAAGAAAGACGGAGAGCACCCTAGGGTCGTAGTATCTAAAATAGAGCTTTTTTCCCTCCGGACTTTTAACGATGAGAAAGGAACGGAAATGCTTGCGGACCTCGCGGATTTCGTGGGCGCTGAGTGCGAAGATTCCCCAGTGGCGGCCCCAACCGTTAAGTAAGACCCAGTCGGTGAACGGTGTGTCTGGAAGGAGGCGCACGAGATAGGGCGCGGCTTCTGCAAGTTCCTCGGAGAGTTCACCACGATACAGGCATTCGTAATCGGGTTGCTGTTCCTCCAAGTGCTCAAGGAGTTCCGGAGAGGACGCGCCATCGAGCACAACGTAAGTCAGCAGATCTGGTTCTCCAAACAAGAGTGGATAGAGGCTATCCAAAAGTTTAGCAGGTTCGATTGAATGGGAGGACTCACTCATGGCGATTTAAAACGTGAGTTGGCGAAGCCCTTGCCCCTCTAACAAATTTCGCAAAAAGGCACCCCTGACTTTGCCGCCGCGAGGAGCACATTGGCCTTTGGATCCACGCGGCTCGAGCCCGATTTGGAGGGCGTGCGCTTGAACCCGGAGCGTGTGATGGTTGTGTCGCTTCCCCCATGAATAGGCTCCGGTTCCTTCGGGGCCTTTGGCTTACCGGGTGCTTGAGGTGCAGAGCCGTGCCCAGAACCGGCGGAGCCGCCGCTATTAATGCGTACCATGGAACCCTGTATGGCGATGCCTGAAGGCCCGATGTCTATGAAGCTTCCACCCACTTTGAGCGTGATGCGGGAGCCTGCCTCGAGGATGATCTGCGTCCCAGCTTTCAGGTGAATTTCGCCTCCGACATTCGTTGCGAGATTACCGCCGACTTTTTCCTGTTGGTCACCCTGAACCACCAGCGAGAGCGTCCCATTCACCCTGGTCATGGAATCTTCACTAATGATCACGCTGTCACTACTTTGAATCTGGGTATGGCGCTCCCCGACGACTGTAGAATGTTTGTCGCCGAGAATCTGTTCAACCTGATCTTTTTTAACAACAAGATCCCGGTTGCCACCGTTCCATTCGCGGGTGGAATCCTTCACCTTAATGCGCAGCTCTTTTTCGGCGTGAAGATAGACCTGCTCAGATGCCTTTTTGTCTTCAAAGCGCAGTTCATTAAAACCATTACCGCCTTTGCTAGAATTTGATTTGAGGGTGGATTTTGTCTTCTCTGCCGGCAAATCGTAGGGCGGCTTGCAATCCCCGTTGTATACGCGCCCGGTCACGATGGGTTGATCGGGATCGCCCTCCAAAAACTCAACGATCACCTCCTGGCCAACGCGTGGAATGTGAACAGAACCCCAACCCTTTCCTGCCCAGGCTGCCTGAGACACGCGCACCCAACAGGAGGAATTTTCATCCGCTTTGCCATACCTGTCCCAATGAAACTGCACCTTGATGCGGCCGTATTTGTCAGTATGGATCTCTTCCCCCTTTGGACCGACGACAATGGCGGTCTGCGGACCTTTGACCACAGGTTTTGGCGTGGTGCGAGGGGCCCGGAAAGGCGTCTGACTATCAATGACCGTAAAGCGGCAGCTGAAAAAGTTGCCTTTCCCAGTTTCAGCGGCGCTCTCAAATGCATCTCCACTGGCCCGCAATAAAATCGACGTCAACAAGTACGTCTTGTTCCAATCCCGACGATAATGGCCCCTCATCGCGAGTGTGTTTCCGGCGCAAAGCCGACGCATCCCTGCCGAGCCCTGACCGACCAGATGCTGCGCTTGGAGTTCTTCGATCCTCACCTTGGAATACTCGGTGCCGTCCGTCTGCTTTTCATATTCCCCGGGATAGTCGAACATCTCAAACTTTGACTGGTCGTGATCATTATTGATCTGCGACCTTGCGAGGATGGAGTTCCTAGGGGTTTCAAAATTAAAATCCGAAAGCGCAAAAGAACCAGACATCACCTCCTGCCCCATTTGGAAGCTAGTGATGCAATTGAGATCTCCCGTTCCTGAGTCTTCGGTATGAAAGATTCCGGAAGCTGCATCTTTTCCCGGAGCGTGGCTGCCGGGCCCGTCGGCTAAGACCATCTTATGGGCCCCGTTCTCGTGCTGGAAATAATAATAAATCCCTTCCTGCTCCATGAGGCGGCTCACGAAATTAAAATCTGTTTCGCGGTATTGAACACAATACGGCCAAGGCCCGTAGACAGCGGTGAGTTTTTCCGTGAAATCTGTAAACCCAGCGACTCGGAACACCTCCTTGATGATATCGGGAACCGTTTTGTTTTGGAAGATTCTGCAATCCGACGCGCGTGTCAAAAACCACAACCAAGGTACAATCCTTGCCCGGTATTGAGTGAGCCGGCCATGACTGCCGGTCTGTTCAAACCTCGAGACATAACCATTAAAATGGCGCGTCCCGCCGGCGGCCGATTCCAACCGGATCGTCACGTTCTTTCCCACGATCGCATCGAAAGGAATCTGATGGTCCTCGCTCAGCAGGTCTGCATCCATCGCAAAGAGCCTGCCGAGTTGTTCCGTATAATCGAATGCGTGAAGCAACAGCTTGTCAGACCCGAGCGGCGTGCCGATAGACAGGTTACGGTTTTTTTGGGTAAAGGCAGACATGGGACGCCCTTGATGGGGGAAGGAATAAGGATTCGACGACTTGTTAAGCTAATGGGTACTCGTTGGTTATCGCGTTACCGTGGGACTCACTCGAAGATGTATTTAAAAGCGGAATCCGCGACCCCGACGGAGATTCGGCTTATCTCCACACCCTCGATCATGCGATTAAGGAGATTGCGGCTCATTTCTGGCAGGAGCGTCTGCGTGAGAATGGCGTCGACCATGCGGCCGCCGCTTTCCAGTTCGGTGCACCGGCTCGCGATGAGCTCGACGACGGCCGCATCATAGTCGAGGCGAATCGCGTGGTTGGATTTAACGCGTTTGACGACGCGCTCCAACTGCAGCCTGATGATACTCCGCAAGACATGGTCACTGAGTGGATAATACGGTATGACCACAAGGCGTCCCAGCAGCGCAGCGGGAAACACTTTCAAAAGTGGAGGCCTCAGCGCCTTCGCAATCGCATCGGGCTCCGGCAGAAGCTCGGGATCCCGACAAAGGTTCATCATTAGATCACTACCCGCATTCGTGGTGAGCAGAATGATCGTGTTTTTAAAGTCGATCATGCGTCCCTCGCCATCCTCCATCCAACCCTTGTCAAAAACTTGGAAGAACAGCTCATGAACATCGGCATGCGCCTTTTCCACCTCATCCAGCAAGACGACGCTATAGGGGCGGCGGCGCACGGCCTCGGTGAGAATGCCCCCCTCCCCGTATCCCACGTACCCGGGCGGCGCTCCTTTGAGAGTAGAGACGGTATGGGGTTCCTGAAACTCACTCATGTTGATGGTGATCAGGTTGCTCTCTCCCCCGTACAAAATTTCAGCAAGTGCCAAGGCTGTTTCTGTTTTTCCCACGCCGCTGGTGCCGGCCAGCATGAAGACGCCGATGGGTTTGTTGGGGTTGTCCAGGCGCGCCCGAGAGGTCTGAATGCGTTGCGCAATCGCCTCCAGCGCATGACTCTGTCCGATGATTCTGGCCTCAAGACTGGAAACCAAATTGAGAACGGCTTGAATCTCATTTTTGACCATCCGCCCGACGGGGATCCCGGTCCAATCGGCGACGACCGAAGCCACGGCCTGCTCGTCCACGCTTGGAAGAATCAAAGGGTTCTCTCCCTGCAATGCGGAGAGTTTTTTTTCGGTCTCACGCAACTCCGCTAAAACCTGCGCCGGGTCCGCCGCGGTATCGTTCTGCGCAGACGTGCTTTCCGGGGCACCGAGGAGCCGCGCTCTAAGCTCCAAAATTTTGTCCACTTCCATCTTTTCCGTCTGCCAGGCCTTCTCCAGTTCAAGAAGACGCGCATTTTCCGCCTCCAGTTTGGAGAGGAGTTCAGCCCTGCGTGCGAGGTGGTCGAGACCCATGGCCTCCTCCCGCTCAAGGATACCCTTCTCAATTTCCCAAGCCTCAATGCGGCGCTTGGCATCATCGACGCGGGGAGGTGTCGCATGTTGGCTAATGGCGACCCGGGCGCATGCGGTATCGATAAGACTGACGGCTTTATCCGGCAGTTGCCGGGAGGGAATGTAGCGGTGGGAGAGACGCACCGCGGCCTCAACTGCTTCGTCTAACAATTGCACGCGGTGATGTTTTTCCAACACCGGCACGAGGCCACGGACCATCAAAATACCTTTTGCCTCATCAGGTTCCTCAACCTTGATGACCTGGAAGCGGCGGGTGAGAGCAGGGTCTTTTTCAAAATACTTTTTATATTCCGCCCAAGTCGTGGCTGCGATTGTACGAAGTTTACCTCTCGCAAGTGCAGGTTTGAGGAGATTAGCCGCATCTCCTTGGCCGGCCTGTCCCCCTGCACCGATGAGGGTGTGCGCCTCATCAATAAATAAAATGATGGGCTTCGGCGAAGACTGTACTTCCTCCAAGACCGTGCGGAGCCTGTTCTCAAATTCACCTTTCATGCTGGCGCCCGCCTGGAGCAAGCCCAGGTCGAGCGTCCGCAGCGTGACGTCCTTTAGAGCCGGGGGCACATCACCCGCAATAATCCGAAGCGCAAACCCCTCCACCACCGCTGTTTTTCCAACACCCGCCTCACCCGTAAGAATGGGATTGTTCTGACGGCGCCGCATCAGGATGTCCACGATCTGGCGGATCTCTTCGTCGCGTCCCACGATCGGGTCGATTTCCCCATTGTGCGCCTTTTCGGTGAGATCGACGGAATATTTTGTCAGTGCCTCCTGTTTCCCACTCTGCGGAACCCCCTGCTCCGGAAGGCCGCCATTGTCCTGTCCCATTTTTGAGCCATCATGGGCCGAAAGACTCTCCTCAGGAGAGCCCTGCAGCAGTGCGTGAAAGTTATCCCCGAGAGCTTCGATCTTAAACTTCGAGAACTCCTTTGAGATGGACAAGGCAACATTCCGCAGACCTGGTGTTTTGAGCGCCGCAAAAATTAAATGCCCGGAGCGGACCTGCACTTCTCCAAAAAGAAGCGTGGCGTACACCCAGGCGCGTTCGACCGCCTCTTCAATATGCGGTGAAAAATCGGAGATCGCGGTGGCGCCCCGAGGCAGCTTGTCCAACGCCGCTATCAGATCTGCCGCAAGCCGGCCGGCATCGAGTTCGAAATGGGCGCAAAGGCGCTTTAGATCGGAGTCTTGGAGCTGGAACAGTTGGTGGAGCCAGTGCACAAGCTCCACGTAGGGATTGCCCCTCATTTTACAAAATGTGGTGGCGCCCTCGATCGCCTTGAATACCACTCCGTTGAGTTTTCCAAACAAGTTTGACCTTCTAATTTCGCTCATAATTTATTCCTAGGCTGGGTTAAAAATCACGTCTTCGCTGTCCGTCTGCGGCGTTCTGGTCGTCAACCAGGTTGTCCATCCAAGAAAGGCTGCCTCCCCGAGTCTGAGTTTGGGGACTTCGGCGGCCTTTAACACCATGACAACGTCCCACTCAAGTTCCTCTCCGATATAGTTTAGCACCCACGTCTTGAGTTTTTTAAACGATTCCTTTGAAGGCAGCATTTGGTGCAGGTCCCGCCAGCGCATCGGCCCCATGCGCAGTCTAAACTTGGTTTGGCACTCCCAAACTCGCGAACCTACAATCACTGTCCTACCAAGGATCCCGGAGATAGGAGACTCTCCGAGGCGACATGCGTCTGACTCAGGCAGTGACAACCAGCGACCGACGAAGCTTTGGATGTGAGTTGGAATGCCAAAATAGTCCGACAAAATTGCAGCGAGCCCTTCGGGATTGCGATTATTGGCGGACAAGTGGCCTGCAAAGTAGAGTTTGGCTGTGTCATCAATACAGTCGCGATTGTGCAGCCCGGCCGAGCCCAACCCCGCGAGACTCCCCAGATACTTCCGAAAGCGCTGCTCTTGCGGCCGGTCGAAATCAACGGTTTTTTGATGGACTGCCCAGCTCTTAAAAAAGAGCGACATCATCATGTGTTGAAATGTGCTAATGAAAGCCACCAGCGTCTGGTCTCCGGCACGTTCCCGGTCCATCGCATACTTCGTCAAGTGAAGGGGAAGCGCACCGTTCGGTCCAAAGAGCCCGAAAAAATTCACTTCCAACCGGGGCATTTCACCAAGTTGTCCAGGGTGCCACGCTTCCAGCGATGCCGCCGCGAAACTCAGCGACGGCCGCTGCAAGATCCTCACTAAATCTTCCGCAGGACGCAGAGACTCCCCAATTTTTGGCTTTCCGGGAGCATGCGCCTGGAGTTCGCGAAGCACTCGGAAGAAGTCCAACTCATGAGCTTGAGTGGTGTCGAGGTTCATTAGAACACGCTCCGGGTTCCTGGGTTCGCCTGCCAGCGCTTGA
>Ga0114974_10003699_pt1 | contig 11495 bp, 16 predicted proteins | sample S_130206_EF_Meta_FD_87318 | JGI IMG/M metagenome (GOLD analysis project Ga0114974, IMG submission 87318) | Freshwater microbial communities from Lake Simoncouche, Canada to study carbon cycling - S_130206_EF_MetaG | ecosystem: Environmental > Aquatic > Freshwater > Lake | place: Lake...
AACAACGTCCTATCGCAGAAGTGCATGTATCTTCGAAAAACCATTTTTTCATGTTGACGTTATACGTGGCGACATTGCCGAACGCGTAGTCAATACCGGCGGGCTGTTCGTCCTCATATTTTTTAAAGACCCGGCATTCAACCAATATGTAGCCTTGCTTTATATCAACGTCAATGATCGACGTGTGAATTTTGCCATTTGGATAGGTTGCCCAAAAGCGTTTAATTCGCTCGGCAACACCTTCATAATTGTCTAAAAAGCCGCTCATTTTCTGGCCGCCCGTCCGCCTGCAATCTTGCCGCGTACATAGCCGACGCGATTGCCTTCTCTAAGGCCAAGTGTATAGCCGACTGCAAAACCTGCAAAGATCCCTAGCAGTAGCCACATGGCCACTTCCCCGATTGTGTACATTTTGCTCCCGTTTCAGAGAGCTACTGCGTTTCGCTCCCTGTTAAAAGAATGAAGCAAATGTCTGACAAGGTCAAGGATTACGCTCATTTTACGGCGTGTCTAATCCTTGTTTTGTTGGAAAGCCATTTCTAAGATCAATTGGTCAAGCCTCTGTTCAATTCTTGAAACCTGATCTTTTAGGCTTTTTCCAGAATTTGGCGTCAGCTCTTTCATAATTGACTTAACCATAAAACGCATTGAGGAATAAACAGCTGCAAGAATTGCTAAAACTAAACCAATAATCGCTGTCCATTCATTTACAGTCATTTTCTACCGTAAACAGTGTCATTTGGATTGAGCCAACGCATAAGTACAGGCAAAATTGCAGCTACGCCAGCGGACAAAATAGCCTTAGGATCTGTCACACCTGCTAGGTAAACTGCAAGACCAGCTGCTAAAAATGACCGGGCATAACTGGCAAGCATTGGCTTTAATTCCTTCATAATTTCTGCTCCTTCTTAGCCACCTTTGGCAGCGTTACTATAGGATATTCTCCCGCATATTCCGCGTACTTTGGACGACCGAAACCAACAATTTCCTTGCCTAAAAACCGCTGTTTGAGCATAACCATTCCGCCGTTGCGCTGATCGCCAGTGCCAGAGGTGTTTCCTTCTATGCACCACACACTTGTTTTACCAATGTTTACCACAATTCCAATGTGGCTTATGCGATCGACACCGTCATGTGGAAAGTCCATGAAGCAAAGATCGCCAAGTTTAGGAACTGTGTGCCAGCGTCCAAGATCTTTCATTCTTAGCGCCCCGGCGGCGGTACTCACCATGTTTGAGATTTTGACGCCAGCTTCATTTGCGCACCAATTGACAAAAGATCCGCACCAAGGCAAGCCGTCGGCTTTTGTAAATTTGCCATATTTTGTGAGGTTATCGCCTTCCTCAATTGTGCCAACCTCTACAAGTGCAGCTGCAATTAAAGCTGCGGCTGTGCCTCGCGGATAAGTCATGACAGCAATAAAGCCGCTTCATCGGCAGTGATGCCTAAACGCGTTAACAATTCCGTTCTAGCTTGAGAACGAGCGAGTGCTTGTTCAGCCTTTGTCTGTGTGACGATTGCTAAAGCATCGTCAAATTGTTTTTTTGTAACTGGCTTGATTCCTTCGTCATAAACGATAGAACCAAAATCCTCGCCTTGAATTGTCCAGCCACCGTTAGGAATAAGATAATTTAAAATATCTGCTGCTGTTGCCATAATTATGCTCCGATTTCCATTGCGATCATTACGCCTAGATTAGACACGCCTTGTTCATTCATAACCAATGTTCTGACTGTTCTCTTTCCATATATCGTGTAGGTCGTTGCTGACGTTGTAGAAGGTGAATCCAAGTATTGACCCGAATCATAATTTGTTGCATTTACAAATGATGCCACATCTCCAAAATTTGTATTTCCAATATTCCAAATTGCTGATGCACCACGATACATCGCCAGTTGATAATCGCCGTACGTTCCACTTCCTTGCGTTTGATTACACATTGAATAGAAAACCAAAATTTTACTCGTTGCAAGTGTTGGAGTAATTGTCACCGCTAAATTTGATGCAACGAAACTGGCTGACGTGGTTGAAGTTGCTGTGCTAGTTGTTGCTTGAACTACCTGTAAAACTTTACCACTGGCAGCAGGAGCAGCCCATTTAATACCAGTTGACTGTGTTGAGTCAGCAGTTAAAACGTGACCATTTGTACCGACGGCTAATCGAGCGTCCACTGTTGTAAAAGTGAATAGATCACCTTTTGTTGTTAACGGTGTTTGATCCGTAGGCGTGACCCAAGTGAATGCCATATTTGTTGCAGATGTTTTTGACAATACTTGACCAGTCGTGCCTCCTTTAAGCTGAGCTAATGAAGTATCAACAGCTTGCCCAAAGACGTCAAAATCCGCTGGTAAATCAGTGACCAGATCAGTTGCAGTCGGCATGACCCAGCCGAAATTTGTTGTTGGATTAGCCATTTATCTCTCCTTTTTACGCCACGACTAGCGCGTGTTCCCAGTCAAGTGTGCCAGAAATTGTGTTCCATTGCTCCGACACACTGACGTCTTGCCATTGCATGGCCTGCAAAGAAAACGCTAAAGGTGTCATTGACAAGGTGACAGATAATTCATTGTAAGAAGCTCTAAACGTCCAGCCTTCAACAAAGCCTAAGAAGTTGCCAGCGGCCATATTAGGCGGCAAATCTGCAAGCGATATTGGCTGACCCATAAACACCTTAATTAGGCTGTCTCGATCTCCGTCGTCTAGTTCAGGATTTGTCAAAGCATAAGTAATCTGGTCAAAAATTGGCCTTGGATAAGCTCTAAGTGATAGATAAAAGGCGGCCTGAGCTGTGGCGTCAGCTAGATGTTTTATGGTTGTCGTGATGATTTGCGCAAGTCTGCCGTATAGAGAAATTGAAGCTGGATCTGTGTCATTTACTTCGTTGCTGCTCTTTGTGTTGTATTTGATTGTGACGTCATTGCGTAAATCGCCAGCTCTAGTCTTAATTGTTATCCCTCGACCTAGCGCGTGATTGGCCGTCAAATCGGTGTATCCGTTAGCTGCTAGATAACTTGATCTGTGAGTCGAGTCTGCGTAGCTAATTTGGCCAGTGGCAGACTCATAAAGATAACCAAGACCAGAGGTTGCCAAAGCTGCCACTAAGTCATAAACGACGGTTGTAGATGATGAACGCTGTGCCAACTCATAATTGCCCGGCGTATCTATTTCGCCTAGGCCAGTATTTTCAGCCGTTGCCCAAGTTACGGTCGGATCATAATTTTGCCATTGCAAAGCCGCAGGGACTTCATTCCAGCTGTTGACCAGCAAATCGCTCAAGATTGTCAAGATTTGATTGCCATCAAAATCCTGTGTTAAAACTCCGTTTGTAAGCGCCTTTTGAAGCCTTGCCAGAGCGCCCAAGGCAGTAATTGTCACCTCTTGCGTGTACGCGGTTGAGCCGACCTCTGAGACGGTTATGGCCACGTCCACAATCGAGCCGCCAAAGATAGGCACGTAAGCGGCAGATGTGTCTTGAACCTCAATTGTCAAAGAGTCATTTATTTCGTACTCAATCGGCACTTGATCAAAAACAATGAGCGTGATTGAGCAGTAACCAGCCTGAGCCTGTTCATAGATATTTGTACGTCCAGAGGTAATGTTTAAGCTGGCCAACACCGAATCAGTGACGTCAACGCCAGAAACCTTTACACGCCAAACTGGCGACCATTGTGTCATGCCAATGCGACAAGCTGGCCTGCGCCGCCTGTTCCTCGGAAGTATGAGTCATTAAGTGTGTTGATAATTGTGCGAGCTGTGCCTTCTGAATCAATAGCGCCATTGACAGTCAAATTTATGCTAGTGGCTGAGTCAGTACGTCCGCTAGTCATTGTGGTGCCAGTTGATGAAACGGCTGCCTTTGCCGCCCCAGAGGCCGCGCTGGCAACAGCTGCACTCGAAATGTTTGGGATCTTAATTGGCGGCGGTGTCGATACGTTGACAGTTGAGCTTGCGCCACTAGATCCTAATACGCCAGAAATGCTACTAAATGAACCGCCAGACTGTACGCCGCCAGCTGAAACAGGTTTTAGATCAGGCAAGCCAAGGTTGACAGCATTGTAAGCTTTAATCAAAAAATTAATCCCGTCAATTGTGCCTTGAATTAAAGTATTTATGACCTTTATTACTGATCCAATAACGCCCACAACCGCCCCGGCGATTTTGCCTACCGTCTGCAAAGCGCCACCTAATACGGTGACAAGTACTGGCACAACGTAAGTCTGGATAAATTCAATAAATAAAACAAAAGATTCTTTGTTATCGTCAATTGCTTTTGTAATTGGTTTAAAGAAGTCTGCAAAACGACCTAACGCTGGCACTACTTTATTGACTACAAACTCAACTAACTGTTGAATAATTGGCAGCAAGCGCGCGCCGATCGATTCTTTAGCTTCGTCAAATGTAACCTTGAGAATCTGTAGCCGCCCGGCAAATGTCTCCGAGTTAGCTGCGGCTGCACCACCAAATAAATCAGACAGTTTTGTCTGAACGTCGGTAAATGACATTGCCTTAAGCTCGGCTGTAGATAGCCCAATGCCTAATTTTGCAAGAGAGGCCGTATTGCCGTCATAGGCTTTGCCAAGCGCGTTTGCTACTGAGTCAAGTCCTTTGCCCGTAGCTTGGCTAATATCCAGCGCAAGGTTTAAAAGATCTTGAGCCTTTGTGACGTCATTTGTCGAAAGGGACAAGCGCTGTAGAGCTGGCCTCAATTTTTCGTCCGCGACACCTGTCGCAAGAGATGTTTTTAATATCTGTTTTTCTACAGAGGCAATCATTTCATCTGTTGCGCCAGTGGCATTTTTTAAAGCTGTGGCAAGTCTTATTTGCGCGGCTTCGTCCTCGATTGCCGCTTTAACACCGTCAACGGCCAGCTTTACGGCGTAAGCGCCAGCGGCAGCTGCGGCAGCTGCAAAAGCAACGCCAGCCTTTTTGCTAAATTCGCCAAGCTTGCTACTGGAATTTTCTACGTCAGCATTTGCGCTGTTTAAAGATTTTTTAAGTTGGTCAACGTCAGCAAGTATCGACAGCTTAAGCGTTCTACTTTGCGCGACCATTTAAAACTCCTTAAGTATCTTTTCAAAAGCATTTTCCCACTTAGCAATGATTTCTGGCTGAATGGCGCGCAATGTTGGATAAATAAACCAGCCGTTTGATCCTCGACCTTTTGGCCCAAAGCCTGACCAGATTGGGAATTGCTTATATTTGTTTGATCCGAATTCGTTGCCGCCCCAGAGCTGTTGAGTCGTGCCGCCGCCAGAAAACTTTTGCCCGGCAAAGCCAAAAGATAGCTCACCGATTTTTGACGACTTGGACACTTTAGATCCACGCGCAATCTTTTCAGCTGCGCGCCCTCGACCTGTTGACGTGCCAATAATTTTGTCTTGAGCAAATTCTGCCAAAGCGCCAGAAGCGGCCTTGGCTTGGAGTGTAGCCTCGGCGTCCATAGCTTTAAAAGCACCTAAGACGCGACGTAGATCCGCCTTGTCATAGGCAATCTCTACGCTATCGCTCATTTTGCTTCTCCAATATCTCAAGCGCTGTGTATATCTGCTCCGCCGTATGCCACTCGCTCATTGCTATTCCAGTTGCCAGTGCTAGCTCGACCAGAATGCGATTTACGCTTCCGGCGGCGTAGCTTTTGGGAGAACCTCACCGACAGTCACGTCCGCAACAGTTTCGCACCAAATGTCAAAGCCCTTGATTGGCTTTCCACCAGCTTCGCGCTTCATTGCATTCCACGCAAGAAATAGCAGATCGGCAATACCAATTTTGTTTTGAGCTTGTGAAATGGTCAGACCTGTTTTGTTTTCCCACTTCGCCCACTCTGGCGGTTGTGCGGTATATGTACCGAACTCGCCTGATGTGTACTCGATTGTTATTGGCAGTTTCATTGTGTGCTCCCGTTTCTATTGCTATCAGGTAATTGTTAGAACTGGTGTGGTTGAGCAAAGCATTGCCCATGAGTCGGTTTGTGCGTCTGGTGCAGCGCCGCCAGCTGTAGGTGCTACTGGAAATACGTTGCCCGCAAAACTAGCACCTGTTGCAGAAATTAGCGTAAAAGCTAGGGCTGTATTTGGCGCAGATGTAAAAGCTGTCCACATAGCTTCAAATAATGATGAGCTCGCGCCCCAGTCAGCAAGTAATTCAATGTTAAGTGTCCACTGATCGTCAATGTGCTTGTAAGCCTTGCCGTCAAGTGTTTGGTAGGTAGTAATAACTGGCGCATTTACTAGCGTGACCGCTGTTGTTTGTGCGTCATAATTCACCGTTGCAAGTGTGAAGGTTATGTCGCGACCAGTGACTATTGTTGTTGGCATTTGGTTTTCTCCTTAGATTGTCTGTTGTGTGTAGTAAGTGCTGACCGCGAGATCCGCCACTAATAGGTTTGAAGCTCCTACGGATTGCACTGTCGGACGTTGTACGTCGCCAACTGTGTAGCCCGCAGGCATTGCGCCCATAATCGCAATAATAAGTTGCTCAAGATTATCGAGCGCGCCAGCTGTGTTGTTATAGGCGACAGCGGCAGTCACCACAAAGTTAATTTTGACTCGGACTTGGCTTTTGCCAATAGTTGTCGTTTCAAGGTACGGCGCGTCCGGCACGATAACGCAAGCTGGTGGAATGACGGCCTCTGGCGGTGATGAATAGACTGAGGCAGCTACGCCAGCCAAAGCTGTTGCAAGTGTGCCGCGGACGTTTGTGGCAATAGTTGTTGGCGTAGGCATTTACATGGCCATTGTTGAAACGTCAATGTAATTGCCTAATAAACCAATTACGCGATTTTGTAAGCTGCGACCCATTCTGTAAGGCGACGGCGTAAAGTCAACGCCCTCGATCTGTCCGCCGGGCGCGACCACACTCTGGAATATCTCCACACTGACGATCGTGACCGCTTGTTCAACCGCGTCAGTGCTCGCATAAAGTGTGGCCGCGTTTGCCCCGGATAGGTAGGCAACGCCCGCAGGGATTACCGGGCGAAATGTAATGTCTGAATTCGTAACCGCGCATGTAAAGTAGAAATAAGGCGCTGGATAAGCAAAAGGCAGGTAAGGAAACGGATCATAATAATTTGATGTGACTGTCTTTGTGCCGTTAAAAGTAGCAGGTACGCAACCGCTAATTACAACACTTTGATCAGCCACAAATGAATTTGGTTTTTGTGTTATGTAATAAGCAACGTTATTTTGTAAATAAACAGCTGCAATGGCATTTTGATTTGCAGTAAGCAGCGGCAAAATAACTTGCTCAGCCGAATTTATTATAGAGTCAAGATAAGCGTCACTGTATAAGGAGACAGAGACGCCCAACACTGTGCGCAGCTGTGAGGCTGTAATAATGCTAGGCATCTCTGTCCTTTCGTAATCGACTGGCCTAGATACGGGAGCGCACCTAGGCCATGCTTATTTTTTAGGTTAGGTTAAAGCGACGTAGCCCACCAGCAAAGACGGCTTGAGCTGCAATGTAACCGTAAAGCATGATTTCAATTTCGCCTGTGGTTGGCACATTTGTGGCCAATGAAAGCGCAGGAGATTCAAAAATCTCAATTGAGCGTGGTTCAATAATGAACGCTGACTCGTCAATTGAAGTGCTGACCATGTTGGCGTCAGTGTAGTAATCAAGGCCAAGCACATTTCCACGAATTGCAGTTGGATTCACTGTTCCGGCTGGATTCATTTGCATTGGCTGAGCATTGTAGATTGGACGTCCAGTTGTATCTGTTGCGCCGAGTAAAGTGCTCCAAATGGAAGTTCCTGAAACAAATGCTCTTGCTGTGCGCTTTGTTGCATTGTAAACAGCTGGTGACTCTGTTGACACAAATGAAATAATGCCAGCTGAGTCTGCTGCTGTTGCTGTTGCCTGTGTACCGCCAGCTGTAATTTGTGCAATTACATATTGATCAGTTGCTTGGGCGTAACCGTCGCGGAGATTTTGGAGCATGATTTCATAAAAGCTGGGATCTGATCGGTCAAGGAGCTCAACGGAATAGCGTTGAAACCCGGCTTTTTTGATAACTGTCGCATTTACATAAGCTGAAGTGATCGCGGTAGTTCCTGTTGGATCTCCGCCTTCTGCCACTGTTGCAGCTGTTGAATTAGCAGTAATTTTTGGAATAGAGACTGTCATTCCGTATGTGCTCAATGGACGTGTACCGCCGCAAGCTTCAATTACTGGGCGATCAGCGTTTGTGTTTTGTGCAACGTCGCGCACGTATGAAACCGGGCTAAACGCTGGATTTGTTGAGAATGAATCGTCTGCGGCTTTGATGTACTGGCGTGAATCCTCATTGCCTAGTGTTGCCTTAATTGAATGCTCAAGGTATGAACCACCGCTGATGATTGGTGAACGTGGTGTTGAAAAGTAGAGCGGACGAGCTGCCTCGGCCTGCACGACTTTGGAAGCCTCAACCGTTTCGGCTGCGACTTCTGGAACGGCTGTAGGTGTTTCCACTTGCGTGTCTCCTTCTGTAGGTGTTACTTCTGTTTCCTCTTTGGAATCAGAATCATTATTTTCACTAGCTGCAATTTCAACCTTTGCCGAAGCTATGGCTGGATCGGTTACAAGTGAAACCTCTTTTAGCGCACTTGCGCTTACGACTAAAACGCCGTCAACGTTTTTGTATTTTTGTGCAATAACGCCGACGCTAAATCCGTCGCGCAATCCAGTTGAAGCCTCGACTAGGGCGTCAGATCCCGCGGTTGTGTTACCTATAGAAAACGTAGCGTAGATTCCTTCGTCGTCTTCTTTATAACTTTTAAGAAATCCAATTGGACTTTCCCGGCGGTGCTCAAGTAATAATTTGGTAGTAGCGCCCAAACTAATTGAGCCTTGCTTGAACATGGTTGATCCAGAACTAGTTACGCCTTCCTCATTCCACGTGACAATGCGACCCGATAACTCGCGCTTTGGAAAATCTGCGGCCTCAACTTTAATTGAAAAGTCAACCGAGATTGGTTTTTGTATGCTGTATGTCATCTGATCATTTCTTCCTCTAGTCGGATTTCATCTGAAGTTAAAGCGCCAATGTCATAAAGAACTTTGTACACGTCGGCGCGTTCTTTTGCAGATCCGCGCAAGTAATCGTCCAAATCAAATTTTACTTCTTGACTTGCTGGCACAAAGTCATTTGGCATGCCAGTCATTGACAGTCTTTCCTCTATTGAGCACATAATTGGGCGCAGCGAGAAGTCCAGCAAAGATTGTCGAGCCAAAGTAGCGTTTGAGTACGTCATGCTCGATCCTGACTCAGCGTCAACGTAATAAGCAGGAATACCAGTAACTCTTGCCAGCTCTGTTGACACGTAGGATCTAGCTTGATTTAACTGTAACTTTTCTGGATCAAATCCAAGTGTCTGCAATTCAACGTCTGCATTTAAAAACGCAGTCGAGCGATTGCGACGAGCTTGACCCCAAGACTCAAGCAATTTTGCAATGCGATCAGCTGGTAGCGCTGTGCCGTTAGATTTTAAAACCATTGTTGGCACTGGCTCGCGCGCGTACATTGTTGCAGCGCGTTCCAATTCTGCACCAGCTTTAATTGTTCGCCCAGCACGATTTAAAATTCCTTCATCAACGCCGTAGAAAACTGCCAAGCTTCCCGGGCCTTCATAAGGTGCTGGAATTGAGTCAACGCAGTAATACTCGATCTCTGTGCCATTTGCATTTGTTTTAATTGTTACGCGTGTTGGATCTATGCGCTCAGCACTTCGCATGCGATATGTGTCTGCATAAATTTCTAAAATGCGCATGTAACCGTAACCGTAGAGCAATAAATCCTCTGCAAGCCATGCATAAGTTGCAAAGCCCGGGACACGTGGATCTGGTTGGTTAATAACTTTTGGCGGTGACTCAACACGTGCACCGTCTTGTTTTGTACGCACCTTTAGCGGAATGCTGGCAACGCTTGATGAAATTATATTTCTGGCGCGAGCGCACGTTGGCACTGACATAAATTCAACGCGTGAAGCTGTAATACCAGCAACGCCGTAGATATTATAAAGCGAGCTAGTGACATTTACTGGAGCAAGTGAAGCCTCGATGTCAGAGGTCGCCGCTGGCGCTTGTGTTGTGACTGTGCGCGAAAATAGACCCATGTGGCAAAGTGTAAAGGTGGCATATACACCTAGGCTGAGAAAATGTCGATCTCCATTTCAGGGCGTGTCGCAAAATGCACCGCGAGAGCTGAGGCAACAGCTGCGCAAACAGCAACGCTTGAGGCGCGCCGTCCAATAATCCAACCGCCGTCTCCCATTGGTAATCTGACAGCCGATAGTATCTGCTTGGATAATTCTGCCTGTTTTCCATGCATAAGCCGCTTTGAGGTAATCGCTCCCAGCAATTCGTCGCAGCTTTGCCCGTACAATGCCCCGTCAATGTCTATAACTGGAATTCCAGCTGGTTGCAATCTTGCAGCTACCGCAGAGCTTGTCCGCTTGCTAAAAGCCACGTATTCAACGGGATATTTGCGAGCATAAGGCGCAATGTCGTTGGCAATGGCTTTGTCGTCAAGCGAAATCGGGTTGTGCCAAGTGTGCAGCAATTTTATGATAAAAGTATCGTCAGAATTTTTCTGGGCTGCGACCAATGCCCCGTCGCGACGATCCGGCGAAAGATCAAGCCCAAACCAAGTCACCTTTTCAATGTCAAGCTCTACCTCAGCTACGCCGCACTCGTTCCATTCCTTTGCCGGTATCGCTCCGCTAATTGTGTTGACCCAGCGACAAAGCACCTCAGTCTGAACCACGTCCGGCGGATCATTTAACACTGCGCGGATATTGTCCTCATGGATTGTGTGGCCAAGCGCGGGATTGCTTGCAACCCAGTTTTTTTCGTCAGTGATTTTGTCTGAATAAGCAGACCATTCAAAATAAGCAATATCATCTTCTGATCCAGCCGCACTAGCTTGGCCTCGATCGCGCAGCTGATTGAGGATTAAGCTGTGTTGATCGCCAGCATTTGAAAACGTCCAAAGCTGCGGATTTTTTGCAGCCATCATTGTGTAACGCATAGCAGACCAAGCCTCAGTGTCTTTAAGTTGGCGCGTTTCGTCCATGTACACCGTCTCAGGCTTTGCAAAACCGCGAGCAGCTGCGTTGGCCGCTTTGACCACGTAGCGAGCGCCAGACTTTAGCTCAATTTCTTCTGACCCATGAGCCCAGCGGATTTTCTTGACGTGTTTTGCTAGAGCTGGATTGCTCTCAATTAGGTTGACAATGTGTCGAAACGTTTCAAGTGAGGTTGTCAGTACGTGAGCACTGCCAAGTTGTAGAGGCTCATTCCACAAAAACATTCTGGCAAGAATGCTCATCTCCATAATTGTGCTCTTGCCATTTTGCCTAGCTGCCACGATTACGACCACGGGCGATTTCCAACGACCGTCAGGCTTGACCTTTAAAGCGTGTTCAAATACAAATCTCTGCCAAGGCATAAGCTCGACGCCGATCGAGGTAGCACAGTCAATCACTTCTTGACCTCTAGTCGGCTAATCGTTAAGCGCAGAG
>Ga0114974_10003700_pt1 | contig 11495 bp, 9 predicted proteins | sample S_130206_EF_Meta_FD_87318 | JGI IMG/M metagenome (GOLD analysis project Ga0114974, IMG submission 87318) | Freshwater microbial communities from Lake Simoncouche, Canada to study carbon cycling - S_130206_EF_MetaG | ecosystem: Environmental > Aquatic > Freshwater > Lake | place: Lake...
CCCGCTGCGTGAGCAAGTGTTTCCGCTAACGGTGGTGGACGGTTGGGCCACCCTGTCTGATGCGCCTGGCCTGGGTGTGGCGCCAGACCTGCAGGCTCTGGCCAGCTACAAGGTGGTGGTGTAACAGTTTCCAAATGTTGGGCTCGAACGCACTGGGCATCAGCTTGACCAGGCGTGATACGCTAAGTTAGGTTCATTTTCAGACCCGGCGCCTGATAGGCCGGCCTTCAAGGGTTACTGTATGTTCATGTCACGTCGCTCCTTCACCCTGCTGGGTGCAGCCACGGTCGCCAGCCAACTGACCCATTCCCAAACCAGCTACCCGACCCGACCGATCAAGCTGCTGGTTGGCTTTGCGGCTGGCGGTCCGCTTGATGTCTACACTCGCATCCTGGCACAGGACATCAGCCTGCAATTGGGACAGCCTGTGACGGTAGACAACCGCGCCGGCGCCAGTGGCCAGATTGCCACCGACATGGTCGCGCAAGCAGAGGCTGACGGCTACACCCTGATGTCGACGGCCTCCACATTTATTGTTAACCCGATCCTGAGCAAGCGCACCAAACCAGATCCGCTCAAGGACTTTGTGGCGATCTCGCACACCGCGGTGCTGCCCACCATCGTGATCGTAGGGCCAGACTCCACGGCTCAGACCATTCAGGATCTGGTCAAAGCCGCGCGCAGCCGACCTCTGTCGTATGCTTCAGCTGGCAATGGCGGCCCGGCGCACTTGGCGGGTGCACTGCTGGCGCACAACACTGGCACCACCATGACGCATATTCCGTTTCGCGGGGCGGCGCCGGCCCTGACCGAGGTTATGGCCGGTCGCGTCGATTTCACTTTTTACACGATGTCCGGACTGAAGGAGTTGGTGGCGGCAAAAAAAGTACGCCCGCTGGCTATCACCGCCGTATCGCGCCATCCTGAGTTTCCGCAAGTGCCGACCATGACCGAGGCAGGGTTCCCAGGCTTTGACGATGTGGGCGCCTGGTTCGGCATCGTCGGCCCAGCCGGCATGCCTTCCACCGTCGTGACTCAGCTCAATGCCGCTATTGATCGCGCCCTTAAAAAACCCGAAGTCAGAGACCGTCTGATTGGCCTGGGCATGGTGCCCGTCGGTGGACCGCCGACCGTGTTCAAGAACTTTTTGGAACGTGACAGCGTCCGCTGGACGGCACTGATCAAAGCCGCAGATATCCGGGAGGAGTAAAGGCACGGCCAGTTTGGGCTGGGCGTTATCTCTGAACCGTCGCGTTGACCCACTGATAAGGCAACAATATGTCCTGAGGCTGCTCAGACTGCATGGCGCGCAAGATCGCATCGCCATACTCGCCATAAGGCACCCTCACCCCATTCAGCCAAGGTGCGATCCAGCTGTTAAGCGGGCTGTGGTCAAAGCCCACCAAGGCCACCTGATCAAGCTGCTCAGGGTAGTGTTCGCGCAGCAGACGATGCGCGCCATAGGCAATCAGATCGCTGGTACAAAACACGGCTCTTGGCGGCTGTTTCAACGCCATCAAGGCCTGCATACCTGAAAAGCCCGTGTCCAAGTGAGACAGCCCGACGCTGGAACGAATGTAAGGCTGCGACAGTGGCAGGCCCATCGCGCGACACGAGTCCAGAAAACCATCGACCCGCTCCCGGGTGGCCGACGACCGTACGTCGCCGTGGATCAATCCGAATCTGCCCCTGCATTGCTCGATCATCCAATCTGCAACTGTCTTCACCGCAGCCAGATTGTCAATGCCGACATAACGGGCGTCACTCAGTGGCACTGGCGAACGCCGATTCACAAACACCATATGGCCCGATCGTTGGGCCAAGCGACCGAGTTGAGGGCTGTCAACAGCACCCAGCAGTACCAGTCCGCGGGCGTAATGGGAACCCATCTCGAGCAGGTATTCGTCCTGCAATTCAGGCTGGTCATGCGTGTCGCACAGCACCATGACATAGCCTGCCTTTCTCAGCGCCACCTCAGCGGCTGCGGCGATGGCAGCCATGGAAGGGTTACCCAGGTTGGACGCCAAGACAGCGACTAGCCGGCTCTGACCACTGCGCAGCGAGCGCCCTGCCACCGTCGGGCGATATCCCAGCTCGGCGACAGCCTGCATCACCGTTTCCTGGGTTGCTGGGGAAAACTTGCTGGACACGCCGTTGAGCACACGAGACACCGTGGCAATTGAGACATGGGCGCGTGCCGCCACCTCGGCGATGGACACCGTGTCTTTGGCTTGGCTTGGAGAGGCAGGAGGGCGCGGGGGAACAGTAGACACAGCTGGGATTGACTTAGGGTTTCCGATTATTGCCAATAAACCGTCGACTTGCTCATAATAGGGTAAACGTTTTCCTATCTTTGCCTTTTTACTGTTTTTCAACCAGGAGACTTCCATGAAATTACGCGCAGTTCTTAAAGCGGCCGCATTGTGCGCCGCCATGGCACTGGCCGGCACCAGTCGCGCCCAGGAGCTCGTTGTCTGGCACGACCTCGGCGACAACGGAATTAAATGGTTCCAAAGCTTGAGCGCAGAGTTCGCCAAGACTCGCCCCGGGGTGACGGTCAAATCCATCAATTACCCGACCGACCAGTGGTTCGGCCGCTCAATATCGGCGATTAACACCAACACCGCCCCTGACCTGATCTTCAACAACTACGAGCGGGTAATCCGGGTGGCCGACCAGACCAACAAACTTGTGGACCTCAAGCCGGTGCTGGCTTCCGTGGGCGACAAGTCTTTCCTGACTGAAGACGACCTGCGCGTAGCCACGCACGCAGACAAAATGATCATCCTGCCTATCCAGCGGGTGCAGATGGGCTTCGGTGTACGCAAAAGCTGGCTTGACAAAGTTGGTGAAAAATTCCCGGCCACCTGGGCCGATGTGCAACGGGTGGCTGTCAAATTCCGCGACAACGACCCGGACGGTGACGGCAAAGCCAACACTTTCGGCATGGCGCTGGAAGCAGCCAAACCCCGCGACCTGATCCACATCATTGACCTGTTCATGTTCGGCTCGGGGCTGCGCCATACGCTGATCGACCCGCAGGGCAAAATCGTGGTCGACGAGCCAGCGCGAGCCAAGGTTCTCGAAGAGGTACTCAAGGCCTACACGGAGTACCGGTATGTGGCGCCTGACACCATCAACCACTCTTTCGGCGAGATGTACCAGACGATCGAAGGGGGCAAAGGCGGCATGTTCCGCGTGGGCGACTGGAACGTGAAAAAGTGGGACACGCCCGCCGTGTTGGGTGGTGACTTCCTGGTCGGTCCTTGGCCTTCATTTGATGGCCGCAAAAACGCGGTTGTGATTGGCGGCATGCGCGGTGTGGCCGTGCCTGAGAACTCGCCCAACAAGGCCATTGCTGTTGATTTCGCCAAGTTCATGCTGAGCAAGCAAGCTCAACAGGCTTCGCTGGACAATCTTGGCTCGGCTGTGCGCAAAGACCTCGATATCTCATCCTTGTCAGAGCGCCAGAAGCTATTCGCCGCGCCCAGCTGGGGACTGGCAGCCTATGATTTCCCGGAAGCTGTGCACCTGTTCTATCCAGAACTGGAAGCCGCTTACCACCGCAAGCTGATGGGTGCATTGGCCAAGCCGCCAGCAAACTGGAAAGCCTTCATCACTGAAACTGCCAACGAGATGCGCGAGCTCGCCGTCAAGCTGGCCAAAAAATAATGCAGAACCAGATCGATAGACATGGCAGCCGTTGATTTACGGGCCGTCAGCAAGACTTACGACGGCCGGCAGCTTGCCGTGCGCGAGGTCTCGCTCTCGGTTCCAGATGGCGAGCTGGCGGTGTTTGTCGGTCCCTCTGGCTGCGGCAAGTCCACGCTGCTGCGCATGGTGGCGGGGCTTGAATCCATTAGCCAAGGTGAGATAGCCATTGGTGGTGTCCGGGTCAATGACCTGCCGGCGCGGGAGCGTGACATCGCCATGGTGTTTCAGGACTATGCGCTTTACCCGCACAAGTCTGTGCGGGAGAACATGGCCTTTGGCCTGAGGCTGCGCCGCACGCCGGAGGCCGAGATCCGCCGAAGGGTGGGCGAAGCCGCCGAACTGCTCCAGATCGGGCCCCTGCTCGATCGCAAGCCGGCCGCCCTGTCCGGTGGTCAACGGCAACGTGTGGCTATCGGTCGCGCCATCGTGCGCCAGCCCAAGGTGTTCCTTTTTGATGAGCCGCTGTCCAACCTGGATGCACAACTGCGTACTGACATGCGCGCCGAGATCAAACGCCTGCACCAACGCTTGGGCGCCACCATCATTTACGTGACGCATGACCAGGTGGAGGCCATGACGCTGGCCAGCCGCATCGCCGTGCTCAATGCCGGCCAACTGCAGCAGTACGACACCCCCGCACGCCTGTACCGCCAACCCCACAATTTGTTTGTGGCAGGCTTCATGGGCTCACCGCCCATGAATCGGCTGACGGCCAACCTGACACCCCAGTCGATCGAGTGGGGCGGTGGCGCCTCATGCCAGCGCCCTACCGGCTGGGCAGCACCCTGGCCTGAACAAATTCCACTGGTTCTCGGCGTACGGCCAGAGCATGTGATGGTCGGACCAGCCGCAAACGATGCGCTGGCGGGGCAGGCACCTGTTGTTTTAGTTGAACCGCTGGGGGCAGAAACACTGCTGACGCTGCAAGTCGGCCAGCAGACGCTGGTCTGCCGAGCATCGTCCGAGCTGTCTGTGGCCATGGGTGACACGCTGACCTTCTCAGTCCATCCCAGACACGTTCACGCATTTAACCCGGACACCGGGGCCAGCTGGTGACCATGGTGCAGAACAGCCACCGGCCGGCAGCCCCGCCCGTGGGCGTATTCTGGTGGTTTGTTGCGCCATTCGCATTGCTGACCCTGGTTTTCGGCGTGTGGCCCATTGTGTTGGCGGTTCAGACGTCTTTCACAGCTTCCGCTACGGCGCTGCAACCCCAAGCCAAATGGGTGGGCTGGGCCAACTACGCGGTGCTGTGGTCCGACCCGATTTTCATGAACTCCATGCTGCGCACGCTGACCTACACCAGCTTGGCGGTATTCAGTACCATCGTGACAGCCCTGCTTTACGCGCTACTTTTGCAGTCTGTATGGATAGCGCGCGGCCGGTTGTTCTTTAAGGTCGCGGTGTTTCTGCCGGTGGTCACACCCGACATCGCCGGCTATGTGGTGTGGCGCTGGCTCTACGACCAGAGCTTTGGCGCCATAAACACGGCGCTGGAAGCACTGGGGCTACCGCTGTTTGGCGGCATCGCCTCCACCTCAACGGTATTGGGCGCCGTGCTGGTGGCCGAGCTCTGGCACCACGTCGGCTTTTATGTGGTGATCTTCTGGGCCAATCTGGCGCTATGCGACAAAGGCCAAAGCGAGGCAGCGCAGATTGACGGGGCCAACCCCTGGCAACATTTCTGGCATGTGCTGTTGCCCCAACTGCGGCCAGCGCTCTTGGTCAATTCGGTTTATGCCCTGATCCAGTACCTGAAAACTTTCACCGTGGTGGCGGTCATGACCAAAGGCGGGCCCAATGAGAGCACCAATTTTGTGAGCTATTACGCCTACCAGTTGTTTGACCAGGGGCGTTACGGCGAAGCCACTGCCATGGCCACGGTGCTGTTTACCCTGATCCTGCTGCTGGCCGGGCTAGCCATGCGGCTGCAAGGCGGAAGGCGAAGCCAGTGATGCTGAAAGCTGCCCCACTAGTGCTTCGTGTACTGGCCTACGGCACGGCCATCCTGGTGAGCTTCGGCTGCCTGTATCCTTTTTTCTGGATGCTGGTGAGCGCATTTCGCACCAGCAAGGCCATCCTGGCGTCGCCGCTGCGCCCCTGGCCGGAAAGCCTGTCGCTGTCGGTTCTGTCTGAGCTGGCAGAGATTGGCGGCACACCGCTCTGGGTCTATGCCGGCAATTCGGTGCTGATCACCACCGCCTCCACGGTCTTGGGCATTCTGGTCACGGCCCTGGGCGCCTACGCCCTGGTACGAAGACCCGACTTCTGGCTGTTCAGGGCGTTCCGGCTGGGATTCCTGGCGACCATCATGTACCCCTACATGTTGTTGGTGATCCCGGTCTACATCGTGATGTACAAGGTTGGGCTGCTGGGCACCTACACCGGGATCGTGCTGTTCCTGGCCGTCGGCCCGATTCAATTCTTCTTGTTCGAGCAGTTTTTCCAGACCATGCCGAAATCGGTGCTGGAGGCCGCCGTGGTGGACGGCGCCAACGAGTGGCAGATTCTGTTCCAGGTGGTGCTGCCCATGGCGATGCCGGTGGTGGCCACCGCCGCCATCATTACCTTTCTGCTGAACTGGTCGCAGTGGCTGCCCATTTTGGTGGTGTCCAAATCACCGGCCACCTACACCCTGCCGGTGGCGCTGCTCAACCTCAACGGTGAGTTGGGTGTGAATTTTCAGGGCATCATGGCCATGTCGGTACTGACCACCTTGCCAGTGATCCTGTTTTTCCTGCTGGCGCAACGCCGTGTGATGTCTGGCATGACCGCCGGCGCCGTGAAAGGCTGAACCTTGTCCGCTTTGCCCCATTCCTCCTCGACTTATTCAAGCGCAGATGGCGCGCTGCACCAAAGAATTTTGACTGCGCGTGAGCGCAGCCTGGCATGGCTGCGTTCGCTGCAGCAACCTGGTACGACAGCGGGTGTGACCCGCATCAGCGCGGCACACGATGCGGGGCGCTGGCCAGGCATGCTGCTGCCCGGAACCTACAACGCGGTGATGGCACGCGAGCTGTTGGGTGACATTGCGCCAATGTTGTCGTCACAGCGGGAGGCTCTGGCTGACTGGTTGCTGAGCCACCGCCTGGCCGATGGCCGCTTTCGCATTCCGGGTATGACGGACGACACGGTTTACAAGAAGCCGGCGCTGACGGACACCTGGCAGTACATCGACTTTCACGTCAGCAATTACAGCCTGGGCGCGGTTCAGGCCTTGTGCCCGCAAATTCCCGCCGAGCTTGATTTCGTGACACCCTGGCTAGCACCCCTGCATCTCAAGGCCTGGCTGAGCGAGCGCGACCTGCGTGATCCCTGGCAAGAAGGCAACAACATCGTGAACCTGGGCAGTTTTTTGCTGCGCCTGGCTGCTCAAGACCATGTTGCGAGAGAACAGGTGCGCGAGGCTATGGCCATCATGTTCGCCTGGCATGAGCGCTTGCAGGAGCCCGCCACCGGCTTTTGGGGTGTGGGACAAGGCAGCGATGCCACCGCGCTCTTGCATGCCATGGCAGGCTCGATGCACAACTTTCACCTGTGGTACGCCACGGACCGGGCGCTACCCTTCCAAGACCGGGCCATAGACTACGCACTGTCACGCACACCCGTGATCCACAGCGCCTGCATCGACGTGGACTTGGTCGATTTGCTGGTTCATGGCCACAGGGCCCTCGACCATCGCCGAGCCGACACCCAGCGTTGGCTACGTGCCCTGTTGGTGCAATTGCTCGATTTCCAGCAAGCAGACGGCGGCTTTGCGGACGAGCCCGCAGGCGCCGGCGCATCACCGCGCCGTCAGGACGGCTGGGTGGGCGGTTACACAGAACCCCAGGGCCTGTCCAACACCTTTGCCACCTGGTTCCGCTGGATCGCCATCGCCATGGCCTCGTGCTGCCTGTGGCCACAGTGGGAAGCTTTTGCTGGCGGCTGGCAGTTCCGACGTATGGTAGGCATCGGCTATGCCAATCTACAGCCCCTAGAACCAACCATCACACTATGAGCAAGGACACCCTCGACCCGTTTCACCATCTGCATGACGAGGACTACCTCGATGCCTACGACACACCGCGCATTGGTGCAGACAGCCTGATCACACTGGCGGATCGACCCCGCACCAGTCTGTGCGGACCCTGGCACTTCACGCGGGACCTGTTCGATGAGGGTTTGCGTCAGAAGTGGTACCAATTGGAAGCCGCGCCCGCCACCGACTGGACGCACCCAAGAGACTACGACCCCTACAGCGGCGATACTTTGGCCGTGCCCGCCAGCTGGTCGATGCAGGCACCCGAGTGGCGCCACTTTGAGGGCGGAGGCTGGTACACCCGAACGTTGGAGCACCAGCCAGACCCGCTGCGCCCGATCACCCTGCTGCGTGTGGGCGCGGCCAACTACCAGGCCCGCCTTTTCGTCAATGGGCAGTTCATTGGCACCCACCTGGGGGCCTCGACGCCCTTTTGTGTTGACCTGAGTCAACACCTTCAACCTGGGGCCAACCGCCTGCAAATCCATGTGGACAACCGGCGTGAGCTCGACCGCGTGCCCATGCGGCATTTTGACTGGTTCAACCACGGAGGCCTGTACCGCGAGATTGACCTGCTGCACCTGCCGCGCGTCCACATCAGTCGCGCGCAGGCCGACTGGTCGCCGGCCCACGGACTGCGCGTGCGCATCCGGCTGAGCCATCCGATCGACGCCATCGCCCAGTGCCGCATCGATGAGCTCGGCATTGACCTGGCAGTGCCGCTGCATGCAGGTGAAGGCGAAGCCCGTCTGCCCTGCTCACCCCGCCTGTGGTCGCCCGAAGACCCGCACCTGTACGAGGTGCGCTTCAGCTGCCTGGAAGACACCCTGACCGAACGCATCGGGCTGCGCCACATCAGCACTGCGGGCACTCAGCTGCTGCTCAACGGCAGGCCGCTGTTCCTGCGCGGCATTTGCGTGCATGAAGACGACCTGCTGCTAGGCAAGGTATCCACCGAAGTCGACGTGCGCCGCCGCTTGGCCGATGCGCGGGCCATGGGCTGCAATTTTTTGCGGCTGTCCCATTACCCGCACCATGAACACGTGGCGCGCCTGGCTGATGAAGCAGGCATGCTGCTGTGGGCAGAGGTGCCGGTCTACTGGGCGATTGACTTCAGCAACTCCCGTACCCTGGAAGATGCCCGCAACCAATTGTCGGAGCTGGTGTTGCGCGACATCAACCGCGCCAGCGTGATCATCTGGGGTGTTGGCAATGAAAATGCCGACAGCGACGCACGGCTGGCCTTCATGCGCACCTTGGCCGAATCCGCCAGGGCGCTGGACCCGAGCCGCTTGGTCAGCGCCGCCTGCCTGATCAACCGGGAGCACTTCCGCATTGAAGACCGCCTGGCTGAGCACCTGGACGTGATCGGCGTCAACGAGTACTTCGGCTGGTACGAACCCGGCTTCGAAGGCCTGCGCCGTCTGCTGGCTAACTCCCAACCCGACAAGCCCGTGATGATCACCGAGACCGGCGCAGACGCCCTGGCGGGCCACCACGGCAGGCCGGACGAGCTCTTCACTGAAGAATGCCAGGCCAGGGTATTGACCGCGCAGGTGGAGATCAGTGCTTCAACGCCCTACGTCTGCGGTATTGCCCCGTGGCTGCTCTACGACTTTCGCTCTGAGCGCCGGCACACCATCTTCAACAAAGGCTTTAACCGCAAGGGCGTGATCGCGGAAGACAAGACCACCCGCAAACTGGGTTTCCACGCGCTGGCGGCATGCTACGCCGCACTGAAAGACCGCGCATAAGGGCAAAACAGTCGCAATTCTGATTAGTGCCAAATATGGCTCTAGGCCCCGTATTTATTAATGGTATAGCTATTGATTCAATAGCGTTCTGACTCGTGTGCTGCGCAGGCTGCCATGGGCGCCGCAGGTATATTCACTGCATGCGCCCAGAACCCGCCCCTGCCCTGCTGGCCGACCTACCGCTCTCGCTAGGAGATGCGCTGCGCGCTGCCGCGGCCGATGTGCCCGACCAGCCCTTCATCCGCATGGCCAGCGGCGAATGGCGCTATGGCTGGCTCGATGCCGAGTCCGACCGGGTGGCTGCCGGCCTGCACGCGCAGGGCGTGCGCCAGGGCGACAACGTCAGCCTGCTGCTGCCCAACTGCATCACTTTTGCCGTGCTGTGGTTTGCGCTGGCCAAGCTGGGCGCCGTGACCGCGCCCGTCAACACCGCGTTTCGCGGCGCTGCGCTGCGTGACGCGATTGACCTGGTGCAAAGCCGGCTACTAATCACGGATGCAACCCTGTACCCAGCACTGGCCGAGGTGCTGCCGGGGCTTCCGCGCATCACGCAGCTGGTGCTTGTAGGCGGCGACGGGCTGGCCGCCGGGCCGTCAACATCCGCGCCAACCTGCCTGCCCTATGCGGCGCTGCACCAGATCACGCCCAACAGCAGCACCCTGCCGCGCCCGGTAGTAGGTTCTGCCGACCTGTGCCTGCTGCTGTACACCTCGGGCACCACCGGCCGCTCCAAGGCGGCAATGATTCCACACCGCTTTGTACTGGGCCACGCCCGCCTGGTGATATCAGGTCTGGGGCTGCGCCCGGATGACGTTCTGTACTGTCCCTACCCGATGTACCACCTGGATGCAGCGGTGCTGACCATCGCCCCGGCCCTGCTGCTGCGCGGCGTGGCGGCCATCGGCGAGCGCTTCAGCGTCTCGCGCTACTGGGACGAGATGCGGGCCTTAAAAGCCACGGTGTTCGATTTCATGGGTGCCACCCTAACCATGCTGTGGAAGCAGCCGCCCTCGCCGCGCGACCGCGAACATGCGGCGCGGCTGGGCTGGGGCGTGCCGCTGCCGGCCTGGGCGCCCGAGTTCGAGGCGCGCTTTGGCTGCCGGCTGGTGGAGCTGTATGGCTCCACCGAAGCCGGGGTGATGATCTACACGCCGCTGGACCAGCCGCGCCGCCCGGGCAGCTGCGGCCGGCCCATCGGACCGTTTGAGGTGGCCCTGCAGGACGAGGACGGCTTCACGCTGGGGCCGGGCGCCACGGGCGAGCTGGTGATCCGCGCGCTCGAACCAGGCCTGCTCATGGCCGGCTACTACGGCATGCCTGAGGCCAGTCTGCAGGCCTTTCGCAACCTGTGGTTCCACACCGGCGACCTGCTGCGACAGGACGCCGATGGGTACCTGTATTTTGTAGGCCGGCGCAAGGACATGGTGCGCCGGCGCGGCGAGAACATCTCTGCCGCCGAGGTGGAGCAGGTGATCGAGAGCCACCCCGCCGTTCTGAGCTGCGCCGTGTACGGCGTGCCCAGCGAGCTGACCGAGGAAGACGTGATGGCCTGCGTGGTGCTGCGCCCCGGCGAGCGGCCCGACGCGCCAGCGCTGGCCGCCTGGTGCGCCACGCGCATGGCCCGCTTCATGGTGCCGCGCTACCTGCGCTTTGCCACCAGCCTGCCCAAGACCCCCACTGACAAGGTGGAAAAATTTCGCCTGCAGCAGGACGGCATCACCGCCGACACTTACGATGGTTCTCCGCCTGCGCGGGGATGACAGGCACCCACCCAACCGAGTACCCCCAATGACATTTGCCCAACTGAGTACCGAAGGCCGCGTCAGTGTGGTCACCCTGAACCGTCCCGAGCGCCTGAATGCCATCAGTGGGGACCTGCTGGTGGATCTGCACGCCGCAATGGTTCAGGCACAGGCCGACCCAGCCACCGGCGCCATTGTGCTCACCGGCGCCGGCCGCGCCTTTTGCGCCGGCGACGACCTGAAGGAGTTTGAGCAACAGTCCGA
>Ga0114974_10003701_pt1 | contig 11494 bp, 21 predicted proteins | sample S_130206_EF_Meta_FD_87318 | JGI IMG/M metagenome (GOLD analysis project Ga0114974, IMG submission 87318) | Freshwater microbial communities from Lake Simoncouche, Canada to study carbon cycling - S_130206_EF_MetaG | ecosystem: Environmental > Aquatic > Freshwater > Lake | place: Lake...
GTCTGGTACGTTATAAACTAGGTCTTTAAACGATTTGAATATTTCTGCTATTTTTCTACCGCCTTGCGCTATTAACGAATTAGGCGCTGATCCCGTTGTATAACCTTCTTTTGTTCGCGAATCTAAAGCAATTTGAGACAATTTGTTAGGATCCGTTATGCCTTTTTTTACTGCTTTATTCATATCGGTTGCAAACTTTTTAAACCACCCCGAACCATTCCACGAGGCATAAATAAAATGAAACAACAATCGATTATCTTTTTCAACAATTTCTTTTGTTTTTGCGTCTAAATAGTTATTAGCGTTTTTTTGATACGTTGGCAGCATTATTTCGGCTGTCAAGTCTTTTAGTTTATTTTCCAAATCACCGCCACGATATAGCCATTTCCAATTATTTTTAGCATTTACCTTGTCTATTGTTGTCCAAAATTCTCTCGCTTCGGGAGTTTTATAACTATAAACTCCGCTTTCAATGTTTTTTAAATTGCTTAAAACATCGTCCGATTTTCTTGGTGTACTATAATATAGTCCATGCCCTGCGTGTCTATCTAAACCGAACATAGTTTCTCCGCTTCTATGGTAAGCACCAAATTTTTTGGGGTTAGCTGTCCGCATATTAGGGTGAAAATATCCACCCTCTAATTTGTCAATTACTAACTTTGTTACTGTTTTAAATTTATCTATATTTAAAGGCATCTATTTATAAAATTAATTAAAGAAACGAATTTTTGTATATCAATTATTCCCGCTCGAATAAGTTTTATTTTTATTATAGTTAATGTTTTCAAGGCTTTTAACGCGTTCTTCTAGATAGTCGTGTTTAGTTGTTAGCACCTGTAAGGCCGTTTTTATATCTGCTAAGCTTTTGGATATGCTAATTAACTGCTTTGCAGCTATTGCCAAAAAAAAGCCTATAATAGAAAGTAATATATTAACCAGATCCATATTAAGAAATTAATTTACCGCGTTTTCTTAGCTGTCTTTTTTCAATGATCCGAATAATAAAGCCGGCTATTAAAGTTATTAAAGATCCTGTTATCTCGTTTGGCACCCCTTTAATAATTGTGTTGTTAGTAGCTGTCGCGATATTTACCCCTGTGGATAGAATTTGCTGTACTCCTGTGCTGTCAATTTGGGCTAAAGCTGAAAAGCCTATACAAACTAAAATAAAGCTTAAAATTAATACGATTGCTGTTGCTGTCTTTTTCATCTTAAATATGTTTTTTTAGTTCTCTAATTTGTTTTTTATATAAAGCTATATATTTTCGGCTTGTCGCGATTGTTTTTTTTCCGATTTTACGATCTGCAGGATTTTTTAAAATTGCATCTTTACCAAAAATCATTTTTTGTGTATGGTTTATTAAGGCCTCACAATTATTTATTTTAGTATTTAAAATATGTATTTGTTGTAAAGTATCACTTTTTAAAGCTCCTATTGTTACCGTTGCAGGTAACTTCATCGGGAAATTTGGTTTTGATCCTGTGGAGCTTTGCCCTTTACCTTTTTTAGTCAATAGATTAACAAAAGCGTCTAGAGGCTTAATTTGTTTCTTTGGAATTAAATGATCCTTTAAAATTTTTGCTGTTCTGCTTGGTGTTGTTCCCTGATCAAAATTAAAGCTTATTAGATCCAACAAATTTTTGTTATCATAAACAGCCTTTTGAGTAGTTTTAAGAGGCTTTTTTAATAGTTTAGCTAAAGCCTTTATAGTGCTAATTTCAAATTTAGCATAGTCCCCAGCTCCCGATATACTGATCCTATAATTATGACTTTTTACGTCTGTGTGTACTTTTTTAGGTTTTAAGCTTTCTTTAACTAATCTTTTAGCAGCTTTTTTTGTCTGTAATTTAGTAGGCTTAAATAATTTAGGCTTTTTAGTCCCTGATAGCTTTTTCTTGTTGCCTCTGGAGGCTCTTAGTTTTGCCATAAAATCGCGTGCCGCTTTACTACCTTTTTTTAGTTTCATTGTTTTATATATTAGAATGGGTACTCAAAATTTTCATCAGGAGGAACATTTATAACGGGGTTTGTATCTACGTTATAATACTCCTCTATAATTCCTTTAACATAAGGCTCGCTTTTCTTTTTTTCTCTGTATTGGTTTGGGTTGTCTAGTTTATATTTGTCCCTGTATCTTATTATTAAGGCTTTTTCTAGCTTATAAATTTTTTCTTCATCTGTGCAATACGTTACCGCTACTTTTACTTTGTCTGGGTTGTAAGTGATCCGGATCTGGTCGCTTGCTCTCCAATCTTGAAAATGTCTATACATTGTTCTGTATAAATTATTTCCTGACATACCGATATATTTAACTTTACCGTATAGATCATATATAATATATATACCGCCTACGTTTCGTAGATTGCATGTGGTGTGCTTTACTCCTTTTATTTCTTTATATGGCTTAACTAGGCGCTGTTTATAAAACATAGTTTAGTCGAAAACTTCTATTTTTTGAATTACTTGTATTTTTGGCAGCCTTTGCGTATTTTTTTTAAATACTACGCTATAACTTTGCGCTGTTTTTTGATTTGTTTTTAAATTTTCGTCGTAAATAGTTTGTGCAAATAAACTTAATTTTGGCGCCTCTAATAAAAAATTGTTATTTATTACCGCGTCTACTTCGCCAATATTAATAAAGCGCCATTCTATAACGTTTTGATCTACTAGTCTAACGTCCTGATCTATTAACAAAAAGTTAAATTTATATTTTCGGTCTTTTATCATTATTTTAGATATTGTGGATAGTTTTTCACTTGTGTTAAAATTGGCTCTATTTCTTCGGCTTTTAGAAAACTTTTTAAATATTCTAAAAGATCTTTTTTGTGATATGCGCTAAAAACTCTACTAAGTAAACTTAACTGGTATTGTGTTTGTATTGTTCTAAAAATATAGTATAGTTTATCCTCGTCGTCGTCAAAATATCCTTTTGCGTCTAGTATATCTTTTGCTAGTTCTAGATATTTTTTTCTTTCTATTCCCTCTTGTTGCGTTAAATTAAAAGTCTTTGCAGGAAATTTTTTTTTGAACGCTATAATTAATGCGTTTGCATAATTAGGATTAAAAGACAAAAAAGGATTCGTGCTACTAGCTTCTGTGGCCGACTGTCCGGCATCTTCTGTTGCTGTTTCTAGTCCCTCTTCCTGTTTTGTCTTTATAATTCCAAACGTTTCGGCTAGGCCTTTTATAGCTTTATAAGCTACAAACGCGCCGGCCATGTATAAACCTATTTTTAGATATTCTCCTATTTGTCCGCTTGTTACTTTTGCCATTGTTTTAATTTATTGAATAAAGGTATAAAGTTGCTGTTTTACATTGATCGTAAAGTCTTTAAAAGCATCTCAAAAGTAGCTGTGTTGTTTTCGGCTAAATTTGCAAGCTTTAAAAGATCGCTGTCGATCTGGTCGTCGTATCTGCTTAAAATTTTGATCGCGCTGTTTATATTTGTTATTTGTTCCGATTTTAAACCGTTTACTACTGTTGGTTTGTTTCCGCTTAGCGCTTTACTTAGTATACCTAACAAATTAATAATATTTGGATTGTTTAGGCCGGATAGTTGCGCCTCGTCGTCGTCGTCGTCCTCGTCCTCCGCTTGCATGTACTCGTTTAGTTTTGCGTCCATAACTTCTAACCTTTTTATTAGTTCGTTATTTTCATAAAACGCTTTTTGCTTTAAAAGCGCGTTTTCTATTAATTCGCTTACGTTTCCGGTACCTTGTTGCTGCGCTTGTTGTGCTTGGTATTTTTCTGCTTTGTTTAAACAAAAAGTAAACCTCAAAATTTTACCTTGTTTTTTATTGTGTATTTCTTCGCCTCTTTCTTCGCTGTCCTCTTTACTATTAAATAGTTCCATGTCGTACGGCAGGCAATTATCTGTTAAACTTGCCCACTCCCTAAATTTTGCTACTGCTTTATCATTACTACCGGCGCCGATATGTTCGTATACTGGTACCGCGTTTTTATTAATACCTACGCGCGTGATCCTAAACTTAGTTAGTCCTGTGATCTCGATTAAATTAGCTACTGAATTAGTGCCTTGGTAGTCTGTTTCCATTTTTTTAGTTTTTTAATAGTTCTTTGTCTAGATCCTGACGGCTATAATAAATATCTAATACTATAACGCGCGTTGCGTCTGGTCGATTGTTTATTGATCCGTCAAATATAACAAAACTATTTTGTATATCTAAAAACTGGCCGTTAAAACTTTTTGCGTCCCGTTCGTTTATACTTGGGTGCGTTGTTCCGATTCCGTCCGCGCCATTTTGTAAAGTTCCAAAAACAGCAAAAGGGCAGTTAATTAAAAAATTTACGTTTTTTGTGTCGTATAAATTTAAAAATGCCGCTTGAAACTGTAACCGGCTTATTACTGTTCTGCTATAATCAGGATCTAAAATTAACGTCGATGCTCTTGCCTCTGCGGCGCTATAATAAGTTTGTACTCCCCACAAACGAACGTTTCTAAGTTCTTCAATATCTTGGTTAAAATTAACTTTAACGGGACGACTAGTCCCGTCAAAATCAACTTTTAAGGCTATTGTTACTTTTCTAATTATTGGCAACATAGTATGTTTTTATTTTTTGTTAGAAAAACTAGTACGGCTAAAATCTTCAAATTGATCAGTATAATAAATTGAAATTAAAAATACTTTATCTTTTGCTCCTGTATTGTTTATTGGTGTTACTGTGTCAATATAACTTTTAGGAAAGTTAATTTTTTGGCCTACAAAACTTTTAAAGTCCTTTTCTTGTATTGATGCGGGAACTCCCGCCACCTCTGTTAAATTATGTTCAATAGTTTGATATTTATTAATTGGGCTTTGTTTATCGAATTGACGGCCTGCGTAATTTTCCAAAGTTAAAAAAGACAGTAAACTGTCAGCCTTTGTAATTGTTGGTGTTCCGTTAATGATCGAAAAAGGTACCAGAAGATCGTAATAAATTTGTATACCCCATGTTTGAACGTTACGCAAGTTTTGCGCGTCCGGTAATTGGTAACGCGTCGCTGTGGATCCAGCCGGCACGATTACCTCTATTAGTTCGTGTTTAACTACTCTTTTCATTATTTTTTTAGTTTTAAAAGAAAGTATAGACGGAAAAAACCGCCCATACTTTCGATGATTATTTTACTTTAAATAAACCTCGTAACTGCTTGATAAACAAAACATTAGTTTTGAAATTTCGCGCCGTTTTGAGCATTAAGGCCATACATGCGGAGGGCTATCTTACTGATTACCATAGAGATAGTATTTCCTTTTTGATCTTTCCAAGTAACTGTACTAGCTGCTATTGATTGCGGTAAACGAATGTTAATGTCATTTTTCTTTGCACCTGATAAAGTTAAAAGCGGCGAAAAAGGGATCATTGAATCACTAGAAAAATCATTGCTTGCCATAGTAGCTACATTAGTACCAGCTAATTGAGTAGCAAATTGAGTTCGCGTTACTAATTCGTGCTTGCGTGTGTCCCATTTTTCCAAATACACAATGTTATTAACTGCAATTTTTAACTGTCCTGCGTACAAATTTTTTGATACAATAGCGTTTCCGTCTAGTTCTAGTGGCGCGTAACTTAATAACTGCGTCCCTGTTCCAATTTTTACATTTTCTGCTGTGGACGCTGTCCAAGTACCGTATAAATATACACCTAAATCCGTTACGATAAATTCATCGTTAATGTTTAAACGGATCTCGTCCGGCTGCAAAGTTTGCGTTTGGTTTTCCAAAACGTCGAAATCGTAACTTGATTTTGTTGCGTCGATGTCCTTAGTAATGAATAACGAGGATTGCGTTAAACGAACATTCCCTTTTCCGATTTTGTTGTAGTTAGCTTTGATTAAGCTAAAATTTACTCTTGATTTTGCCATGTTTTTTTCTTTTAGTTATTGTTTATTTATGGTTTGTTTTTTTTTGAATAAAGGTATAAAGATGCTAATTAGTTAAATTTTAATATTCTTCGTCCATATCGTCGTAACCGTTAATAACGCTAATGTCGTCGTCGCCTGCTAGTACGTCGCCATTAATAACGCTAATATCGTCCGCCGCTAGTACGTCCTGATCTCCATTTAAAGAAATTTCTAACATGTCGTCCTCTTCTGTTCCTGATAACATGCCAAATTCTTTTAACAAGTCAATAGCACCTACTGCGATCATACCAGATCCTACACCGCCTAGAATGTTTTTCATTGATCCGGTTTTAACAAACATAGGCAACGCAATACCTAGCGCGATTTTTCCGCCTGCTACGATTTTGTTGTTTACTGTTTCCGGTACCACTTTGTCTACATATCCGGCAGCAACTGCACCTGCTACTACTCCTAAAATGTTTGTAAAGTCAATAGCACCCATAGTAGATTTACGTGATCTTCTGCGGCCTGCTTTTTTTGTTTTTTTGCGTCTTTTTGCCATTTTTTTAATTTTTAGATTTATTTGTTTTTGTTTATTTTAATTTACTTTTTTTTCATTAATAAATAACCGCCTACTGCAAGCGCTAACACTCCGCCAATTAATAACGGCTTGTTATTCATTAGGCCGGTATCTTCTTTTACTTCACTCTTTAAAATTTGCTCTGGTGTGTTTTTTATTAAAGCATCTTTTAAAGCTTGTACGTTCTGCGCGTCGTTATCTGCGTCGCCTTTTTTGTCGCTTTTATGAGTAGTGAATAACTTAATAGCTGCCGTAACTATTGGCAGGGCTATTGCTACTATTGCGGCTGCTGTATATTCTCCTATTTGCGCCTGATCTCCGCTTACTTTGCCTTTTCTTTTTTTCTTTTCTTCTTTTTCTTTTAATTTAAAACGTTTTCTTTGTAGTCCTTTTGCTATTGCTTTATTAAGGCCTTTCATTTCTCCGCCGAAATTTTCCCAAAACTTTTTAATCGCGTCAGGGTTTTTTTCTCCTAGCTGCGTTAGTCTGGTCGCAAGGTTAAATAAATTTAACATAACAGCAGAAACGAACGCGCCGCGTGTTGCGATCATGCTAACTTTCATTACTAGCTTGCCGCCTTTGCGTACCTTAGAAAGTATTTTTTTGCGTCTTTCTTTTCTTTGTGCTTTTGTCTTTCTAGCCATTTTTTTTTATTTCTTTTTTAGCAAAAAATAACCGCCTACTGCTAGGGCTAGCGCGCCGCCAATTAATAACGGCTTGTTACTTAACAGGCCGCCGCCTTTTTCTTCTTCTGCGCTTTCTTGATCTAATTTGTTGATCTCTTTTGCCTCTGCTGATACTGGTAAGCTTTTACCGTTTTCGTCTACTTTTTCGATTTCCGGATCTGCGTCTACACTATTAGCCATGGCCTCTACTGTTTCGCTGTCGCCTGCTTTTGATTCCTTACGTTTCTTAAAAAATTCTACTATTTTTTGAATTAAATTTACCCCTTGTTTAACTGTTTCGGCTGTTGCCTCTGCGTCGCCTCCTGATCCTGCGCCGTCCTCGTCGCCTGATAGTTTGCCTTTGTTTAAATATGCTTTTAGATCTTTTCTATATAGTCGCATCTGCTCGCTATAACTTCTAGTTCTACCTCTAAAATTTCCGGCGCTTTCGTTCTCCATTTGTGGCGCTAAGTTTGCAGGCCTTACCGGCATGCCTCTAAGGCTTTTAGATCTTACTACCGTTCTGTTTAGTCTGCGATATTCTCCAATTATAGCCGGCTGTTTTTTATCTCCTTTATTAATTGCGTTTTTTACTTTGTTAAAATCAATTTGCATCGTTTTAAATAAACCTTTTACTGCGTCCGGTGTAACTTTATAAGCTACTTTCAACCTAGTAGACAGTCCTAGTAAGTTTTTTTCTAGTGCTTTTATAAGTGCTTTTTCTGCGATTGTTTTATTAATCTTTGCAAAACGTTTTAAACCTGCGCCGGCCTTTTTTGCTAGTTCTTTGTGCTTAGCTATAATTTTTTTGTCTAGTTCCTTACGTTTTTCGTTTAGCTTTTTGCCTGTTGCTTTTAGCTTTTCAAAGGCCTTTTTGCCTCTTTTCTTTTTACCGTTTAGTACGTTTACACCGTTTAGATATGCGATCATGATTTTTTTAATTTTAAATTATATTTATATTTATATGCTGCCTCACTATTAAATACCTTTATACATGGATCTACTATAATTTCTTGACCGTTTACGATTGCAACGCAATAAATATGGTTAGGATCACTATCGTAAAAATTTTGTGATATTAGTCGCATCTGTGTATTTATTCCAAGTGATCGCAAAACAGAGCAGCAAAAGGTAGTAAAATGCTTACAGTCGCCGGTTTTTGTGCTTAGGATCATTGGCAAAGTCTTTGCCGTTTGTAAATTTGCGCTTTCTTTTTTATATGTAATATGTTTACGGCAATAGTCGTATACATTGAAACATGTTAATAGTGGGGTGTTACCTTTAAATTTTGGGCTTATATACTTTGCTGCTTGTTCACTTTCGTAAATTGCGCGCTTTAACTGGCTGGCAATATTGCCGGCTGTTTGTGATCCTCGTATTATTTCTTTTTTAAATTTTGGCTGCAAAACGTCCATAAATCAAATTTACGGCGTTTTTGCGTCTATTTGAATAGTTCGGGGAGTTTGTCTGCTAGTTGTCTATTAAATTCGTTATTTGGGGGGATTCCTATAATTTTAATAAGCTTGTTAGCCTCGTCAATAGTATAAAAATGTTTTCTTGTATTAGTATTAAATTTCTTAAATAATGGCTTTACTTTTATTATTCTTCTGTCAATAGTCCGAATAGAGCAACAAAAGATAGTAGAAAAGTCTTTTAGTGTAAACATGTTTAGAATTTTTTTACAAATTATTTACTGCTAAAATACAAATTATTTACGCGCAAATAGAGTTAATGTTTAAGTAGTTTAGTTTAGGTATATTTATATACCTAAACTAACTAAACTAAACCTCTAAAATTTAAACCAAAAAAACAGGGTTAAACTAGTTTAAACCGGATCCGTTTATTAGCATCTTTATACCTTTATTCAAAAAATATAGAGTATTATTTTATAGCTGGCCTAAACTTCCCTATAAAATTATTTTAATTTTTTGTGTTTGGTAATGATTACCGTAATGATTTTTTACTATCTTTGTAATGTAAAGGTGCTGATTTATTCAGTTTTAGTATAATTAATTCAACAAAAAAGGCCGCCGGTTATCCGGTGGCCTTTTTGTTTTGTCGTTTTATCCATATTAATAGGCTGTTTGTAGTCCTTTAAATTTTCCCCATGTATACGCTAATTTACCGGCCTGCTCTCCGGATTTATAATAAATATTAATATAGGCCGGGTTGTATTTTTTTTGCATAAACTTTAAAAAATTGTTTATATCGTTAAACCGGTATAAAACACAAATATTCTGTTTTAGTGTTTTATCATATCCTACTTTTGCTATTGCCGTATACCTTTTTTTAGGCCTTTCTTTTTTCATATCTTTTTTTTGCTTATTTTATAAAAATCAAAACTATATTTATATTCGTCTGATTTTCTAACTTTTTCTATTGCCTCGTATTTACTTACGGCCAAAGTATACCGGATTTCTCCGGTTAAAGTTACTATTTTATAAAGTTTCTTAGTTTCCATTTTCTACTGTTTTATTAAATTTTATTCTGATATTATTATAAAAAATATTTATCTCGTCCGGCTTATACTTTGGTACCAGATTAAGAAAACTAAAATCGTTTGTTATTACAATAAACATTATACTGTTCTCGCTATCTATTGCTGTTATCATATCTAATTTACAGCCATAGTATAAAAAATATTTTTCTACTAGTTCGGCCTGCGCGGTGGTGTGTTTTAGTTTCATAGTGCTGTTTTTATAGTTCGTTTAGTTTTATTAACATGTCGTGATATAAATTTATATATTCCTTATAATACCTTTGATCTATCATATAAGAGTTATTGATATGTAACTGTATTAAATATTTTAATACCGGCTTTTGTTCGTTCCAGTCGTCGCCTAAATAACATACTGTGTATATTAGTTCCTGTAACTTGTTATGTGCTTTTTCGTTTTCCATGTTATTTATATTTTTGAATGTGTGCTAAAAGGTTTATACTATGTTCTATTTCTGTTAAACTGTCGTCTAGTTGTAATATTGCGATCCGTTTTTCTGTGCTTTCATAAATTTCAAGTATTTTAATAGCTATATTTATTTTGTCTAAATATCCTAATTTTGTATATATACTATTAACTTTTGGCATATCGTGTACTATTGTTAGTATATCCTCTGCTATTTCGTTTAGTTCCGCTTGTTTTACTTTGTCCATGTTTTTAGTTTTTTAGATAGGTTTTATTTTTAATTATTATTAGTTTTTTGTGTGTTATGTATGGTATTACTACCTGCTTTATTTTTGTGTCGCCTACTCCGAAAAGTTTTTTTAAGTTTTCAACCAGTGCGCCGTATGTGTATACTTCCTGCATTTCAAAAAGTATATTTATACGGTCTTTTAGTTCCTGCGCTGTTAATTGATCCATAGAAAAGGCCTTACTCTTTTTACTTGTCTGCGGCGCCTGCGTTTCGGTTTCTTCGTATGTTCCGGTATCTTTGTTAAATTGTATACTGATCGGCGCAAAATGTGCGTCTGATCTTAACATTACACAATCTAGTGTAGTTGTGTCGGTTTCCTTGTCTATTGTTACCCTTAAAACAGATTGACTAGCACGATCTGCGTAACTGCCTAAATTTCCTAGTGTAAAATTGTTGCTTTTTCCTAGATGTAATAGACAAACAATACCTAAATTAAATTTTGCCGTCATTTTTTTAAGTAACTGTATTACTTTTTTCGCCTCTACTATGTTATTGGGATCGTTACAAAGTTCTGTTAAATTGTCTATAAACAGTATTTTAGGCCTTTGCGTTTCTACGATCTGATAAATGGCTTGTAGTGTTACTTCCGGATCGTATTCCCTGAACAGGTACGCGCTAAAATTTGGGGGGTTTTTGTTTTTTTTAATTAGCTTTTTTAGAAATTTGTTTTGTCTATAAAAATCGTAGTTACTTTGCTCTGTATCTATTAGTACAAATTTATCCTCTTTTGTGAGGTTTGCCTGTATTCCTAAAAAATTTTGTCCTGTTATGCACGAAGCTAAAATAAATTGCTGTATCGTCGTTTTTCTGCTTTTTGGTAAGCCTGATAAAGTTATAAACGAGTTCTCGTTTAAAATAATTTTACCTTGTATAGTAATTAAGGGGATAGGCTGCGCTATCTCGTTATCTAAAAATTTACTTTCTAGTATAACCTGCTCTATATTTTTTGGTATTTCCATAGTATAAAAAAAAAAGAAACGTTAAAAGTGGAGTTTTTAACGTTTCTAAAAATTAAGCTTTAAACCAATAAAGCTATTTTTTTATTCCCTTTTGTTTCTCCACAAAACAAATATATACTATTTTTTAATAAACTACTATCGTGCCAAAATTATTTACGCTTAAAAAAAAAATAAGCTCCGACCATTAAAGCAAAAATTAAAGCTCCTGATACTGTTTTTTTTAATTAGCTTTTTTAGAAATTTGTTTTGTCTATA
>Ga0114974_10003702_pt1 | contig 11494 bp, 7 predicted proteins | sample S_130206_EF_Meta_FD_87318 | JGI IMG/M metagenome (GOLD analysis project Ga0114974, IMG submission 87318) | Freshwater microbial communities from Lake Simoncouche, Canada to study carbon cycling - S_130206_EF_MetaG | ecosystem: Environmental > Aquatic > Freshwater > Lake | place: Lake...
CTCGGGTCATTGTCGGTCGATCGGCTACAACTGTCGAACAGGTTCTTTCTCGGCCGGATTCCACCCCTCCTTTCGAGAGGTCCATGAGCCATTCCCTATCCCCAGGCCCCGGCGGCCCCGGCGCCACCCGGCTCCTCCCTGCCGACACCAACCAGGCCCGGGGGCTGGCCGAATACGCGATCGAGTTCCTCCGTCATCCGCTGCCACTCGGAGGAAGCACGCTCGAGCTCCTCGAGCGGTTTCATGTCGACAGCGTCGGGTGCGGCGTCTCGGCGCTGGCCCGTCAGGCGAATGCCCCGACGGTGTTGCGGCGCGAGGCGCTCGCGTCGCCCCCTGCGCTCGGCAGCCGGGGGGCGATCTGCCTCGGGTGCCGGCGTCCGGTCGCGATCGAGAAGGGGGTGGCGGCCGACGCCTCGGCGGTGCGCGAGTGGGATTCCAACGGCACGAACTTCGGCCACGACGCCGCGAAGGGGCGGACGGCTGGCGAGTTTGGCCACAACGACTTCTACCCCGTGGCGCTGGCGGCGGCGCGTGAGGCGGGGTTTGACGGCGACCAAACCCTCCGCGTCATGCTCCTTATCGACGAGATCCGCGGCCGGCTGGCGGAGGTATTTCCGCTGCGGAAGTACGCCATCGACCATGTCCACCACGGCGCGATCGCCTCGGCGGTGGCCTACGCGGCGGCCGTTGGCGGCGACGTCGACGGAATAGAATCGGCGATCGGCATGGTCGGGGCGCACTATGTTCCCTTCCGGGCGATCCGGGCCGGCCATCAGCTCTCCGACAGCAAGGGAGCCTCGGCGGCCCTGTCGGCGGAGGTAGCGGTGATGTCGGCAAGACGGTCGCTCGCCGGATTCATCGGGCCCAAGGACATCTTCCGCAACCCGCTGGCGATCTACCGCAAAAACGTCCCCTGCCCCGACGGCCAGAGCCCCTTCGACCTCGAGCTCGGGCTCTCCGGAGACGCCTTCGCGATCCACTCGATGCACTTCAAGCTCGGGCTCTACGAGCACCAGTCGGCAGGCGCCCTCCAGGCACTGGTCGACCTCTTCGCCCGGTGCCCGGGGCTGGCCGCCGATCCCGATCGTGTCCGCCGCCTCGAGGTGGCGATCTACGAGCCCGCTTTCTCGATCATCGCCGATCCCGCCAAGCGGACGCCGACGACGCGGCAGTCGGCCGATCACTCCCTCCCCTTCATCGTTGCCCGCACCCTCCTCAAGGCGTGTGACGCGGCGCGCGGCGGCAGCGCGACGCCGGGATGGGACGCGCTCATGCTCCTTCCCGACGACTACGATGCGGAGCGGATCGCCGACCCTGCGATCGCGGCGTTGATCGCCAAGATGGCGATCATCCACGGGGGGCCGGAGTATGACGCCCGTTATCCTGACGGCATCCCCACGAGCCTGACGATCGACCATGCGAGCTTCGGCAGGCTCGAAAGTGGGCTAGTCTGTTATCCCCTTGGCCATGCCCGTTCGGATCAGGCCGCCACGGCGGCGGTTGTCGATCTCAAGTTCGCCCGGCTCGTCGCCGGTGCGGTGGAGGATCCGGCGGCGCTTGAGTCCCGCGTCCGGCTGGCGGGGAAGTCGGCCGAAGAAGTCGCGGAGCTGTATGCGTTTCCCATTCACGGGTGTGATCCCGGTTGACAAGCCCCCCGGCATCACGAGCCGGAAGGTGGTTGACGTCGTGGGCCGGGCCGCGGGGATGAAGTCTGTCGGTCATGCCGGCACGCTCGACCCGCTCGCCAGCGGCGTTGTCGTCGTCTGCCTGGGGCATGCCACGAAACTCGTCGACTATCTCCACGCGCAGTCCAAGGCCTACTCGGCAACGTTTCTCCTCGGGCGCTCGAGCCCCTCCGACGATTTCGAGACGCCGATCGAGACGGAGCCCGATCCGCGCGTGCCGACCGCCGAGGAACTCGAGACCGCGGCCGGGGACTTTCGCGGCGACATCCTTCAGCGGCCCTGCGACTATTCCGCCATCCATGTCGACGGCAAGCGGGCCTACCGGTTGGCCCGCAAGGGGAAGCCGGTGGAGATGAAGGCCCGGCCGGTGCGAATCGAGCGGCTGGAGATCACCGACTACCAGTGGCCGCGACTGGCCGTCGAGATCGAGTGTTCGGCCGGCACGTTCATTCGGGCGATCGGACGCGATCTGGCCGTGACGCTTGGAACTCGCGCGGTAATGGAAACGCTCCGCCGAACCCGTGTCGGGCCGTATGAAATTGATTCCGCCGTGCCGCTTTCCTCGATCGAGCCCGGGACTCTTCCCGGCCTGCTCTTGGCGCCGCTCACCGCCCTCCCCCACCTCCCCCGTGTCGTGCTCACCGGTGAGATCCTCGATTCCGCGGTCCGCGGCGGGCTGCTTCCCCCTGACACCGTCGTCGGCGAGAGGGCGGCCGCGGTCGATGGCGACGGCGTGCTTGTCGGCATCCTCGCTCGCCTCGCGAACGGGAGCCTGCGGCTGCGCCCCAACTTTCGCGGCCTCGGTTGAGCGACGTGCGGGAAGTTGCGAGCAACCCGTTGGTTGACGCCGTGGCCGGAAGTCCGTGACGATGCCGAGAGGAACGGTGTGCCGAGAAGTTCCAGCGAAGGAGTGTCATGCGAAGCGACGGCGGATGGTGGAGTTTCTTGGGGGGATTCGTGGCAGCGTGCTGCCTCGGCGGTGTGTGGGGCTGCGGAGGCGTGGCCCATGCCGCGCCGCCGGCCGAGTTTTATCTCGCTCCTGACGGCGACGATACGGCCGATGGCCGTCTCGGGAGGCCGGTCGCGTCGCTCCGCCGCGCTCTGGACCTCGTTCGCGACTTGCGGAAGCGACGGGCTTCACTCACGCCGATCACGATCGAGGTGGCCGACGGACGGTACGAACTCGCCGACACGCTCCTGATCACGGCCGAGGACAGCGGCGGCGAGAAGTCACCGACGATCATCCACGCTGCGGAGGATGCCCACCCTGTCTTCAGTGGTGGTCGGCGGATTACGGGTTGGACGGTCACGGAGGTCGATGGTCGGCCACGCTGGAGCGCCGTCCTCCCCGAGGTGAAGGGGGGAAGGTGGCGGTTCACGCAACTGTTCGTCGATGGCCAGCGCCGATTCCGGCCCACGCTGCCCGCCGAGGGATGGTTCACCGTCCGCGCGGCGTTGCCACCGTCGGCCGACGCCGCAGGGCGGGGTCACGACCGGTTCGCGGCAGCCGCAGAGGACGTCCTCCGGGAGTGGAGTCAGCGCGACGCGATCGAGGTTGTGGCCGTGCACCAGTGGTCGATGTCGCGGCTGCGGATCGCGGCGATGGAGGCGGGTGAGGAGGCGGGCACGGCGAACGTCCAACTCGTCGGCACGACCTCGAGCCTTGAACCGTGGGGGGCGATTGCCGCCGGCTCGCGATACCGGCTCGAGAACGTGCGCGAGACGCTCGGGAGCCCGGGGTCTTGGTATCTCGACGTACCGACCGGCACGCTCACCTACTGCCCCCTCGATGGCGAGGATCCGGACTCGACCGAGGTCGTGGTGCCGCGGGTCGACACGCTCCTGTCGGTCCGCGGGGAGCCGGTTCCGGGGGGCACGGTCGATCATCTCCGTTTCGTCGGGCTGTCGTTCACGCACGGCAACTGGCCGATGCCCTCGCGCGGCCAGTCAGCGGCCCAGGGGGATCTCAACGTCGGCGCCGCGGTGTCGCTCACCGGCGCTCGGGACGTGCAGCTCATTCGCTGTGGGATCCGCCATGTCGGCCGCTACGGCCTGGCGCTCGGCGTCGGCTGTGGCCGCTGTCTCGTCGAGCGCTGCGAACTCCTCGATCTTGGCGCCGGTGGCGTGATGGTGGGGACGACGGCGGCGGGGGGGCGTTCGATCGCCCGGGTCACCGAAAACACGATCCGCGACTGTACGATCGCCCACGGCGGCCGCCTCCATCCGGCGGGGATCGGAATCTGGATCGGCATGGCCGACCGGACCACCGTCGAGCGTTGCGAGATCGCCGACTTCACCTACAGCGGCGTGTCGGTGGGATGGACCTGGGGCTACGAGCCGAGCACGGCCGAACGCAACCGGATCGCTTCGAACCACATCCATCACCTCGGCCAGGGCGTGCTCTCCGACATGGGGGGCGTCTACACGCTCGGCATCTCTCCCGGCACGATCGTCGAGGGGAATCGGATCCACGACATCGTCAGCCACGATTACGGCGGCTGGGGCCTCTACACCGACGAGGGGTCGAGCGGGATTGTGATGCGCAACAACGTCGTCCACCGCGCCTCGTCCGGGAGTTTTCATCAGCATTACGGCAAGGACAACCTCATCGAAAACAACATCCTCGGCTCGGCCCGCGATTGGCAGTTGCAGCGGACGCGGGTCGAGGATCATGTCAGCTTCCGCTTCGAGCGCAACATCGTCTGGTGGGATTCGGACACGCCGCTTGCCAAGGGGGATTGGAATGCCGGAATCGTCGCCCGCGACAACTGCTACTGGCATGATGGCAGCAAGGTGACCTTCCCCGACGGAGAGTCGCTCGCGGCCCGGCAGAAAGCGAAGCGGGAGAGCGGTTCGATCGTCGCCGATCCCGGGTTCGCCGATCCGCAATCGGGCGACTTCACCCTCCCGGCCGACTCGCCGGTGTGGGATCTCGGCTTCAAGCCGATCGAGGCCGATTCGATCGGACGAAAGACGCCGCGCGTTGTCTGCCCCGATCTGCCGTCAGTTCCGACGCCGTGGCCCGAGGCGCTGACGCTGGCCGCGGAGGAAAGCGCTGCTGCGGAGCCGGCCCTGATGGGATCCGACGAGGACGAGGCCCGGTGACAAGAACTCGGCCTCAAGCCAGCCGAGCGACGCCGATTCCCGCGGTGCCGAGCGCCGCACGGAGGCGCCGGGCGAAATCGGCGCTTCCCGGGGTGTCGCCGTGGATGCAGGCGGTCGTCGCGGTGACGTGAAGGAGCGACCCCTGCCGGGAGGTTACGAGGCCTTCGCGGATCATCCGCACGAGCCTCGCGGCAGCCGCTTCTGGATCGGTGAGGAGGCTCCCCGGCAGCGTCCGCGGCGTCAGGCTGCCGTCCGATTCGTACGCGCGGTCGGAGAAGACTTCGCTTGCTGTGGTGAGCCCAGCCCGAGCGCCCGCTTCGATGCTGGCGCTCCCGGAGAGGGCGACGAGGACGAGCTGCGGATTGACCCGCGTTACCGCCCGGGCAATGCAAAAGGCGACTGCGGCGTCGGTGGCCGCGAGGTTGTAGAGGGCGCCGTGGGGTTTGACATGGCCGACGTCGATCCCCTCCTCTGCCGCGATTCCGACAAGCGCGCTGACCTGCTCGACGACAAGTCGCTCGATCTCGGCTGACGGGAGTGCCATCGGAAGCCGCCCGAAGCCGCTCCGGTCAGGAAAGGAGGGATGGGCCCCGAGGGCGAGGCCACGGTCGCGCGCGAGCCGCGCGAGCCGACGCATCGAGCCTGGATCGCCGGCATGGCCGCCGCAGGCCACGTTGAGGCTCGAGAGCGACAGGGCCAAGTCGGCGTCGGCCTGGAAGCGCGTGGCGGCGTCGGCGGCCGTGGAATCCCACTCGCCGACGTCGCCGTTGAGATCGATCGACAGGGAAGCAGCGCTCATCGGATGCACCCTAACCCGAGCTTGAAGATGCGGAGCGTCCGCTCGCGCTCGCGGAGCAGTCGCTGCGCTTCAGCGAGCCCGATCTCGACAAAGCGGAGTGGCGCGCCGGGGGGAGCCTGCCCGATGCGGGGGAGATCGATCGTGGCCACGACGGCGATACGCGGGTAGCCACCGGTGACGGGATGATCGGCTGCCAGCACGATCGGCTGGCCGGAGGGGGGCACCTGGATCGTCCCCGCCACGACGACTTCGGAGAGCGTCATCGGCGGCGGCGCGAGCGCCTCGCTCAAGAGCCGGCACCCGCTTCGGTCGGAGTCGGGGGTGACGGTGAACGTGCCGGTAAAAAAAGCCGCGCGGGTCGCCGCGGGAAAAGCGTCGAACTCCGGACCACGGAGGACGCGGATCGGTGGCGACGCCGCGCCGTTGGCCGGGCTTCCGGCCGGCAAGGAGGTGAGCTCGGGGAGCGCAGTCTGCGGCACGACGACGACGCGGTGGCGGTCGGCGGGAGGCTTTTGTCGCGACGCAGCGACGGGGACCCGGTCGCCTGCCAGCAGCGCCCGTCCTTGCCACCCGCCGAAGCCGGAGCGGAGGTCGGTGCCGCGGCCCCCGAGGATCAACGGCGCATCGAGCCCTCCGGCCACGGCGAGCGTTGACCTGCAGCCATGAGGAGCGGACGGGCCGCAGGCGAGCGTCGCCCCGTCCGGTACCCAGATCGGACGCGCGGCAGGCACATTGGTCGACTGGCCGTCGGGGGTGACGACGATCGCGCCGCGGATCGCGCCGGTCATCGCCACCCACGCTCCGGTGGGAAAGGCGAGTCGGGGCCCGAGGAGGGTGATCTCGAGCGCGGCCGCGTCGTCAGGATTGCCGACGAGGAGGTTTGCCACTCGGTGGGAGAGCGCATCCATCGCGCCACCTGGGCCGACGCCACTCGATCGATAGCCGGTGCGGCCGAGATCCTGAATGGTGGTGAGCATCCCCGGGGCCACGACCTCGATCAGGCTCATCGGCTCATCTCCCCGTCGCGTGTCGGGTCAGCCACCGGCACGAAGCGCACGAGATCACCGGCACGGAGGAACGCGGGGGGATCGCGGCGGGCATCGAACATCGCGTGGGACGTGCGGCCGATGACATGCCAGCCGCCGGGGCTTGTCCGCGGATAGATCCCCGTCTGTCGTTCGGCGATCGCCACCGACCCGGCCGGTACGCGCGTCCGCGGCGTCGCGCGGCGCGGGATCGAGAGTGCCGCGGGGAGGCCGAGGAGGTAAGGGAAGCCGGGGGCGAATCCGATCATGCCGACGACATGGTCGGTCGTGGCGTGGAGCCTCACGACCTCCTCAGGAGCGAGGCCTGCATGGGCCGCCACGGTGGCCAGATCGGGCCCGTCGTCGCCGCCGTAGCTGACCGGAATCTCGATGATCGGGCCGGTCGCGCCGGCCGAGGGGACGGCTCCCTCGAGCTTGCGCAACCTCGCCAGGATCGCGGCGGAAAGTTCGCCGGGATCGGCTCGGAGGGGATCGAAGACGACGGCCAAGGTGTTGAACGTCGGGGCGATGTCGATGACCCCCGGCAGGGCCGCCGCGGTAAGAGAGGCGGCGGCGGCCGCAACGGCCCGGGAGGTATCGGCGTCGACTCCTGAGCCGAGGCGGACGACAAGGCAGGCGTCGCCGAGGGGTTCGATGGTGATCAGGCTCGCTGCCATGGAGGGTGGTGCCGGGGCTTCGGGAGCCGAGTTGGAACGTCGAAAACAAGCTGTCGAACGGGGCTGATCAGGGGAGCGCGAGGCGGCGTCGACAGTCCGACGCGGCCGATCTATTCTTATCTTGAGAGTGACGGGGGACGCTGGGCCTTTGCCGGAGCCTGTTTGCTGGAGAGGGAGAAGTCTACGCCGATGGCAGACCGCTACCATCATCCGCTGCGGAGTGGCCTGAGCCGTCGGACGGCCGTCCAGGCCGGGGCCCTGGGGCTCTTCGGGCTTTCCCTCGATGCACTCGCCGCCGCGCGGGCCGCGGCCGCGCCGGCGGCGGAGGGATCGGTGCGGCCACCGAAGTCGGTGATCTACATCTTCCTTTCGGGGGGGCTCGCGCAGCACGAGAGCTTCGATCCCAAGCCCGATGGCCCGCTCGACATCCGTGGCACCTTCAAGACAATTGCCACGAAGACACCAGGCCTGCAGGTCTGCGAACACCTGCCGATGCTCGCCGCCCGGAGTGAGAAGTGGGCCGTGGTGCGGTCGCTGACGCACACGTCCAACGACCATTCTGCCGGCCATCACATCATGCTCACCGGCCGATCGGACATCCCCGTCGGCTTCGACCCCAGCGCTCCGAAAAAGTCTGACTGGCCGGCGCTTGCCGCCCTCGCCCAACAACTCGTCCCCGCCCGGAAGAATCTCCCCCCGTCGATCGTCCTCCCCGAGAAACTCGTCCACCGTACTGGCCGCGTCATCCCCGGGCAGTTCGCCGCGCTCCTCGGCCGGCAGCACGAGCCGTTCTTCCTCGACTGTTCCCCTTACAACCCGGTCAATTACGGCGCTTATCCCGAATACCTCTTCCATCATCATGACGGCCCCGCGAAGCAGGCGCTCGAGTTCCGCTCGCTCGACCTCGCCGTGCCGCAGGCGCTGATGGGGGGAAGGCTCCTCGATCGGCTCGCCCTCCGCGAGGGGATCGACAAGCAGCGGGCCGATCTCGAGAAGACGGCCGACGAGCGGTCGTTCGATCGCTACCGCAGCATGGCAACGTCGCTCCTCCTCGATCCAAGCGTGTCGAGCGCCTTCGACATTTCACAGGCCGATCCGAAGCTCCGGGAAGCCTATGGCGAAAATGCTTTCGGCTGGTCGCTCCTCCTGGCGGCCCGGCTCGTCGAGGCCGGGGTGGGAATGGTGCAGGTGAATCTCGGCAACAACGAAACCTGGGATACGCACGAATCGGCCTGGACGAATCTCGAGCGTTCTCTCCTCCCGCCGACTGATCGGGGCGTCTCGGCGCTCCTCGACGATCTCGAGTCGCGCGGTCTCCTCGACGACACGCTGATCGTGATGGCCGGCGAGTTCGGGCGGACGCCGAAGATCAGCACGCTCGCCGGGGCCCGCGAGGCCGGCCGCGATCACTGGGGCCGCGCCCAGAGCGTGTTCTTCGCCGGGGGCGGCGTCCGCGGCGGCAACGTCGTGGGGAGCACCGACAAGTTTGGCGGCGAACCGGCCAGCGACCCGTTCCGTCCCGAGGATCTCGCGGCGACGATCTGGCAGGCCCTCGGCGTGCCACCGCGAAAAGAATGGATCGACACCCTCGGCCGCCCGTTCCCGGTCTGCGAAGGCAGCCCGATCGGCCCGCTGTTCGGGTGAGATGGGCAGCGGGCTCTGGCGTTGCGGCAGGAGCGTAAACTAGGGGATGATTGATCGATGGGAAGCGCCCCGCTCCTCTGGCCGTCATTCCTTGCGGACACCCTGCCGATGCTGCGTTATCGCCTTCTGCGCTTGTCGCCATCGTTCCGTGTGATCCCCGCCCTGCTGACGATCCTGATGTCGTTGGCACGTGCCCCCGCCGCCGAGCCGGCGATTTCGTTTGATCGCGACATCCGGCCGATTCTTTCCGACACCTGCTACCAGTGCCACGGGCCCGACAGTGGTCACCGTCAGGCGGGGCTGCGGCTCGACCGCGCCGAGAGCGCCATCGCTGAGGCGGCCAGTGGCGCGAAGGCGATCGTGCCGGGCGACGCGGCGGCGAGCGAGATGATTGCCCGGATCGTCTCCGATGATCCCGACGTCGTCATGCCCCCGCCCGAAGCGAAGATCGGGAAGCTTGCGCCGGAGCAGGTCGAGCTCTTGAAGCGCTGGATCAGCGCTGGCGCCGAATACGAGCCCCACTGGGCGTTTCAATCACTGAAGGCCCCGATGCTGCCGGAGGGGCCGGCGGCGGTTCATCCGATTGATCATTTTGTGCGAAAGCGGCTTGCCGAGCGCGGCATCGCTCCGCAGCCCGAGGCGGATCGGGTCGGGCTGATCCGCCGGGCGACGTTTGATGTCACAGGGCTGCCGCCGACCGCGGAAGAGGTGGCGGCGTTTGTCGCCGACGAGAGCCCCGAGGCGTATGAAAAACTTCTCGACCGGCTCCTCGCAAGCCCGCGCTACGGCGAGCGGATGGCGGCCGACTGGCTCGATCTGGCTCGCTATGCCGATAGCTACGGCTTTCAGGTCGATCGCGATCGCCCGATGTGGTGGTGGCGCGACTGGGTGATCGGCGCTTTCAACCGCAACCTCCCCTGGAACGATTTCGTCACCTGGCAACTCGCCGGGGACCTGCTCCCCAATGCCAGCGACGAGCAGATCCTCGCCACCGCCTTCAATCGGCTCCATCAGCAGGAGGCCGAGGGGGGGAGCGTTGAGGAGGAGTATCGCGTCAATTACGTCAATGATCGCGTCACGACCTTCGGCACCGCGTTCCTCGGCCTCACCCTCGAGTGTTGCCGCTGCCACGACCACAAGTTCGATCCGCTCACGCAGAAGGAGTATTACCAGTTCTTCGCCTTCTTCGACGACGTCGACGAGGCGGGGCTCTACAGCTACTTCACCCCGGCCGTGCCGACGCCGAAGCTGCGGATCGCCGACGATGCCTGGAAGACGGCAATGCAGCGGGCCGACGAGGCTTGCCGCCTGGCCGCTACGGAGCTCGACCGCCGCGAGCGGATCTCGCGCGACAAGGTGTTTGCGTGGATCGCCGGCAAGGCCGACGTACCTGTGGAACTGGCCGCCGCCAACGCCGGCGCGCCACCGGGACGCGTCGCCGCGTTTTCCTTCGACAATCGGGGAGCCGACAACGCGTTCCCCAATGCAATCGACGGTGGCGCCGCGGCAGCGAGCCCGGCAGAGATTACGGTTGTCCCTGGTCACGCTGGCCAGGCGATCAAGCTCACTGGCGATCATCCGGTGCAGACGGCCGTGGGCAACTTCCGCCGCAGCCAGCCGTTCTCGGTCGCGCTGTGGCTCGAGGCGCCGGTGCGCTACGACCGCGCGGTCGTCTTCCATCGCTCGCAGGCCTGGACCGACGCCGGCAGTCGGGGCTATGAGCTTCTCGTCGAGGAGGGGCACTTCCAGTGGTCGCTGATCCACTTCTGGCCCGGGGATGCGGCGAGCGTGCGGTCGGTGGAGCCTGTGCCAGTGGGGCGCTGGACGCACCTCGTGGTCACGAGCGACGGATCGGGTGCAGCTTCGGGGCTGAAGCTCTTCGTCGACGGCCGGCCGGCGGCGCTGGAGATCGTTCGCGACAGTCTCACCCGTGAAATCACCGGTGGTGGTGGCGATCACATCCGTATCGGCGAGCGGATGCGCGACCAGGGATTCAAAGGAGGCCTCGTCGATGACTTTCAGGTCTTCGACCGGGCCCTTTCGCCCCTCGAAGCCCGCGAGCTGTTCGAGCCCGGCGCGATCGCCCTGCTCAAAGAAAAGCGCCCCGACAACGCGGCCGACCTCCTCGGCGGTTTCCAGGCAAGCGCTCTCGACGCGGACGTGGCGGCCGCGCGGAAGGCCCTCGAAGAAGCGCGGCGCGGCCGCGACGACCTCGGCGAGCAGCCGCAGGAGATCATGGTGATGCGGGAGATGGCGACTCCGAAGACGGCCTACGTTCTCACCCGCGGTGAATATGACCAGCGCGGTGAGGCAGTCGGCCCTGACACGCCGGCTGTGTTCCCCCCCTTCCCTGCCGGAGAGCCGCGCAACCGGCTCGGTCTCGCACGCTGGCTCACTGATCCGGCCAATCCGCTCCTGGCGCGGGTGACTGTCAACCGACTCTGGCAGTCGCTGTTCGGGATCGGGATCGTGAAGAGCGCCGAGGATCTCGGCAGCCAGTCGGTCCGCCCCGAATACCCTGAGCTCCTCGACGCCCTGGCGTGGCAGTTTTCCAGATCC
>Ga0114974_10003703_pt1 | contig 11493 bp, 11 predicted proteins | sample S_130206_EF_Meta_FD_87318 | JGI IMG/M metagenome (GOLD analysis project Ga0114974, IMG submission 87318) | Freshwater microbial communities from Lake Simoncouche, Canada to study carbon cycling - S_130206_EF_MetaG | ecosystem: Environmental > Aquatic > Freshwater > Lake | place: Lake...
ACTTCTCAAAACAGACCCGCACAGCCACGCGCGAAGAGGCCAGTTGACCTTGAACCACGGTGTGATTCAAACACCGATTTTCATGCCTGTCGGCACCTACGGCACCGTCAAGGGCGTGATGCCGCGCAGCCTCGAAGAAATGGGTGCGCAAATTATTTTGGGCAACACCTTCCACCTGTGGATGCGGCCTGGCCTTGACATCATGAAAAGTTTTGGTGGCTTGCATGGCTTTGAAAAATGGAAGAAGCCCATCCTCACTGATTCCGGTGGCTTCCAAGTTTGGTCCTTGGGCGCGATGCGCAAAATCACTGAAGAAGGCGTGCATTTTTCTTCACCTGTCAATGGCGACAAGCTCTTCATGTCGCCCGAGGTGAGCATGCAAATTCAAACCACTTTGAATTCGGACATTGTGATGCAGCTTGATGAGTGCACCCCTTACGAAACCAAGGGGCATCTCACCACAGAAGAGGAGGCCCGCAAATCGATGGAGATGAGTTTGCGTTGGGCAACTCGCAGCAAAAACGAATTTGCGCGACTGGAAAATCCCAATGCTTTATTTGGCATTGTTCAAGGCGGCATGTTTGAGAACTTGCGCCAAGAATCTTTGGACCAATTGGTTGAAATGAATTTTCCTGGTTATGCCATTGGGGGCGTGAGCGTGGGCGAACCCAAAGCGCAAATGTTGGAAATCATGGCGCACACCCCCCATCGTTTGCCAGCGCACAAGCCGCGCTACCTGATGGGCGTGGGCACGCCCGAAGATTTGGTAGAAGGTGTGGCGCAAGGCGTAGACATGTTTGACTGCGTCATGCCCACACGAAATGCGCGCAATGGCACCGTGTTCACTCGCTTTGGCGATTTGAAACTCAGAAATGCGCGCCATAAATCAGACCCGCAACCTCTGGACACATCCTGCACATGTCATGCATGTGCAGGCACTTCAGGTGTGGCTTGGGACGAAGGCGGTCGAGAAGGATTTAGCCGAGCCTATTTGTATCACCTAGATCGCTGCGGAGAAATGCTGGGCCCCATGCTGACCACGATTCACAATCTGCACTATTACCTGAACCTGATGACGGAAGTGAGAACCGCATTAGAGGCAGCAACTTTTAAAAACTTCCAAGCCCAATTCAAACAAGAGCGCGCACGCGGCGTTTAAATTGACATGAATTTAAATGCTCTAGCCTGCCTTAAGCCGCCTTAAGCAGGCGTGGTGAAAACCGTCAGCACGCCGGTGTAGCCATACAGGTGATGGTGCGCAATTTCGCCACTCGCAAAAAATCCCACCAAGGGTACATCGCCCAAAGAGTGACGAATCCACTGCAACTCTGCGCTGGGCCCACCAAAGTGCGGTCCACCGCGACCAGAACAACTGACATAAACAGCTCCCGCAATGCGCCGGGCAGGATGCGGCGCGGCTTCTGCTTCACTGGCAGCCAATGCATGTGCTGTTTCAAGGCTCAAAGTTTCAGGTTCTAATTCTTCTCTGATTTCGGCGCAGATGCGTCTCAAATCAGATTTGGCAGCTTGCAGACTCATTTGGCAAAACGCCAACTTTTGTCCCGCCTCAACATGATCGGCAATGGCCACGCCTTTGCGGGCAGGATCAAGCCCAACGATGTGCCGCACACGAACATCAACGCCCAAGCCGCCCGTTCGACCCACACCTTGCTGCCCCGCTGACGTCAAACCCACCAGTGTTGATCGAACGGCTTGTAAAGCCGATTGAGGCTCACTGAGCGACACATTCAAATCTTTCAACAAGATGTCCAACGCGGGCTCCCCATCCAAGGCGTAAACCACATGCCCTTCAGCCTCTGTGATTTTTCTCTCTTTGCTGATGGGCGCGCAACCTTGCGTGACGCGCGAAAGAATCTGAACTTCAGAGGACCAGGCCACGCCACTCAGCCCCCCCGTGAACACACCCTGCTTGTGCGTCACAGACACCCTGTCTATTTTTTCTGGGGCTGTGTTTTCATGCGCTTGTTGCCAAGCAAATTGCACCGCTTCATGTCTGCTGGCCGTTAGCCCGCCAAACAAATAGCCTGTTTTTGTGCGGCCGGCCATTTCCGCAATCAACTCGGCCAACTCTGGCGTTTGCGGATCGGCATGCACCAAGGCAAACGCCGCTTCAAAACTGGCGGCCAAGGGCTGCGCACCCGAGAACACCCGGTACTGATGATCTGGTAAATCACACAGCATGAGGGCCATGCCAGGCTCATCAAAATACTCTGCATTGTTGGCTGCAACACCCACGCCCACCGTGCCAGCCCAGTCCTTGACCATGGGCAATTCTTGTTGCAAGTGCGCCAAGATCAAAGCTGCATCACTGGCATAGTAGTCAGTGATGTAAAGCAGCCCCAATGGCGGTTGCGCTGCATGGCCTGGCAGGGTCATCTGTGCGCGCAACTGTGCAATGACCAAGCCCGCTGCCATGCGCCACTGCGGATGTGTGGCATGCCCAAAAGGAAACAAATTCATGACGGCTTAGGTTGTCGGTTTGGCTGCCGGCTTGGCCGTTTTTCGAGCGCTTGAAGGACGAGCTTTGGCTGCTGGCTTTCTTTTTCTGGGTGACTTAGCCGCTTTGGGCGCATCTTTCATGGCCTTGGCGGCCACATCTTTGACGGCTGCCGCTGCAATGTTTTGGAATTGTTGCGTGAGCGAACCCCACCACTGCATGGGGTCAACAGCAGGACCATTTTCTTCGGAGGGCTCTGCTGGTTTTGGGTCTGGCGCGGTCTTGTTCAAGTCGGGCATTTTGGCGGTAAAGGCTTTGGCCAAATCCTGCATGTTCACATTCATGCCTTGCAAGGTTGAGAGTGTCATCTTTTGAACTTCAAGCGCTTGTATTGTGGCTTTCAGCGCATGGGTGTTTTGCTCCAACCAAAACTGCACCGTTTTGAGTTCTTGAATGCGCTTGTCAAGTTCCTCCACATTCAGAGTGGGGGCCACCCAACTGGCCATGTTGGGCATGCCCTGGGGTGAGCCCTTGGCGCCAGGATTGGCGGCTTGGCCCAAGTTTTGTAAAAAGTCAAAACCAGGCACAAATTTTCCGAATCCGAATGCAGAGGGGTCGCTCATGGTGGGCTCCAAAGAGTGTGTATCGATGTGAAGCTTAACCCATCGTCAAATTGCGTCAACTTGGCGACGGCTTTTGAATGTATCTCGGCTAAGCTTTGGGTCTATCAAAGGAGACATCTGATGTTGACACTCTGCGGCTTTGGCGCCAGCAACTACTACAACAAAGTGAAATTGGTCTTGTTAGAAAAAGCCATCCCCTTCCATGAAGAATTGAAATGGGTGGGACAAGCAGACCTTCAAGCCAGCCCCTTGGGCAAGATTCCTTATTTAAAAACAGAAGAAGGTGTGCTGTGTGAGTCGGCCGTCATGGTCGAATACCTTGAGCAGAAATACACCGCGCAGGCACTCATGCCAAAAGACCCGTATGCGGCAGCGAAGGCCAGAGAACTGAACCTTTTTCTCGATCTTCATTTGGAATTGGTCGCACGCAATTTGTACCCGGAAGCTTTTTTTGGCGGCAAAGTCAGCGACGCCGTCAAAGAGAAAGTGAGCGAACAGTTGCAAAAGAACATCGCTGCATTTTCCAAACTCGTGACATTTGAAACTTTCATCGGCGGCCCTGAACTAACGCTGGCCGATTGCTCGGCGGCCGTGCATCTGCCCTTGATCACCGCAGTGACTAAAACCATTTATGGCCGTGATTTTTTAGCTGACTTGCCTGTGAAGAATTACATGAAGATGTGGTCGGAACGTCCCAGCATGCAACGCGTGCACGCCGACCGCAAAGCCAATAACGAGCTGTTTTTAGCGCGCATGCAAAGCAAGCCTTAAATTCAGCTGAAATTAAAATTGGGGAGGACGGCGATCGCGCAGGCTGGCCAGGCCTTCCTTCACATCGGGGCCTGCAAAACCCATGAACTCAAGTGCCAGAGACGCATCGAAACTAGGGCCTGCTTGTCTCAACCAATTGTTCAACGCATATTTGGTCCAACGAATGGCTGTTTGACTGCCATTGGCCAATCGATCGGCCACGTCATAAGCCTTTTTCAGCAAGTCTTCTTCTTCCACGGCCAAGGATATCAAGCCGATGCGCTCGGCCTCTTCACCGCTGACGGGTTCACACAGCAAAAGGTAATACTTGGCCTTGGCCATGCCACACAGCAAAGGCCAAATGATGGCCGCATGATCACCTGCAGCCACACCCAAGCGGGTATGGCCATCCACAATTTTTGCTGTCTTGCTTGCGATGGAAATGTCTGCCAGCAAACCCGCCACCAAGCCCGCACCCACGGCTGGGCCATGCATGGCACTGACGATGGGTTTGTCGCAGTTGATGACGTTGTAAACCAAGTCGCGAGCTTCTTTCCAAACGCGAGTGCGAATGTCAAAGTCGCGCGCCATGTCTTCAACCAAGCTGAAGTCGCCGCCACCCGAAAAGCCCAAGCCTTCGCCCCGCAAAACCGCTGCACGAACACTGTCGTCACGAGACACATCGCGCCAAATCTCGGCCAACTCCCAATGCGCCTCATGACCAGCGGTCGGTAACTTACCGTTACCGCCTGGGCCGTCTGCTTTCATTTGAATGTCTAAAACAGTTTGATTGGCACCGCGGCGTGTAATGCGCAGGGTTTTGTATTTGCTGTAGTCAATGTTGTCGTGCATCTTCTTTTCCTCAAAAGCTTGTTTCTCATTGTCGCCTAACTTTTCGCAAGATGCCGGCCTTACTTGATGTGCATCAATAAGCATCCGCCGAAAGTTCCCTACGATGAAGGCATCGGTGAAGAGGTCTTCACAAGGAGGTCTGTCCATGAAAAACGAACTGCAAACTGAATCTCTCAGACAACTGCTGCTGGCTCAAAAAGTTCAGCTGATTGACAAGATGCGCCAAGAAAGGGGTGGCCTCAAAAGTCGCGCCGAAGCGGCCAGCGACCAGCTCTCTGCGACCGAACAATCACACGCGCAAAACATCACCGAACGTGACACCGCTTTTGCCATTCAAGAACACGATGTCACAGAAATAGAAGCCATTGACCGGGCGCTTCAACGCATTGCCAGTGGTGGGTATGGCATTTGCCTAGCCTGCGAAGGTGAAATACCAGTCACACGCTTGCTAGCGTTTCCGGCTGCATTGCGATGCATTGGGTGTCAAACCGCAGAAGAGAAAGTGGCCAAAGGCGCGATCTGCTGATCGATGGCACCCAACAGGCTTTGACCATCTTTGCCCTTCATCTCAATTCGAATGGTGTCACCAAACTTCATAAATTCAGTTGAGGGCTGGCCATCCAAGATGGTTTCAATGGCACGCTTTTCGGCAATGCAGCTATAGCCCTTGGTCCATTCGGGTTTGCCGTTAACGTCCACGCTTTTGTTGCTCACCGTGCCACTGCCCACAATGGTGCCAGCGCGCACGTTGCGCGTCTTGCCAATATGGGCAATCAGTTGGCCAAAATGAAAAGTCATCTCAGGGCCGGCTTCGCACATGCCGACTTTGCGACCATTCCAGGTGGATTGCAAAGTTAAATGCACTCGACCTTGATCCCAGGCATCACCCAATTCGTCCAAGGTCACTGCAACAGGGCTGAAGGCCGTGGCAGGTTTACTTTGAAAGAAGCCGAATCCTTTTGACAACTCATTGGGGATGAGGTTGCGCAAACTCACATCATTGGCAATCATGAGCAAACGTATGCCATCCAAAGCATTTTCTGGCGAGACGCCCATGGGCACATCACCTGTGATCACTGCAATTTCAGCTTCAAAATCAATGCCAAACGCCTCGTCCGGACAAATCACATCATCGCAAGGGCCCAGAAAATCGTCGCTGCCGCCCTGATACATGAGGGGATCGTTGTAGAAGCTTTCGGGCACCTCTGATTTGCGTGCGGCACGCACCAACTCCACATGATTCAGGAAAGCAGAACCATCGGCCCATTGGTAGGCTCGGGGCAGCGGCGCCATGCATTGTTTGGGATCAAACGGAAAGGCATGACGCGCCTTGCCATTGTTCAAGGTCAGGTACAAGTCTTCCAGCTGTGGGGCTAAAAAATTCCAGTCGTCCAGGACTTGTTGCAATCGCTGTGCAATGCCGGTCGCATAATGGGCGGTGCTGAGGTCACGCGATACCACCACCAACTGGCCATCACGCGATCCGTCTTTGTAGGTTGCCAATTTCATAGGTTTGTCTTTGTTATTTTGCAATTGAATTAAAGCATCCGATCAGTTTAACCAATCTATCTCCCTCTAGAATTTCTAAGATTCAAAAGTTCTTCAAAATTAGCCTCAACAAACCCTGAGCAGACCCCCCAACTCATTATTTTCATGGATGTAGGACACCTTCTTCTTGCAAGCCCAAGCCGGCAAAAGCTGGTGGCTTTGAGCGCGCTGGTTTTGGTTGTGCATTTGTGGCTGCTGCTGACATCAGGGGAGAGCCTATGGCGACTGCATTCTGAATCTCAAAAATTAGGGCCTTTGCAAACTCGCGTTATCCAGTCGGTCACGACGACCCCTCAAGCCCATACCGAAAAGTCTACGAATCAGGCGCGGTCAGCTGCGAAAGCAAAACCCAAGCCGCCACAAGCCGCTTCCAGCGCAGCAACTTCCTCGATCGCAGACCTTAACGCCGTTGCAAGCGCCGCACTGCCAGAGCCGCTACCGGTCTTGAATGAGAGTCCCATTGATACTGTCAATGAGTTACCGTCGCCCGTTGCAGAATCTGTCGCACCCACGGTCGCTGAAAAAGCAGCAGAGGCGCCAGCAGCAGTCTCCACCCAAGACAATGCCTTGCTCGCAAAATCAGGCAATTTTCCCGCCAATGTCCAAATTAACTACACGCTCACCGGACAAGAGCGGGGCCTCAACTATTACGCCTCCGGCGCCTTAAAGTGGCAAGTCAAGTCGGCTACTAGCGCACCGAGAAACTATGAAGCCGAGCTGCGTGTTCGGGCTTTTTTGGTGGGCACCCGGGTGTGGCGCAGTCAAGGTGCGCTTGCCGACCAAGGGCTTGTTCCGCAAAAGTACACCGACAGTTGGCGCGGCGAGCGAGCCGCCCACTTTGATGCAGTGCAACGCAGAATCACCTTCAGCGGCAATACGCCCAGTGCAGAAATGCAAGCGGGCGCGCAGGATCAGGTGAGTTTGTTCATTCAAATGGCGGCGGCCATCGCCGCACAAAATTTCAAGACAGGCTCAGAGTTGTCTGTTCAAACAGCGACGGCTCGCGACGCTGTCAATTGGCGTCTCACCTACAAATCGGACGAGCTCATTGAAATTAAGGGGGAGCGGCTCGAAACTCAGCGTTGGATTTGCTTACCCCGTGGCAAATTCGACAGTCAAATTGAAATGTGGTTGTCTAAAAATCATGGCGGCATGCCCGTTCGCATCAAAATTACACAGGTCAATGGCAATTTCATCGACTTGGAAATGAACGGCTCTGAGGCTTTACCACCTTTGGTGAACTGAGCACTCAAGCTCAGCAAACTCCGGTGTCCGATGTTTGTTTTTGACAGCACTTGAAAAAATTTGCAAAAGCCTTGTCTAAATGGCTCAGACTTCAGTCAGAATGTCACCATGAACTTGTTGTATGAATCCGAATCCTTCGCCGTCATGCATGTGTTGGCCAATGAAACCGGTGAGGCGGCACCCGTCTCTAAAGTGCCCACGCTGGAGCGTCACGGTTTTGAGATTGTTGACAAACGTTCGGGCAAAGAAGTTTATCTAGATGGCTCTTGGGCAGAGATGTTCCAAATGCACATCCAAGAATGGCAACAAAATACCCCCACCCAAGAAGAGGTTGAAGACACCCTCGAGCGCTACACAGGCTTAGCGCAACAGCCGGTGGTCGTTCACTGAGGCGTCTCATCTTGTGGGGCCAGCCATCGGTAAAGTGGCACCACAATCAACAGCACCGCAATCAGGCGACAAACTTGAAACGCCGTCACAATGGGCGCGCCCAATTCCAGTACTTTGGCAGTGATCGCCATCTCAGCAATGCCACCAGGCGATGTGCCTAAAATCAATGTGGCGGGATGCAAACCTGTGCCCAAAGCCAAAGCCCAGCCAAAAGCACCCGACAACATCATCATGCCCAAGGTGCCCAAGCTCACGGTCCAAAGCCACTTGGGCGCGGTCTGAATAAACTCACGCTTGAAGCGCACGCCCAAGCTGATGCCGATGAACATTTGTGCCATGCTGGACATTTCTGAAGAAATGGCCGTCCACTGAATGCCCAAGAGCGTCAGCACCATGGACACCAGCAAGGGCCCCATAAACCAGGGGTTATTTCTTTTGATGGCCATCATCAGAAGTGCACCCGCACTGGTTGCCATTGCCAAGTAGAAAATGCCCGGCCATTCCAAATTGCGGGGGCCCGGCAACAAACTGCTGTTCACGTGCAAACCCCAATGGGACTGAAACCATTGCATGCCAAAGGGCACGCAAACCACCACCAAGACCAGACGCATGCTGTGTGACGCCGCGACCAAATCTGTTCGGGCGCTGTATCGGTCTGCCATCAGCGTCATCTCAGATGCGCCGCCGATAGCCCCTGCGAAATAGCTCGTGGCACGCCTTTGTGAGGCAGAAAGACCATACATTTCATGCGCGTTGCGAGCGTGAAGCCACAAACCAAAGCCAAATCCGATGGCCAATGCCCAAGCAATGCCCAGCAAAATGGCCCACCAAAGGCTCAACACCATGCGTCCTACCTCGGCCGTGAAATACAAGCCCAAGGCACAGGCAATCACCCATTGCCCCACATTGCGCAAATAGCCTGAGCTTCTCATCGATACACCGCAAATCGAAAAAGCGGCCGTGCACAAAAGTGGGCCCAGCATCCAGGGAATGGGCATGCGAAGCCATTCCGCCAAGAATGCGCCGGCAACGCCCAGCACAAGGGTGATGACAACTTGGTAAATGTGTTGAAAAGAGCGCAAAAAAAACCTGGAAAAAAGTAGTTGTCAGCTTGCAGTGTAAACCCAGGCCCTCAGATCCAAGACACAAATGCTTCCCCGAATCTGGCAAAGCCTTCTCGTCCCTGCGACAATGTTGCCTATGAATCACGCTTATATTTTGACGCTCTCCTGCCCCGACAGAACGGGCATCGTGCATGCTGTCTCGGGCTTCTTGCTAGAGCGCGGCGGCAACATTGAAGAGGCCGCTCAATACAACGACCCCGACACCGGCCTGTTTTTCATGCGCGTGCAGTTTGCTTGCGACCAAGTGAGCGAGACCGATTTACGCAGCCAACTGGTCAGTTTGGCCGCCACGTTCCAAATGACTTGGAAACTGCACAACACCCAACAACCCATGCCGGCCGTCATTTTGGTCAGCAAAGAAGGCCATTGCCTCAACGATTTGCTGTTTCGCTGGAAAAGCGGTTTGCTGCCCATCGACATTCGCGCCATTGTGAGCAATCACCGCGAGTTCTACCAACTGGCCGCCAGCTACAACGTTCCCTTTCACCATATTCCCGTGAGCATTGCCAACAAAGCTGAGGCCGAGGCCAAACAGTACGAGGTCATTCAGGCCGAAGGCGCCGAGCTGGTGGTGCTGGCGCGCTATATGCAAATTTTGTCGGACGATTTGTGTCACAAATTATCGGGACGTGCCATCAACATTCACCACTCCTTCCTGCCCAGCTTCAAGGGTGCCAAGCCTTATTACCAAGCACACGATCGCGGCGTCAAATTGATTGGTGCCACGGCGCACTATGTGACAGCCGATCTGGACGAAGGCCCCATCATTGAACAAGACGTGGCACGGGTGGATCACTCTAAAACAGTCGAGGCTCTGACCACCCAAGGGCGTGATACTGAAAGCCAAGTGTTGGCTCGTGCCGTGAAATGGCACAGCGAACACCGCGTACTTTTGAACGGTCACAAAACCGTGATCTTCAAATGATTTTGATTTGTATTTTTAAAAGATGGCCATGAACGCACTCACCAACATCGAAGCCCTGTCCCGCGCCGATCGACAAGCGCAAGTGTTGAAAGCCTTGAGCGCCGTCCTGCCTGCACACGCATTGCTTTACACCTTGGAAGACACTGTGCCTTATGAGTGCGATGGTCTCACGGCCTACCGTGAACGACCCTTGGTGGTGGCCTTGCCCGAAACAGAAATCCAAGTGCAAGAAGTTTTGAAAGCTTGCCACGCATTGGCCGTCCCGGTTGTCGCAAGGGGTGCCGGCACCGGTTTGTCGGGCGGCGCCATGCCTCACAAGCTGGGGGTCACTTTGTCGATGGCCAAGTTCAACCAGATTGTCAAAATAGACCCCCATTCTAGAACCGCCGTTGTTCAGTGCGGTGTTCGAAACTTGGCCATTTCTGAAGCGTCCGCGCCGCATGGTCTGTATTACGCACCAGATCCGTCTAGCCAAATTGCTTGCACCATTGGCGGCAACGTTGCCGAAAATTCAGGCGGTGTGCACTGCCTCAAATACGGCCTCACTTTGCACAATGTGCTTAAGGTCAAAGGCTTCACCATCGAGGGTGATGCGGTGACATTTGGCAGCGACGCGCTGGACACTTCTGGCTTTGATTTGTTGTCGGTGTTGGTGGGCAGCGAAGGCATGTTGGCCATCACCACCGAAGTGACTGTCAAGCTGGTGCCCAAACCTCAACTGGCGCGTTGCATCATGGCCAGCTTTGATGACATTCGCAAAGCTGGCGATGCGGTGGCAGCTGTCATTGCAGCCGGCATCATTCCAGCCGGTTTGGAAATGATGGACAAGCCCATGACCGCAGCGGTGGAAGATTTTGTTCACGCGGGATACGACTTGGATGCCGCGGCCATTTTGTTGTGCGAAAGCGATGGCACTCCTGAAGAAGTTGAAGAAGAAATTGGTCGCATGAGCGATGTGTTGCGGGGTTGCGGCGCCACCGCCATTACCGTGAGCAAAGACGAGGCCGAGCGCTTGCGTTTTTGGAGTGGTCGTAAAAATGCATTTCCTGCATCGGGCCGAATCAGCCCTGACTACATGTGCATGGACTCCACCATTCCGCGCAAACGATTGGCCGACATTTTATTGGCCATTGCCGAGATGGAAAAAAAATACCAACTGCGCTGCGCCAATGTGTTTCATGCGGGCGATGGGAACTTGCATCCCCTCATTTTGTTTGATGCCAACGACCCGGATCAATTGCACCGCTGTGAACTGTTTGGCGCAGACATCTTGGAAACCAGTGTGGCCATGGGCGGCACCGTCACGGGCGAACATGGCGTGGGCATTGAAAAGCTCAACAGCATGTGTGTGCAGTTTTCAACAGAAGAAAACACACAAATGTTTGCCTTGAAAAAAGCCTTTGATCCCATGGGTTTGCTGAACCCTGGCAAGGTCATTCCGACGCACAATCGGTGTGCCGAATACGGCAAGATGTTGGTTCGCGGCGGGAAAATCTCACACCCCGATTTGCCGCGTTTTTAATCAACGTCAAGCACTCTCAACCCAGCCTAAGTGCTGGGTTTTTCAATGTCGTGATC
>Ga0114974_10003706_pt1 | contig 11488 bp, 13 predicted proteins | sample S_130206_EF_Meta_FD_87318 | JGI IMG/M metagenome (GOLD analysis project Ga0114974, IMG submission 87318) | Freshwater microbial communities from Lake Simoncouche, Canada to study carbon cycling - S_130206_EF_MetaG | ecosystem: Environmental > Aquatic > Freshwater > Lake | place: Lake...
GCCGCCCCTGGACCGCGACGAAAGCCGCTTCGCCCAGGCCTCGCGCCAGATGGTGGAGTCGGGCGATCCGGTGGACATCCGCTTCGGCCATGTGCCGCGCTACAAGAAACCCGCCGGCATCTATTGGCTGCAATCGGCCAGCACCGGCATTGCCGGAAAGATCGCTCATCAGGGCGACACCCATCACATCTGGACCTATCGCCTGCCGTCGCTGTTGGGCGCCATCGCCGCCAGCTGGCTGACCCTGTGGTGCGCCCTGGCGCTGGCGGGCGTCGAGGTCGGGCTAGTGGCCGGCCTGTTGATGGCAGGCTCGGTCCTGCTCACCGCCGAAGCCAGCATCGCCACCACCGACGCGGTGCTGCTGGCATGCGTCCTGGCGGTGCAGGGCGTGCTGCTGCGGGCCTATCGCGCCGCCCGCGATCCGGACGCGCCGCCGCCGTCCCGCCGCCTGATCCTGCTGGGCTGGGCCGCCTGCGCCGCCGGGATACTGGTCAAGTTTCCCGTGGTGCCGGGCGTGGCGCTGGTGACCTTGGCGGGGCTGGCGATCTGGGACCGCGACGTCCGCTGGCTGCGCAACCTTGAGCCGCTGCGCGGCGTGTTGCTGTTGCTGGTGCTGGTGATGCCGTGGCTGGTCGCCATCACCATCCAGAGCCAGGGCGCGTTCTTTGAGCAATCGCTGGGCAACGACTTTGCCGCCAAGCTGGCGGGCGGGCAGGAAAGCCACGGCATGTGGCCGGGCTATTTCCTGCTGCTGTCGGCGGCGACCTTCTTTCCCGCCATCCTGTTTGTGGCGCCGGGCATCGTGCAGGGCTTCGCGCGGCGCGGCGAACCGGCGATCCGTTTCCTGCTGGTCTGGGCCGGCGCCTGGTGGCTGCTGGTGGAGGCGGTGCCGACCAAGCTGCCGCACTATGTCCTGTCATCCTATCCGGCGCTGGCGATCCTGGGCGCGCTGGTGGTGCTGACGCCGCCGCCGGCCGGCTTCGGGGTGTGGTGGAAAGCGGCGCGCTGGGTCGCCGCGCTGCAGTTTGCGCTGGGCGCAATTCTTCTGACCGCCGCGCCGCTGGTGCTTCCCCGCCTCTATGGCGCGGGCGATGTGTGGTGGCTGATGGCGCTGGCGGGCACCGGCGCGGCGCTGGCCGTTGCTGCGCTGGTGCTGGGGTTGCGGCAGTCGTGGCGCTGGGCCTTGCTGCTGTCGCTGCTGGCCATGCTGGTGTTCGTGCCCACCCTGACGGCGGGCGTGGCGCCGCGCCTCAGCCAGCTCTGGGTCACGCAGCGGTTGAAGCCGCTGGTCGTGGAGGCATCGCGCCCGGGCGATCCACCGCCTGCGCTGGCGGGCTATCAGGAGCCCAGCATGCTGTTCGCGCTGGGCAAGGATGTGGTTCTGACCGATGGCGCGGGCGCCGCCGATGCCGGCGCCAAGTCGGGCGGCCTGGCGCTGGTGGAAGATGCCGAGCTGGGCGCGTTCCTGGCGCGGCTGGCCGAATTGCAGGCCGATGCCAGCGCGGTCAGCCAGTTGCACGGCTTCAATTATTCACGCGGCCGCAAGGTGCATGTGACCTTGTACCGGGTCACGCAATTGCGCGAACTGCCCTAGGCTCGCGCCATGGTGCCGACCTTCGCCGATATCCAGGCCGCTGCCGCGCGCATCGCGCCCTTTGCCATCCGCACGCCGCTGGTGGAAAGCGCGGGCCTGAATGCGCTGACCGGCGGGCGGGTGTTCCTCAAGCTGGAGACCTTGCAGCGCACCGGCTCCTTCAAGTTTCGCGGCGCCTGCAACCGGCTGGCGATGATCCCGCAAGCCGCGTGTGCCAATGGCGTGGTGGCTTTTTCCTCCGGCAACCACGCCCAGGGTGTGGCGGCGGCCGCCGCGCTGTTCGGGATGCCTGCGGTGATCGTGATGCCCTCGGATGCGCCGCGCGCCAAGATCGAGGGCACCCGCGCCCTGGGCGGCGTGGTCGTGGAATATGACCGTCTGCACGAGGACCGCGAGGCCATTGCCGGGCGGATCTGCGCCGAGCGCGGCGCGGTGCTGGTCAAGCCGTTCGACGATGCCGGCGTCATTGCCGGGCAGGGCACGGCGGGCCTGGAAATTGCCGAGGATGCCGCGCGCTTCGGCGTAACCCTGGACGCGGTGCTGGCCCCCTGCAGCGGCGGCGGGCTGGTCAGCGGCATTGCGCTGGCGCTGCGCGGGGCGGGAAGCCACGCGAAAGTCCACAGCGTCGAGCCGGAGAATTTCGACGGCATGAAGCGGTCGCTGGAAGCGGGAAAACGGGTGCAGGCGCCCGGCGGCAAGCTGTCCATCGCCGACGCGCTGATGGCTCCGATGCCCGGCGCCATTGTGTTCGAGCTGGCCAAAGATCTGCTGGCCCCTGGGCTGGCGGTCAGCGACGCGGAGCTGGAATACGCCGTGGCCTTTGCGTCCCGCGACCTGAAGCTGGTGGTCGAGCCCGGCGGGGCGGCGGCGCTGGCCGCTTTGCTGGCGGGAAAACTGGACGCGCGCGGCCGGGTCGTGGCGCTGGTGCTGTCGGGCGGCAACGCCGATAACCTTCGTTAAGCCGTTTACCACGCCGCCACCCTTTGCTGGTGCGCGATCCGCATTTCGCGCAAGTTTTTTCGCGAAACCCCAATCGGCAAAGTTAACGCCATGAACGACCTTCTGCGCTGGCGCGACGAACATCGCATGCTGCCCCTGCTGCTGATCTCCTCGCTGGTCCTTCTGCTGGCGATCGCGGCTGCAGCGCTGTGGTCGCGCGGCAGCATCGCGGACATGGATACCAAGGTGCTGGGTTCGCGCAGCAGCTTGCAGGTCGCCTATGACCGCGTCCGCACCGGGCAGACCTCGCGCCCGCAGCTCACCCAGCTGGGTTTCGACAGCACCCGCCTCAAGGCGCACAGCCTGTCCGGCCTGGGCGTGCAGGAATATTTCATGCCCGCCACGTCGCGGGACTTCGACAAGCTCGATCCGGCGATCCGCGGCTGCTTTGAAGCGCCCGACCGCTGCAGCGCGCTGATCTTCCCCATGGCCACGCCGGTGCCGGTGGATGGCTTCATGGCCGCCAACGCGGCGCCGCGTGCGGGCGGACACATCGTCTTCCTGCTGCGCAACGGCCGCGTCGAATACAAGGCGATGACGGCGTAACAAAAAAGCGCCCCGAAGGGCGCTTTTTATACAACGCGATGGTCGAGCGCCTTACCGGGGCGCGAGGTCCGGCGCGGCTCCGTGGGAGCCACGCTTTTGGCGCCGCCGGCCGCTTGGGCGCGGCCGGCCATTGGCATCAACACAGAGCTGAAGAATTGACGATGGTGCCTAGCGAGGCGCCAAAACCATCATCATCTGCCGGCCTTCCATCTTCGGATACTGTTCCAGCTTGGCGAAGACTTCGGTGTCCTTCTGGACGCGGTTCAGAAGATCCATGCCCAGATGCTGGTGGGCCATTTCGCGGCCGCGGAAGCGCAATGTGACCTTGACCTTGTCGCCATCGTCGAAGAAGCGCTTCATCGCCTTCATCTTCACGTCGTAATCGTGATCGTCGATGGTCGGGCGCATCTTGATCTCCTTGATCTCGATGACCTTCTGCTTCTTGCGGGCCTCGTTGGCCTTTTTCTGCTGTTCGTACTTGAACTTGCCGTAGTCCATCAGCTTGCAGACGGGCGGCTTGTTGTCGGGAGAGACCTCGACAACGTCGAAACCCTTTTCGTCACCCAGCGCGAGCGCTTCATCCAGGCCGATCTCGCCGTATTTGTGGCCGTCGTCGCCGATCAGCAGGATGGTCTTGGAAGTGATCTCGTCGTTGATGCGCGGGCCGTCCTTGGCCGGCGGGGGTGCGTTACCCTGAAAACGTCTGGGGACTATGACTCTCTCCTGTTGTTACGTCCTGCACCCAAGCCAATAAACGACCACGCTTCGCGAGGGTGTCCAGCCAGCCTCGCGAAACGGATTTCGATCATGGGCGCGGATGGTTCCTCGTGGCCGCTCAACGGAGGTCGGGCGGGACGGCTTCGGCGGTCAGTATGGAAATTGCCGCCTCCAGCGCAAGGCTTTCCTGCTTCTCCACCCCCAGTTTTCGCAGGGTAACCGAGCGATTCTCGGCCTCCCGGCGTCCCAGAACGAGCAAATTGGGGGTTTTGGCCAGGCTGTGCTGGCGGACCTTGTAATTGACGGTCTGGTTCTCGGTGTCCAGCGTCACGCGCAGGCCCGCGGCTTTCAGCGCCTGGACCACCTCGGCGGCATAGGAATCGGCGTCGGCCACCACGGTGGCGACCGCCACCTGGACCGGCGCCAGCCATAGCGGGAATTTGCCGGCATAGTGCTCGATCAGGACGCCGATGAAGCGCTCCAGCGAGCCGACAATGGCGCGGTGGAGCATGACGGGCGGATGACGCCCGCCATCCTGGGCGATGTAGCTGGCCCCCAGCCGTTCGGCGGTATTGAAGTCCACTTGCAGGGTGCCGCACTGCCAGTCGCGGCCGATGGAGTCGCGCAGCACGAATTCCAGCTTGGGGCCGTAGAAGGCGCCTTCGCCGGGATTGAGGACATAGTCCAGCCCCGCCGCGCTGGTGGCTTCGGCCAGCGCTTTTTCGGCCTGGTCCCACACCGCGTCGCTGCCGATGCGGTTGTCCGGCCGGGTGGCGAGCTTCACCCGCACGTCTTCAAAGCCAAGGTCCTTGTAGCAGGCCAGCAGCAGCTTGCAGAAGGATGTGGTCTCCGGCGTGATCTGCTCATGGGTGCAGAAGATGTGGGCGTCGTCCTGCACGAAGCCGCGCACCCGCATGATGCCGTGCAGCGAGCCTGAAGGCTCGTAGCGGTGGCAGGAGCCGAACTCGGCCATGCGGATGGGCAGCTCGCGGTACGACTTCAGCCCTTCGTTGAAGATCTGGACATGCGCCGGGCAGTTCATCGGCTTGACCACCAGGGTGCGGTTTTCGTCTTCCACCTCGGCCAGGAACATATGCTCGCGGTAATTGTCCCAGTGACCGCTGGCTTCCCACAATTTGCGGTCCAGCAACTGGGGAGTCTTCACTTCTATATAGTCGGCGCGCACCAGCTGACGGCGGATATAGTTTTCCAGCGCCCGGTACAGCGTATAGCCGTTGGCGTGCCAGAAGATCTGCCCGGTGGCGACCTCCTGGGTATGGAACAGGTCCATCTCCTTGCCGATCTTGCGGTGGTCGCGCTTCTCGGCTTCCTCGACCCGCGTCAGATAGGCGTCCAGCTCCTTCTTGTCGCGCCAGGCTGTGCCGTAGATGCGCTGCAGCTGCGCATTCTTGGCATCGCCACGCCAATAGGCGCCGGAAATCTTGGTCAGCTTGAAAGCGTCGCCGATCTCGGCGGTGGTGCGGAAATGCGGCCCGCGGCACAGGTCGTGCCAGTCGCCATGCCAGTAGAGCGAGACATCCTCGTCCGACGGGATCGAGGCGATCAGCTCGGCCTTGTACTTTTCGCCCATCTCCAGGAAGTGGGCCACCGCCTTGTCGCGCGGCCACACTTCGCGGCGCGTGGGCAGCGCCGCTTTCACGATCTCGTGCATGCGGGCTTCGATTTTCGGCAGGTCTTCGGGCGTGAAGGGCGTGTCGCGGGCAAAGTCGTAATAGAAGCCGTCCTCGATCGCGGGGCCGATGGTGACCTGGGTACCGGGATACAGATCCTGCACCGCCATCGCCAGCAGATGGGCGGCGTCATGGCGGATCAGCTCCAATGCCTCCTGGTCCTTGCGGGTAATGATCCGGATCTTGGCGTCCTGCTCGATGGGGCGGAACAGGTCGTATTCCTGGCCGTCCACCGTGATGATCAGGGCGGCCTTGGCCAGGCCGGGGCCGATGGCGGCGGCGATCTCCCCACCGGTCACACCCTTGGGGAACGTCAGGGCCTTGCCGTCGGGCAAGGTCATGGTCACCTGGGCGGGGGCAGCGGACACGGCAATCTCCGTAAAAAACCAATAAGGGCGGACCTTTGGCCTCTGTCCGCTCCCCCGTCAAGTGTTTCGGGACCAAGGTATTACACCCGTAGTAGCTATTGCGGACCTGCCGGAACAGGCAGATACTGGCGTCATTGCGGGGGCAATGTTGAACGGAGGAATGTGATGAAAACTCTCATGACAGCCCTGGTGCTGACGGGTCTGACCCTGGCCGGACCGGCCTCGGCGGCGAATAGGTGTATCGACACGCGCGACATCGTCAGCAGCAAGTCGGATGACGGCAAGGTCATGGTCTTCAAGATGAAGAACGGCGATACGCTGATCAATCATCTCCAGGGCCGGTGTCCGGACCTCAGATATAACGGCTTTGTCTGGCAGCTGCGCAGCGGCGATACCAATGTCTGCGAAAACGCGCAGAGCTTCCAGGTGCTGCAATCGGGCCAGGTCTGCGTGCTGGGCAAGTTCGATGCCCCGATGAGCAAGCGGGCAGGCTTGTCCACCGCGCCGGCGCCGCGATAACGGGACAGGTCGAAAGTAAAAAAAGGCCCGGTCGCAAGACCGGGCCTTTTCTTTGTGCGTACGGGTTAGTGGCCCGAGCCGGTGCCGGTGCGGCTGGCTTCGAACAGGAACCAGTTGCGCTTCTCGGCGGCGTCAATGAAGTTTTCCAGGATCGAGGCAGTGGCGACATCGTCATGCTTGTCGGCGATTTCATGTGCGGCGCGCATGCGCTTGATCACCAGCTTGTTGTCGTTCATCAGCTCAGTCAGCATGTCGGCGGGGGCGACGAAATCCTTGTCATTGTCCTTGATGGTCTGAAGCTTGGCGACTTCACCGATGGAATGGATGGTCTTGGCGCCCAGCTTGCGCACCCGCTCCGCCAGATCGTCGATGGTGGCGAAGATTTCTCCCGCCTGCTCGTCGAACAATAGGTGATAGTCGCGGAAGTGCGGGCCTGAGACGTGCCAGTGGAAATTCTTGGTCTTGGTGTAGAGGGCATAGGAATCGGCGACCAGGCCGTTCAGCGCTTCGGCGATTTCCGGTATCGCATTGCCGGACAGGTCGGTCTGGGTCTGCAGGCGGGGCGCCGCCTTGCTTTTGGGGGCAGGTTACTTGGCCATGAGGTACCTCAAAATGAATAGAAGAATAGAATTGTTCTAAACGCCTGATCGTAAGCCGGGTTCCATACGGTTTGCCAGCCCCGTGACGCACGTCCCGCATCCAAAAAGCCGTGTGGACGTTATCAGGAGCAGAGGGTGCCCGTGATGGAGACAATCATGAAGAAGACCGCAATCCTTGCTATCGGCCTGTGCGCCCTGGCGGCTACCGCCTGCGCGCCCAGTGGCTATTACGACCGCGACTATCGCTACAGTTCGTATGCCGACCGTGACGGTGACGGTGTACCCAACCGGTATGACCGCGACCGCGACAATGATGGCGTGCCCAACTATGCGGACCGCCGCCCCGGCAATCCCTACCGCGACTGACAGCATTCCGAGAAAAAGGGCCCGGTCTTTCGACCGGGCCCTTTTTTATTCCTTCAACCCGCCCAGATAATCGCCCTTGCCCAACGCCACGCCCCGATTGCGCAGGATGCCGTAGGCGATGGTGATGTGGAAATGGGTGTTGGGCAGCACAAAATTTCCCACATAGTCGCGGCCGTTATATTCCAGCGTGACATTGGGAAATTTCAGCACGATCTCCTTGTTCTCCGAACCGGGGAAGCTCGTGCGGTCCAGGGTCTTGAGGAAGGCGGTGGTTTTGGCGACCCGCGCCTTGAGTTCGGGGAAGGTGGCTTCGGTGTCCTCATATTTGGGAATGTCCACCCCGGCCAGCCGCGCGCCGCAGCCCTTGGCGCCGTCGGTGGCGATGTAGACCTGGTTCTTCAGAGGCAGCATGTCGGGCGCCAGCCGCGCCTCGGCGGGGTCGATGCCGCCATGGGCTTCGCCCTTGGACAGGATGGTGGAAAGCCCCCCCAGCATATGGATAAGCGGCGGGATCGAGGCATCGTAGATGTCATAGGCCATGGGGGTTCCTGCTGGATTTCGGGGCGAAATTGACGATCAAATGGCGGCGCTTGCAACCCTGACGGCAGAAGGGATAAGAGGCGGGGCCTTAGAAAGACATGGACATGACCGACAAGCCCGACGCGGTGGACCTGCCTGACCGCCTGTCAACCAATCCCGCCAGCCCCTTCCACAATGCCGAACTTCTGGAACGCGGCGTCGGCATCAAGTTCAACGGCGTCGATCGCAACAATGTCGAGGAATATTGCGTCAGCGAGGGCTGGGTGCGCCTGGCGGTGGGCAAGACGGTGGACCGCAACGGCAATGCGATGACGGTGAAGTACAAGGGCAAGGTCGAACCCTATCTGCGATAACAAAAGGCCCGGTCCTGCGACCGGGCCTTTCGCATCCAGGGCTGACGTTCAGCGGCTGGTGAAGATCTGCACCTTCACGCTTGCCGCATTGGTGGCGCGGCAGCGCATGTCCAGGCTCACCAGGTCGCGGGCCCGGCCCGGCAGGTCCAGCTTGTAATACTGGCCACGGCGCATCAGATCGCCATTGTTGACGTTGAGCGGCTGGGCGCTGCCTTTGCCGAAGCGGGCGGTGACGCGGCTGCAGCGCACATCGGCGTCCAGCGGCTTCAGCGCCACGGCATCCACATTGTCGCCGCGCCAGCCGGCATAGCTGCTTTCCGCGTCGCGCCGGCCTTCAAAGCTGACGGTGGAGAGCAGCTTCCAGTCGTTGATCATGTCGCTGCCCCAGTTGAAGACGTTGGACCATTCGCTCTGATAGCGCGGGTTGCGGCGCCATTCCTTGCGATAGCGGTCGACATCGGCCACCACCACGATGCTGGCGTCCCCGGCACCGCGGCGGTCGGGCCGGCGGTCGTCACGGTCGCCGCGGCGGTTGCCGATCTGGCGTTCCGCGCCGCATTCGAAGGTCAGGCGGGTGATGTTGCGGCCATTGCCGGGGATGTTGACGCTGACCGGCATGTCTTCGGTCAGGTCGCCCTGAAACACGGTCTGGGTGCGGCCATTGCCGTAACGGGCGGTGACGGCGCGGCAGCGGATGTCGGCGCCTTCGGCACGCAGCTGAAGGCGATCAACCGGACCGCCCAGGTCGAAATTGCGCACATCGCGGTCCTGGCCGGGATTGACGCGGATGGTGCCGATCTCATGCCAGGCGGCAAAGGCGGGGGCGGCGGTCCCGAGCAGCAGGGCGGCGCAAATTGCGAGTTTTTTCATATGTCTCTCTCCATGGGGAATGGGGCGCGGGACTCAAAGCCGCAGCCCTCGTGATCCGCCGTTAACGTCCGCGCGGGGCTGAAGTTCCCATATTGCGCACCGGGCAGGGCGGGTTGTGCCGTCACGGCACGAAAGCCCCGGCGTCAGGGCCGCTTCGGCTGGCACAATCCGTGAAGCGGTTCTGCCGGACCAATATGTCTGGCGAAAAGGGGTAACCATGCGCAGACGAACTCTACTGATGACCTCCGCACTGGCCGGTGCGGGGATGATGAGTGCCATGCTGTCGGCGCAGGCCGGCGGTTATCAAAGCTCGGGCGGGCGGCCCCAGATGGGCGGGGGGATGAATGTCTTCGCCCCGGTCAACATCACCAGCAACATCAACCGGGCCGTCAATGTTGACGTCAATTCGCGCGTGAATGTCTATGCGCCGGTAACGGTGAACAAGAGCATCGACAATTCCTCCTACATCGATACCTCAAGCCATATTGATACGTCCAGCAACGTGCGGGTGGACAAGGACATCAACATCCGCACCACCAACATCTGGAATTATGGCGGCGGCAACAGCTCGGGCGGCAGCAACAATCACGGCGGGGGCAATTGGGGCGGCAACTGGGGTGGCGGTGGCAACCATGGCGGTTGCGGCAACAGCTGCGGCGGTGGCGGCAGCAACCAGAACAACAACGGCAACGACAATAGCAGCAACAACAGCAACACCAACGGCAGCTACAACCGCTATACCTACAACGACAATTTCAGCCTGGACACCAGCGGGTTGGTCGATTTCTTCAACGGCTACTGATTTCCAGAAAAACAAACAAAAAGGCCCGGTGCGAACCGGGCCTTTTTTTGTTACTGTCCCCCGTCTGCCATATCGCGAAAAAGCGGAGGCTTGCATGAACAGAGCAATATTTTCCCCGGTGGCGCTGGCGCTTCTTCTGTCACCGCTGTTTGGCGCGGCGGCCTTTGCCCAGAAGCCTTTCGATCCGGCCTTGCCCTATCCCGAGGAAGTCGCGGTCTCGAGCGAAGCCGACAAAGGCTATGTCTACCGGCGCTTTCCCGGAAGCGGGCGGCTCTACACCTATGATCTCGACACGGCCGACCGGTCGGCCTGCAACGCGGGCTGTGATGGCCAGCGGCGGCCCGTGCACGCCCCTCGCGGCAGCGTCAAGCCGATCGGCGACTGGACCATCATCAAGCGCGAAGACGGCACCAACCAATGGGCCTATCGCGGCAAGCCGGTCTACACGCTCTATCACGACACGCCGGACGGCGAAGGTGAGACTGGCCCCTGGCATCTACTTCCGTATGAGCGGTAAGAATCAGGCCGGGTCTTCGACGCCGGTTTGCTTCCAGGCGGCGCGCGCCTGGGGCCGGGTGATATAGGCCAGGAACTGGGCGGCCTCGTCTCTCTGGGTGGCATAGCCGAGCACCGCGGCGGAATAGTCGAAGTGCATCGCGATTTCCCTGGGCAGCTTGCCCACTACGTCCACGCCTTCCACCGTGATTTCTTCCGAGATCGGCCCCATGCCGTACTGGATGCCGTCGCGGGCGACGGCCAGGCCCGGCGTGCCGGCGATCGGCATCGGCCGGACGCCGGAAAATTCCGGCCGCGCCAGCAGGTCGGCGACCCATTTGCCGGCGGCGCTGCCGCGCGCCGGATCGGTGAAGCCGACGCCACTGCTCTCCTTCAGGACGGCGATGAATTTCGGAAGGGTCGAGATATCGGGATGGGTCGCGCCCGTCCGGATCGCCAGGCCGAAATGGACACGGCCGATCGGCTTGACGGTGCCGCGCCTGAGATTGGCGCTGACTTCGGTCAGTTCGGCCACCGGCAGCAGCACCACATCGCCGGGTACCTTGTTCTTCACATTGTCGCGGGCGCGGGTGACGGTGCCGCCCACGATGGTGACCTTCTTGCCGGTCTCGGCGGTCCAGGCGGACGACAGGGCGCGCAGGCCCGGAAAGGTGCCGCCTGAGGTGAGCACTGTGATGTCAGCCTGAGCGGCGCAGGGCGTCAGCACCAGCGCGGCGGCGAGCAATGTCCTGATCATTTCGGCGTCCCTTCGTTTGCGGGCGCTTCTTGCGTGGCGCCACTGCCCAGGATTGTGCACGGAAAATGGCCCGGCGGCGAGGCCCGGCTTGGGTCCGCAAGCCGGCCCCGTGCGTTGTATCGAGGCGCCAAAGACCGGACGCACAAGGATTGACCTGACGGATATTTTGTACCATCGGCATAGAGAGACTATTGCATCGCCGCCGCCCGATCTAGAGGTTGTGGGACTGGGCTAAATGCCTGTGGTGCGGGTGGCCGATATCCTAGCGATGA
>Ga0114974_10003707_pt1 | contig 11483 bp, 8 predicted proteins | sample S_130206_EF_Meta_FD_87318 | JGI IMG/M metagenome (GOLD analysis project Ga0114974, IMG submission 87318) | Freshwater microbial communities from Lake Simoncouche, Canada to study carbon cycling - S_130206_EF_MetaG | ecosystem: Environmental > Aquatic > Freshwater > Lake | place: Lake...
CACCAACCGCGACCTCCAGCAGATGGTCAAGGAGGGTAAGTTCCGCGAAGACCTATTCTACCGCCTCTCGGTGGTGCCTTTACGCCTGCCGCCACTGCGTGAACGCCAAGATGACGTCCCGCTTCTTCTCTCTCATTATCTCGAGCGCTTCGCGAAGGAGAACGCGGTCGCCAGTGCGAAGCTTTCGCCGGAAGCGCTGGCCGTGCTCGTCCGCTATCCTTGGCCCGGCAACATCCGTGAACTGCGCAACGCCTGTGAGAATCTCGCCGTGCTCCGTTCAGGCAAGACGGTCGCCGCCGTCGACCTCGATCCGCGTTTCTCCGAGCCGACCGCCACCTCCGTTGCCGTTTCCGCCCTTCCCACTTCCGGCGTCCATATCCTCGATCGCGAACAGAACGAGAAGCAGCTGCTGAAGCAGGCTTTGGCTGCCGCCGCCGGGAATCGCACGCGCGCGGCCGAGTTGATGGGCATTTCACGACGCACGCTCCATCGTAAACTTTTGCAATGGCCGGAACTTGATCCCGGCCCCGAGACCGCGTGAGGTTGTTCGTCTTCCTATTTTTCTGTTTCGCCCTGCGTGCGGCTGACTTTGTCGGAACGGATCTGCTTCTGGGCGACTTGGCCCAGGGCATCAATCGGGCCGCAGGTAAGACCACCACCGATTTCGGCGGCACACTTCCTGGACGGCAGGCCTTCATCGCCGGACGAGCCTCTGCGGCGGTGCTGATGATGCGCGACCGTGAGGTCGCACCTGTGCCCAGCGGAAAGAGTGGCGTCGTCGAGTTTCGCCTGGCGAGTGCGGCGGTGGTCGTCGCCACTCATGGCTCCAACCGGTCGGAGTCCATCACGATGGAAAATCTCGCGAGCATCTTCGCCCGCGATCCGCGATCGCCTGCTCGCAATTGGAACGACATCGAACCCTCGGCGCGCTCGGAGCTTATCACGCCCGCGGTCTGCTCGCCTGCTGGTTCGATGGTGTTGGAAGTTTTCCAAGGCCTCGCCCTTGAGGGACAGCCGTTCCGCCTCGACGTCCGGTTGCGAATCGAGCCGGAGCTTGCGGCGGATCTTTTGGCGTCCCGTGCGGGGACGATTACGCTTCTCCCTCGTCGTCCTTCTGGCCGGGGTAAGGTCCTGCAGGTGGCCGATGGTCGGCCTGGCCGGTCTTCCACTGCTTACAGCCCGGATGAGAATAATGTCCACAACGGGGACTACCCTCTGCAGGTGCCCCTTATCGTCTATGTCAGGCAGGATAGGTTGGTTGAGCTCACCCCTGCCCTCCGTTGGCTATTTTCTGATGAAGCAGCTGCCCTGCTTGAAAAGCAGGGTCTCTTCCCTGCCCCTAAGGCGGCAAGGATGAGGTTCGTCCAAAGGCTTGACACTCGTTAGGGCGTTTGGTCTGCTTCCTGTCCAACGCGCGCGTAGCTCAATGGTAGAGTACCACCTTGCCAAGGTGGCTGTTGCTGGTTCAAGTCCAGTCGCGCGCTCCACTTTAAAATGGAGCCAAAACCCGCCGAAACCCGGCGGGTTTTTCATTTCGGGATCTAGGCCGACGCCGGCAAGGTCACCGTGATCCGAAGGCCCTTCGGCCGGGCGGGCTCCGCCGTGGCGGAGCCTCCATGGAGTTCGGCTACCTGGCGGACAATGCTCAGCCCTAGGCCGCTCCCCCCTGCCCGGCGGGATTTATCGGTCCGGTAAAATCGGTCGAAGAGCCTTGGTAGGTCTGCTGGGGTCACCCCTGCCCCATCGTCTTCCACCGTTAATTCCACCCCGCTCAGGGTATCTCGGGTTGAAACGATCAAGCGGCTCATTCCGGCTGCATGGGCCAAGGCGTTATCGATCAGGTTCTGGACCAGACGGCGGGCTTGGACTGGATCAGCTGCGCCGCCCGCGGCGGCCTCCAGCTTCAATTCCAACTTCACACCGGCCGCCTTACAACGGGCGGCGAATTCTTCGGCGACTTCTCGGGCGGCGACATGGAGTGCACCGGGTTCGCGACGGACGTCCTGCGCGGACTCCAGGCTCGCGAGGGCCAGCAGCCCTTCGACGAGGCCCTGCAGCCTTCCGACCGAGCTCACGATCTTCTGCGTGAAGCGGGCGCGATCTTCCGTCGACATGGTCGCTTGATCTTCCGCTAAGGTCTCGGCGTAGCCACGGAGAATCGTCACCGGTGTACGGAGGTCGTGCGAGACGTTCGTCACAAAGTCTCGCTCCATGGCCTGAAGGCGCTTTAGCGCTGTCACATCTGCCAGCACGAAAATCGCAGCACCGTCGCCAAACGCTTCCGGATCTGTGCGTGCGCCTGCGGCTTGAATCCAGACGTCGGAAAGCGGAGCGCGGTTCAGGAGAATCATGGAGCGAGCGTCGCCCTCGGCGCGGACGCGGCGGACGAGTTCGATGAAGTCGGCGCTACGGACGAGCGGCACGATCGAGCTGCCTGTATCTTCTTCGGAAAGCCCAAACAATGCGGCCGCGGCTGGGTTGGCGAGACGCAGTTTATCTTCCGCATCGACGACGAGAACGGCGTCGGTCAGCGGCGCCAGCAGCGCTTCGATGCGCCGTGCCGCCGCGGCGCGAATCTCTCCCTCGTTCGTGGCGCGGCGTTCGATGGCGATGAAGAGTTCTTCCAGGCGCAGCTTACGCACCAGCCAGCCTTGCGGCCGCGGCGCACCGCCGTCGGCGAGCAGCGCCCGGCGTGCCCAGCGAACATGGCTAGCGATTTCGGCGAAGTACCAGACAGCGGCGACGATGAGCGCGAGCAGGAGGAACCAGGGAAGCCAGGACATCTGCGTAGGATGCTGTCCGGCTCGGCCGGACGCGCGAGTGCAAAGCGGTTTAGCCGTTCACGCGGTAACCAACGCCGCGCACCGTATCGATGACGTCACCGGCCGGTCCGAGCTTCTCGCGCAAGCGGCGAACGTGGGTGTCAACCGTGCGGGTCTCGAGGTCCGGCGAATAGTTCCAGACGTCGGCGAGGAGTTCCTCGCGCGACTGCACCCTTCCCTTTCGCTCGAGGAGCAGGCGTAGAAGTTTGAATTCCGTGGCCGTCAGTTCGACGGTCTTTCCGGCGGCGGTCACTTCGTGGCGTTCGATGTCGAGCATCAGCGCACCGGCGGCGAGACGCGTCGACGGCTTGGCGGCGGCCGATTTAGCGCGACGCAGCAGAGCCTGGGCTCGCAGCATCAGTTCGCGCGTGTCGAAAGGCTTGGTGACATAATCGTCGGCGCCAGATTCGAGGCCCTTCACTTTATCGACCGTCTCGCCCTTTGCCGTGAGGAAGATCACGGGTGTATCTTGCAGGAGCGCGTCGGCGCGTACCATGCGGAGCAGCTGTACACCCGTGAGTTCGGGCATCATCACATCGAGGATGATCAGGTCCGGACGGAAGTCGCGGGCTAGGCCGATGGCGCGCAGTGGGTCGTTCAGCGTACGGATTGCGTAGCCGGCCTGCTTGAACTTGTAGTCCAATAGTTCCGTCACGTCAGACTCGTCGTCGACGATTAGGATTCGCTTGAGATGTTCGGCGTCCATGGGTGCGTCATTACATAAAGGCCCCAGCCATGGAAGCGCCAGAGTTAGGTGACAATCATGTCGGTTGTGTAACGTCCGTCTTTTAAAGCCGTAAACTATTTTCTATCATATACTTATGTAATTAAGAAACGTCATCGTCACACCCTGCGTTCACAATCTTTACATAGCGGGTGTTCCACGTGGAACACTACCCTGCTCTCCCCTTCCCTTTGGGATTACTTAGCCCTGAAGAGAACCATCAGTAGCGAGATATCCGCGGGGTTGACCCCACTGATCCGGCTCGCTTGGCCCAGGGTTTTCGGCTGGATGGATTGGAGCTTCTGGCGGGCTTCGATGCGCAAGCCGTAGGCTTTTAAGAAATCAAAGCCTTCTGGTACCTTAAAGGAATCCAGATCGTGCAGTTTACGGGCGTTACGCGTTTCCCGTTCTAAATACCCACGGTATTTGACCCGGTACATGACTTCTGCCTGAACTTCTGCGGCTTCGGCCAGGAATGTCGGTGGCAGGTCCTTGGGGGTCGATTCCCAGTTACGGCGGATGACATCACCGGCAATGCCGCCAGGGATGGCCAGTTTTTCCAGATATTCGATCCAATGGGTCACTTTCTCAGCCTTGGCTTGGATGCGGCCAAGGCGATCTGCCGGAACCAGGCCGAACTCCGAGATTTTGTCCTTCAGGCGGAGTTCAGCGCTGCCGTGGTTGAATAAGAGGCGGAACTCAGCCCGGCTGGTGAACATCCGGTAAGGCTCCTGGGTGCCTTTGGTCACCAAATCATCGATCAGGACCCCGATATAAGCTTCATCGCGGCCAATGACCATAGGCGTCTGTCCCTTGACCTTACAGGCGGCATTAACCCCGGCAACCAGGCCTTGGGCGCCGGCTTCTTCATATCCAGAGGTCCCATTGATCTGGCCGGCAAAAAACAGGCCATCGACCTTTTTGGACTCCAAGGTGGGGTAGAGCTGGGTAGGGGGCGCAAAATCGTATTCCACGGCATAGGCCGGTCGAAGCATGACGGCTTGCTCGAGTCCAGGGACCGAAGCAAGCATCTGCAACTGGACGGCAAAGGGAAGGGAGGTCGAAAGTCCGTTGATATACCATTCGTCGGTATTTCGACCTTCAGGCTCTAGGTAGAGCTTATGGGTATCCTTGTCCGAGAACTTCACGAACTTGTCTTCGATGGAGGGGCAGTAGCGCGGGCCGACCCCGGTGATCTCGCCCCCATAGAGGGGAGAGAGGTGAAGGTTATCTTGGACAATCTTGCCGGTGGCGCTGGTCGCCTCCGTCATCCAACAGGAAACCTGATCGCTGCCGGGAGTCCATCCGGGGAGGCGCTCGCCGGCTTGTTCCACGTGGAACAAGTCAGCCTGCTGGCGGGTGTCGTGGAAGGCAAAAAGGGTGGGGGAGACATCGCCCGGCTGCTCCTCGCATTTGCTGAAATCAATAGATCTTCCCAGGATGCGGGGAGGGGTGCCGGTCTTGAGTCTCTGGAGTTCAATTCCAGCCTCTAAGAAACTGGCTGACAAGGACTTAGCACTAAAATCACCTAGGCGACCGCCCTCGGTTTTATTCGCCCCGATGTGCATGAGTCCACGCAAGAAAGTGCCAGTGGTGACGACCACCGTTTTGGCGTGGAAGTCGAGGTCGAGGTTCGTCTGCACCCCGACGACGGCGCCGTTCTTAAAGATGAGGCCAGTGACCTGGGACTGGAAGATGGTAAGGCCGTCCTGCAACTCGCAGAGGTGCTTCATCCGGAACTGGTAGGCCTTTTTATCACACTGGGCGCGGGGGGCCTGGACGGCGGGCCCCTTGGAGGAGTTGAGGAGGCGGAACTGGATACCGGTGACGTCGGCGGTCAGGCCCATCTCGCCCCCCAGGGCGTCGATCTCCCGGACGATGTGTCCTTTGGCCTGCCCCCCGATGGCGGGGTTGCAGCTCATCTGGGCGATGGTGTCCACGTTGCCCGTCAGAAGCAGGACATCGACCCCCATGCGGGCCGCCGCCAGGGCGGCTTCCACGCCAGCATGGCCGGCCCCGCAGACGATGACGTCATAGGGGCGGTCAGGCCCGAGGCGGATTTGTTTGTGAGGTCGCATAGGCGCTCCCTCAACAGAGGGAATCACTTACCTATGCAGAAGGAAGCGAAGAGCTTGTCCAGCATACGCTCATTATCGATGCGACCGACGATTTCCCCGAGGGCGTCCAGGGCGACCCGCCCTTGGGCGGCCGCGAGCTCGGTCTGGATGGGGGCCTTAAGATGGCCGGCGGCCTCGGAAAGGGCGGTCGCCGCCCGGGCCAAGGCCTCGGCATGGCGGACGCTGACCACGAGGTCTTCGGCTCCGGGGGCGATCTCTTGGGCGATCAGGAAGTCACCGAGTTTGGCCCGTAGCGCATCCGCGTCACGTCCGTCCAGGAGGCAGGCGGAAAGTTTGGCGATCTGTGGCAGGAAATTCTTCTGCGCGGAATGCGCGGGCAAGTCGGACTTATTGGCGACGATGAGCGTCCGCGCCGGGTCGAGCAGCGCGACAAGATCGGCGGGCAGGGCAGGGGGCTCCGCCGAAGCGTCGACGACCAGCAGGAGGAGATGCGCGCCGCGGGCCTGCTCGAGCGAGCGGGCCATACCGAGGTTCTCGAGCGCCGAGCCTCCGTCGCGAAGTCCGGCGGTATCGATTGCGGTCACGGCGAGCGGCAGGCCGGCGACCGGCGCCTCGAGGTAGTCACGCGTCGTCCCGGCTTCGGGGCTCACGATCGCGCGGTCGGCACCGGCGAGGGCGTTGAGCAGGCTCGACTTCCCGGCGTTCGGTGCGCCGACGACGGCGACGCGCAAGCCGGTGCGGAGGGCGCCGTCATGCTTCGCGGTGCGGGAGTATCCAGAAAGCTCTGACGCGATTTCAATCAAGCGGGCCGCAGGGCCGTGCGGGTCCTCGGGCGGCAGGTCTTCTTCAGGGAAATCGATGTGCGCCTCGAGTTCGGCGAGGATCTGCAACGTACGGTCGGTCCAGCGGGCGACCTGCCGGCCAAGTTCGCCGGCGAGCATGCGGCGCGCGGAGGCGAGCGCTCGCTCGGAGCTGGCGTGGATCAGGTCGGCCACGGCTTCGGCCTGCGTAAGGTCGATGCGACCCGCGAGATAGGAACGGCGCGTGAACTCGCCGGGTTCGGCGAGACGGCCGCCGCGCGCGAGGCAATCCTCGGTGATCCGGCGCACGAGTAGCGGGTTGCCGTGGCAGGTGATCTCGAGCGAGTCGTTGCCGGTGAAGGAGCGCCCGGCATGCCAGAGCACCGCGACGACTTGGTCGATGGCCTCGCCTTCCTGGTTCCGCCAGATGCCGAGCGTCGAGGTCTTCTCGGTGAGCGGGGTCTTCCGGCTGAGCGCGCCGTGCGCGATGGCCGCGGCGAGGGGTCCGTCGACGCGCACGATTGCCAGGGCCGAACGGCCGGCAGGTGTCGCGGCGGCGATGATGGTCTCGGAGGCGGACATAAGGTGGCGTGAGCCGAGGCCATCCCAAGGGGCGAGGGGAGGGGAAGCAAGCGGTGTCATACGTCCGCAAAAAGGCTGGAAGGGAAGGGCGGGCCTGACACAGTCCGCCCGAGACACTCCCGTGGAAAATCACCGCTTCCTTCTTCCTGATTCGGCCCGCCAGATCGCCGCGGCCCATGGCACCCCCTGCTTTGTCTATGATCAGGCCACTCTTGAGGCCCAGGCCGACGCCATGCTGGCCTTCCCAAACGCCTTCGGCGTGACGGTCCGCTTCGCTATGAAGGCCTGCCCGAACGCCTCAGTCCTGAAGGTCTTCGCGAACAAGGGCCTCCATTTCGACGCTAGCTCGGGCTGGGAAGTCCGCCGCGCGATGCTCGCCGGCGTCCCGGCCGACCGCCTCTCGCTCTCGTCCCAGGAGCTCCCCGAGGATTTCCCCTCCCTTCTTAGTAAGGGCGTGCACGTAAACGCCTGCTCTCTCCTTCAGCTCGAACGGATCGGCAAGGCGCTCCCCGGCCATGAGGTCGGCTTGCGCTTCAATCCGGGCCGAGGGTCGGGCGGTACGGGCAAGACCAACGTCGGCGGCCCTGACTCCTCTTTCGGCATCTGGCATGAGTGGGTCGATCAGGCTCAGGCCATCGTTAAGCAGTACGGCCTGAAGGTCGTCCGTATCCATACCCACATCGGCTCCGGTAGCGACCCGGTCGTCTGGCAGGAAGTCTCCGCCGCCAGCCTCGCGCTCGTTAGCCGTTTCCCCACCGTGCACACTCTCAACCTCGGTGGTGGCTACAAGGTCGCGCGCGTCGCGGCGGAGAAGGGCACCGACCCGCAGGTCGTCGGCGCGCCGGTCAAGGTCGCCTTTGAGAAGTTCGCCGTCGCCGACGGACGTAAGCTCCGCCTCGAGATCGAGCCGGGCACTTTCCTCGTCGCCAACGCGGGCGCCGTCCTTTCCCGCGTCCAGGATATCGTCTCCACCGGTGCGCGTGAATTCCTCAAGCTCGACTCGGGCATGACCGAGATTCTGCGCCCTTCGCTCTACGGCTCGCAGCATCCGGTCCATCTCTACCCGGCGAAGGCCACCGGCGCCACGCGCGATTACGTCATCGTCGGCCACTGCTGCGAATCAGGTGACCTAATCAGTTGTGCACCCGGCGAACCGGAGACGCTCGCCACCCGCACGCTAGCCGAAGCGACCTCCGGAGATCTCTGCGTCATCGGCGGAGCCGGGGCGTATTGCGCCGGGATGAGCACGAAGAATTACAACTCCTTCCCCGAGGCGCCGGAAGTCCTCCTGCGTCACGATGGTAAGTTCTCCCTGATCCGCCGCCGCCAGTCGCTCGAGCAGATTCTACAGAACGAGCAGCCGGCCGAAGGGCTCTGATCGTGCCGCTCCTTTCGCCAGCGCTGGGCGCCACGGTGCCCGACTCGCCGCATGCGACCGTCGTCTGCTTGCCGACGCTCGCTGATGTCGAGAGCTACGAACGGAAGGAAGAGCGCGTCTGGAAACTCCTGCGTGCCGGTTATCCCCGCTTCGTCCGCAATGCGCTCGTCACCCGCGCCGCCGAGGAAGCCGCCCGCCGGCTGGGTCGTACGGACGAACTTTTCCCGCTGGTCTCTGAGGCGAGCGCTCGCCGGCTCGCCGAACACGTCGGCGCCACACTCACCTCCGTCGACCGCGTCGGCGATTGGTGCCTGGCCACGACGTCGGCGGGCGATGCCGCCCTGCGGCTCGCGAAGATGGTGCAGCATACCGGCTCGCTGATCTCGTCCCGTCAGGCGGAAGCCTGGCTCGCCGGCTCGGCGATGATCGATGGTGCCGCAGCCCTTGCTTCGATCCGCGCGGCCTTGTCGCCGCTGCTTTCCGGGGTGGCCGCCGCTGATATCCTTGTCGCCACGTCCGGCATGAACGCCGTCGACGCTGGCATCGCCGCCGTCAACGCCGTGCAGCGGCCGCGCGGTCGCTCCGCCTGGATTCAACTCGGCTGGCTTTACGTCGACTCGACTCGTCTCTTCGAGAAGGCGCGCGATGCGAAACATCATTTCATCTCCGATGTCCGCGACCTCGCGGCCGTCGAACGCCTGCTCGCCGCGGGCGACGTCGCCGGCGTCTTCACCGAAGTCCCAAACAATCCGCAGCTCGAGACCACCGACATCCCGGCATTGCGTGCGCTCTGCGACAAGCACGGCGCGAAGCTGCTCCTCGACCCGAGCAGCGTCGGGCTCGCCACCGTGGACGTGCTGCCTTTCGCGGACATCGTGGTTTCCAGTCTGACGAAATACGCCGGCTCCGAAGGGGATGTCATGGCCGGCGTGATCGCCGTGCATCCTTCTCGAGAAGACGCCACAGAGCTACTCGCGGTTGTGCGCCACCGGATGGAGTCCCTTCACGCGCTCGACCTTGCCGCTCTCGCGACGCAGATCGGCCGCATGGCCGAAGTCACCCATCGTCTTTCCGCGACTGCGGCGGAGATCGCCCGGCGTCTCGCCGCGCATCCGGCCGTTGTGCGCGTGCGTACGGCCGACCAAGGTCCGACGGCTGCCGCTTACCGCCGCTTGCTGCGTCCGGGCGCCGGCGCCGGCTCGCTCATCACCTTGGAGCTACGCGGCGACATGCGCCGCGTCTACGATCGCCTGGCCGTCGCCAAGGGACCGAGCTTCGGACTGCGTTATACTCTGGCTGCTCCTTTTCTCTGGCTCGCGCATTTCGACGAGGTCACGAACGAGCAGGGCAGGGCGCATATCCGCGCCGCCGGACTTGACCCCGATCTCCTGCGTATCTCGGTCGGGCTTGAGCCCGTCGAGGATATCTGGTTGGCGTTTGAAGCCGCCCTCGCTAAATAAAAGACCCGCCTTGCGGCGGGTCGGTGAACCTCAGTTGGAAGACTTCGTCGGGCTCGACGGCTCGTCGTCCGCGTCGTCATCGTCATCCGATTTGGCGACGGTCTTCTTGGCGCTGCCCTTCTTGGATGTTCGGGCCTTGAGCATACGCTCGCGGAAAGCGGCCCGCTCTTTCTCCTGTAGGGCAGGGGCGCCTTCGTCGACCTTGGCGAGGGCGGCGTCGAAGGCCTTCCGGTAGGCCGCCTCGGAGTCGGTCGAGCGTTTGCGCGCGGCCTTGTATTCGGCGTAAGCCTTATTGGTCAGCGCTCGGTCAGCCTTGGCCTGCTGTTCGACGGTCATGACCTCCGGCTGGTCGTTCGCCGCCTTACGGGCGGCGACGAGCCGGGAGTGGTCTGGGTCGGGCGTGTGGCCTTCCTCCTTAGCGGGGGCGGCCGCGAGCTGGGTGTGGAGACCGACGGCGAGAAGCGCGGCGGCGAGGGTGGATTTGATGGTTATCATGGTATTGGGTGGGAACGGGCTTGAAGGAAGGGTGTCGGAGAAGAACAATTCAAGTCCCTCGCCCTGAGGTTCACCCCATGAGTTCAACCCCCCGCTTCCTTCTGGGAGTCCTTCTGCTATTCCCGCTCGCTCTGCTGGCCCAAGGCAAGAAGCGCCCTGACCAGCCGCTAGAGATGACCCGGTTGCCCGCCGTGCCGACGATGCCCGACGCCTTCCCGCAGGTCGTGGGTACTCAGGCTTTCGGCCCGGCCTATAAGTTCACCAAGGACGACGCCGTACTCGAGGCCGCCAAAGGTATCAGCGCGATGGGCTCACGTATCCTCAAGATCAACGCGACCTCCGGCCAGCAGCTCACGCCTTACATCGCGATGCCCTTTACGCATTACGTGCTGTGGTTTCGTTCCACGAACGAGTGGACGAAAGGGTTCACGCCCGAGCTCAAACGCCGCGAATACAACGCCGTCTATCTCTTCACGAAGGACTTGCTCACCCGCTACGATACGGCGGGCAAGACCTTCTTCCTTGGGCACTGGGAAGGCGACTGGTATCTCCTGCCCGATAAGGATGTGAAGAAGGACGCGTCGCCGGAGCTCGTCGCGGCGATGATCGAATGGCTCAACATCCGCCAGAAGGCCGTCGACGACGCCCGCTCCGAGGTCCCTTACGCGAAGTGCCGCATCTATACCTACGCCGAGGTCAATCGCGTCCGTGACGCGATGAAGGACGGACGCAAGCGCCTCGTGAACGCGGTGCTGCCCAAGGTGAACGTCGATTTCGTCTCCTACTCCGCCTACGACTGCCAGCTCCTCCCTGCGGACCAGGTCCGCGCCACGCTGGATTACGTCAATGCGCAGATCCCGGCCAAGCCGGGGCTCCCGGTGAAGCGCGTCTTCATCGGTGAGTGCGGACTGTCCTGGCAGGCCTGCGGCGCCGACGGCGCGAAGCACGAGCAGCGCAACCGTGAGATTCTGGGGAAGTTCATGACTTGGAAGCCGGTGATGACTCTTTTCTGGCAGTATTATAATAACGAGGTCGTCGAAGGGGAGCAGGTCGGTTTCTGGCTCGTCGATAACAAGAACAACAAGACGCCGCTCCATGCGACGTTGACCGAACTTTTCGCCGCCCAGGAAGAGGCGGCCAAGGA
>Ga0114974_10003708_pt1 | contig 11482 bp, 9 predicted proteins | sample S_130206_EF_Meta_FD_87318 | JGI IMG/M metagenome (GOLD analysis project Ga0114974, IMG submission 87318) | Freshwater microbial communities from Lake Simoncouche, Canada to study carbon cycling - S_130206_EF_MetaG | ecosystem: Environmental > Aquatic > Freshwater > Lake | place: Lake...
GCCACCATTTCCAAGAGCAAGTAGGGCACGCCATTGCTGCATTCCACGATCGAGTTGATGCACGGGATTCTCTAAATCTAACCACGCCTCGATACGCCCCCATCGGTTCGCATCATTTCGAATGTAGTATGCTGCGCCGGAAGCCACGATGAGCATCGTCGGAATCGTATAGATCAAGCGAGTTCCGACACAAAATAAAATTGCCCCCACCGCGACTGAAAGTGACAGAGCAGTCCCAACATCCGTCTCTCCAGCGATCAATACAATCGGAATCCCCGCAATGATTCCTGGGATCACAAAGCCGCGCCAAAAAGTATGCACTTCCGTCTGCCATCTTGCAAACCATGCAGAGAGCGTCATGATGATCACAATCTTAGCGGCCTCGGACGGTTGAAACTGGCTAATGAATGGAATCTTGATCCAGCGGTTCGATCCATACTGAGGCTCTGCGATACCAGGAACGAAGCAAAGCACAAGCAATACACAGGCACCAACGAGTAACCATGGAGATAAACGCCTGAGCAATTCGAGAGGAAATCTAGCCGAAACAACCGCTGCTACTAGACCAACTGCAACCCAACCCGCCTGACGCGTTAGAAAATGGTGTGGTGCGAATCCTTTCACCCATGCCCCAGTGCTCGTCAGCATGATCAACCCTAATGCAATTAAAGCCGCAACAGCAGTGCATAAGATAATCGAGCAGTGACGTGTCATCAGATTTAATATTAATTAGTTAGGAATCACCAAGCTCATACCCACCTTCATTTTTCGACAGTCGCTGATACCGTTGGCTTTCATGAGCGAATCTTGATTCACATTGAAACGATTGGCAATCCGCCAAATACTATCTCCATTTTGAACGACATAGGATTTACCTGAAGAAGCCGCCACTACCACACTGCGGTCAATGTTAGACCGCACCAACTGAGCACGCGGTGCGGTGCTCACGTCGATAGGCAGCGCCTCAACCAATCCGCGATCCGCATCCAGTGGAATTTGACTGCGAATGGCAATAACCTCTTTGGGTTCCACCGCGACGATACGCTTTGGAGGGATGCTAAGTAAAAGTCCCGGAATGATATCAACATGCTTGTTTGCCGTGCGAAGATCTCTTTCATCAACTTCCGTCACAGCGGCGATGCGCGCGTAATTGTCACCCTGCATGACGACGTAAGGCTTTTCACCAGGTGCTATCCTCGGCAAATCCACCCGATTTGAAGCACGAGGAGACGAAACTTCTGATTTTTCCACTTTTGCGGTTTGAGAGACAGCAGAAGTTCTATCATCCAAAAATCTTTGGTGAATGAAAATCAAGCCGATCGCAACAACATGAATCAGAAAAATAATCGTTAGAGCTCGCGAAATTTTTGAGCCACTATCATCTCCTTCTATCTCAGATGAAGCGGTGGCTGCGACCCGTTGTTTACGATTCCCCGTAACCGCCATGAGGCGCTTGAAAATTCCTCTAGGTGCGTTGCGACGTTTGACTGATAAGGTGTGGGATTTCATAACTGTTAGCGAAGTTGGTGAACAAGATCACGAAAAGCATTTCCGCGTTGTTCGTATCCATTGAATTGATCGAAAGAAGAAGTTCCTGGCGAGAAAAGAATGGTCGAGCCCCGCGGCGCAAGACTGCGAGCTGTAGCGACTGCCACAGCTAAACTAGGCACTGCCTCGCAATTGACTACCTTTGAAAAAATATCTGCTAGAGGTCTTGCGATCTGGCCAAAGGTGACGACTGACAATGCCTTTTCAACCAGCAGAGGAACCAATGATGAATAATCTAGGCCCTTTTCCTTGCCGCCAGCGATCAACACCACCGGTCGAGTCTGAGAACGCAGAGCACTTTCAAGTGCATGCAAGTTCGTCGCTTTGGAATCGTTTAAATATTCGACACCATCTAGCGTACGAACAAGTTCGCAGCGATGCGGCGGCGGCACGTAGCCAGAAAGCGCCGCACGCATCGTTTGCGAATCCACTCCAAATGTCTGACAGGCCGCAAGCGCTGCCATTAAATTTTCAGCATTGTGCAGCCCGCGTAAACCCGTGTCATGATTCATATCGATCCATGTTTCTCCACCATGCTCGATCGTCTCTCCCTGAGAATACCAATCTGCCGATGAATCCTCGGTGGAAAACGTAACCAAATTTGCTGCTAGATTCGGCATAAATTCACCCAACCGAACCACTGCGGTGTCTGTATGATTTTGATTTTCGAAGATTCTCAGTTTAGCTGCCCGATAGGCTTCCACTTTAGGGTATCGGTCCATGTGGTCTGGCGCAAAGTTTAACCAAATTGCTATGGTAGGGTGAAGACTACTGATTGTTTCTAACTGAAATGAGCTCAGTTCTAGTGCAACAACTTCCGGTTGATTTGCCAACATCACCACCTCCGCAAATGGCGTTCCATAGTTTCCACAAGCGGTACCGCCCAGCCCCGCATGCGCAAGAATTCGCTCAATCAGTTCAGTGGTGGTGGTTTTCCCGTTTGTTCCTGTGATACCCACAATGCGTCCATCATAGTAGCGAGACGCCAATTCCACCTCACCAACGATTTCAGAGACGTTCTCGGAGAACGCTGCCACATACGAACCGTAAGTATCAATGCCTGGGCTTACCACAAGCAGATCTGCAAGCAATCCTCGGCCATCCTCTTCGGTGGCATTCGGATGCTTCTCTACGGTATCAGGCATTCCAGCAAACGATTCTATACCAGCACTGTCCCATGCCGAAACCATTGCGCCTTCGCGTAACGCAAGTGCTGCGGCTGCTCGGCCACTGCGTCCTACGCCAAGAATGGCAACATGTTTTCCTTTGAGTGTCATTTTTTGTTAGGCAATCTTGAGAAGCGCGATACCGAACAAGGCAAGCATGATGGAAATAATCCAGAAACGAATGATCACTTGGTTTTCATGCCACCCCAAAAGTTCGAAATGATGGTGAATCGGCGACATCTTAAAAATACGCTTTTTTCTCAATTTGAAGCTACCCACTTGGAGAATCACCGACATCGCCTCCATCACAAATACTCCACCTATGATGACCAACAGAAGCTCCTGCTTCGTGCAGATTGCTGCCGTACCAAGAGCACCACCGATAGCAAGCGAACCCGTGTCACCCATGAAAACCTTCGCAGGATGACAGTTGAACCACAAAAAACCAAAACACGCACCGGCAAGCGCCATCAGGAAAATTGCTAACTCACCGATATATCTATTGTGCGGAATCACTAAGTATTCCGTGGCCATAAAAAAATGACCTGCCAAATAAGCCAGAAACGCATATGAAAGTGCCACGCTGATTGTTGTGCCCGTCGCCAGTCCATCGAGCCCATCCGTCAAATTCACCGCATTGGAACACCCCACGATCACAATCGCAAAAAACGGAATAATCAAAAAGTGAAGATCGATGATCTCGCGCTTGAACAGTGGAAAGGAAATCACTCCGATTCCAATGGGATTTTGCCCAAGTCGATATCCTGCAAGCCCATCAGCTATCTGTTGTGGCGATGCGCCAAATCCAGAAATTTCTTTTTTGAAATATATAAAACTGGCCGCAACCAAAGCAACGACCAGTTGCCATACTAACTTTTTTCGACTGCTGATTCCATCGGACTTTTTTTCCTTCACCTTTTTATAATCATCACAAAATCCTAACAATCCGCAAGCGACCATGGTGCAAGCACATACTGCGATGAATGGATTCAATGGACGGGCAAAAACCAAGGTCGAGATTATTACTGATCCAATGATCAGCACGCCACCCATCGTCGGCGTCCCAACTTTTCCACCGTGTAATTCCGCAAGTTGATGGACCTCGGCCGCCGTACGGATCGGCTGACCGACCTTTAACGAGATCAAGCGCCGTATGACCCAAGGACCAAAGATGACTGATAAAATGAATGCTAATAATCCAGCAAACGCAGCGCGGAAAGTGATGTATTGAAATAAATTTAAAAACGAACACGAATAAGCCCAGCCTTGATGTCCAGAAGCCTTTTCAGCTTCGAACGCTTGATACCAAAAATCGTAGATTGCTGGGAGCATTAGTTTCTAGGGAATGCGGCGTGCATGACGCGTTCGACAGTAGCAGCGCGACTGCCCTTGAAGAGCACTACATCGCCGGGTTTCACCTCACGCGCAAGCCATTGAGCCGCTTGGTCGAGGTCTGGAAAATGGGGCGAATTTTTCGCTCCTTTGGCAATGTTTTCTGAGCCTTCACCCACGGCTATTACAACGAGTTCGCGTTGCACGGCAAGCGCACCTGTCTGCAAGTGAGCGGCCGGCGCGTGCGGACCAAGCTCACCCATACGACCGAGCACAATGATCCTTCGAGACCCATCGATCACAGGCGTATCTGCTAGAGTTTCTATAGCTGCGGCCATTGATTCTGGATTTGCATTGTAGGTATCATCAATAACCGTTGTGCCGTGATAATTGTAACGACCAAGTCGCCCTCCTGTGAGAGAAGCATTAGATAGACCCTCAGCAATTTCAATCGGTGTAATACCAAGTTTCCAGCCGACTCCAGCAGCTAACAGAGCATTAGTCACCATATGGCGACCAGGCACTGGCAGATTAACTTCGACTGGATTTTCGCCTTCTATGACGAGTGTGAAAGATGTCCCATACAGCTCAAAACGAAGATTCTCAGCACGAACCAAGCCCCGTCCATTTCCAACCGCGATCATACTCGCCTTAGTCCGCGAACGTAAGTATTCATAAAATTCGCAAGTGGCAGGAAAAAATAAAATTCCATCTGCCGGCAAAGCGCGAGCGAGCATGCCTTTCTCCTCGGCAATCGCCTCCCGAGTTTTTAGAAACTCAATATGAGCAGTGCCAATGTTAGTGATAATGCCATACTTTGGCCGTGCCATTTCACAAAGTGGTGCTATCTCGCCTGGGTGATTCATTCCCATTTCCCAGACGGCCGCAGTATGTTCCTTGGTCGTTGCCAGTATTGAAAGTGGAAGGCCGATGTGATTGTTTAAATTTCCAACTGTTGCAGAAACATTAAACTTGCGGGATAAAACCGCTGCCGTGAAATCCTTGGTGCTGGTCTTACCATTGGAACCCGTAATTGCCACCACTGGTATCACTAACTGCTTCCTCCACCAACATGACAATCGCTGCAAAGCGAGCAGAACATCTGGAACAACGACCAGCGCAGTATTCGGCGGTAACTCCCCCACCCAATCTTGTACCACCACAACCGCAGCGCCACCATCCAAAGCATTTAAAGCAAAATGATCCCCATTAAAATTCTCCCCCCGCAATGCGAAAAATACTGAGTCTTTTGCAAGTTTCCGTGTGTCTGTCGAGATACCACCAGAAATCAAAACATCGCCAGATCCTCGGGTGATCGGTACTCCGAGAATATCACAAAGTTGCTTGACGGTGATTGGCTTCATCGTAAGTCAGATATCGCTTGGGATCGGTCACGCAGCGCTTTGCTCGCGTGTTTGCGATCATCGAAGTCGATTGTGTGGTCGGCGAATTGTTGGGTGGTCTCGTGGCCTTTTCCAGCGATGAGAATAATATCACCCGAGAGCGAGTTCGCGATGGCGAAGTCGATAGCCTCAGCTCGGTCAGGAAAGCTGCGAAATGTTTTACCTTTCAGACCATTTTCAATCTGGCTAATAATTTCTAACGGATCCTCCGAGCGTGGATTGTCTGAGGTGACAACGCACGCATCACTGTGGCGTGCAGCAGCTATTGCCATAAGTGGGCGTTTACCAGAGTCACGGTCTCCGCCACAACCAAACACCGTGATGAGCCGGCGGGGATCGAGTTCCTTGAGTGTACGACAAGCATTTTCTAGAGCATCAGGAGTATGAGCATAATCGACAAAAACCGTAGCTCCGCCTGCATTACCTACATTTTCCATTCGTCCAGGCACCTGAGGCGCATCAACCAAAGCAGCGATCGCATCACGGGGGCGGATACCGCATGCACTTGCAGCAGCAATAGCTCCTAACAAGTTATAAACATTGAAACGTCCAATCAATGGTGCCCGGATAAGAAAAGTTTTTCCCTTCGCCGCTAGTTCAAATTCCATACCTCTTGCGTTCTGGCGAAAATTGTTAGCACGAAACTCACTGTGCACGCCAAATCCAAAACGAATCACTGGCATCTTGCCTGCGAGAGAGACCGCGAGTTCTGCACCGTAGGCATCATCTGTGTTGATCACTGCTACAGGGGTTTTTCCAAGCGGATTTGTAGCCAAATCTAAGAACCATTGCGCTTTCGCCTTGAAGTAAGCATCGAAAGTGCGGTGATAATCGAGATGATCTTGCGTTAGATTTGTAAAAATACAGGCGTCGAAACCAACTCCCGCAACTCGCTTTTGGTGAATTCCATGCGAAGACACCTCAATCGCCACTCCACGACAGCCATGATCCCGCATTCGGGCTAATATGCCCGCCAGTTCGATGGCACCTGGCGTTGTATGCTTCGCAACTTGCACCTTTTCTCCGTCATCCACTAAAATTGTACCGAGTAATCCCGCACGATGCCATACGACTTTCATCAAGTGATGAAGTAAGAATGCAGTGGTCGTCTTACCATTCGTACCAGTGATACCTACCATTGTTAGGTCTTTCCATGGGTTACCTGCTAGATTCAAAGCCAATGTAGCAACCGCCGTGCGGGTGTCAGGAACATGCAACCAAACGGTAGATCCGATATTATCTGTCGGTGGAACGGTCTCGGCTAGAATAACCGAAGCTCCTGAGGCGAGCGCATCTGGTATGAAACGGTGTCCATCGAGCTTACCACCACGGACTGCTGCAAAAATCATTCCCGGCAAGACTTCGCGTGAAAATGCTGTGATTCCGTATACTTCTACATCCAACGATCCAACGACCGTGACACGCTCTAGTTTGGAAACAAGCTCACGGAGAATCATCGGGCAGTGGTGGTGACAAGCGATGGCAAAACAGGCTCGGTAGGTTTTAAATTCATGTGAGAAGCGACGCGGACGCCGATTTTACCAAAAACGGGCGCCGCGATAGTTCCGCCGTAGCGTGTCACCTTCTGAGTTCGTGGATCATCAATCACCACCACGCAAACAAACGCTGGATCTTGTGCAGGCATCATTCCAGCGAATGACACTATGTAGCTGTTAGGCATGTAACCACCCTTAGGATTGTGCTTCTGAACGGTTCCCGTTTTTCCTGCCGAGCGGAATCCAGGAACAGCTGCGCGAGTCGCCGTGCCGCCAGCGAGAACCACCTTTTCGAGTGCTGTGCGCATTTGCATTGCCGTTTTTTCTTTAAGAACTTCGCCAACGATTTCAGGTGGATAATTTTCTACGACAGTTCCGTCATTAGCGACAAGTGCCTTAACAATATGCGGCTTGCGAAGTTTCCCGTCGCTGGCGATGACCGAGTAAGCGCATGCGAGCTGCAGTGGTGTCACGTTAGATGCGTAACCAAAACAAGCCCGCGAGAAGTCCATTACATTGTTGGTGTCTCTAGCTATTCCTGCACTTTCGCCACTCAACTGAATCCCAGTTTTTTTACCAAAACCATACTGGTGTAAGTAATCGTAGAATCGCTTTGATCCAAGTTGCCTACCAAGACTGAAAGTCCCGATGTTATTAGATTTTTGCAACACTCCTTCAAAGGTCAATGACCCAGCAGGGTGATCATCCTTCAGTTCGACACCGCCGGAATTGTAATATCCATTGTGGCAAAATACCGATGTTTGCGGAGTGACCAAACCCTCATTTAAAGCACCAGAAGTCGCTACAATTTTGATGGTAGATCCTGGTTCGTAAATAGCTTGAATCGCATAATTGTAGCCGTTTTCAGCGATATTTTCCTTTTGATTGAGATCGAATTGCGGACGACTTGCCATCGCAAGAATTTCACCTGTTTTTGGATCCATCAAAATGACCGCGCCTCGGATCGATTCAAACTCAGCGAGGCCTGCATCCAATTCTTCCTCGACGATCGATTGAATACCCATGTCTATGGTGAGCTTAACATTCAGCCCTCCACGCGGTGGCGTTAGGCACCCCGAATTTCCAGGGATTACCAATCCTCGCGCATCACGATAGTGTTCGCGAGATCCATCACGACCTGCTAGAAAAGCTTCCATTGACGACTCAATACCAAAAAGACCCAACACCTGCGTTTGAGTTTTTCCTTGTTCGTCTTTTTTCTCAACTTCGCCGGTGAAGCCTATGAGGTGAGTTGCTAGATTGGGTGCCGTGTACCATCGCTTGATTGCGTTCTCAAATTCGAATCCTTGAATCCGATGGTCGTCAATTTCCTTACGAAGATGATCGGCGACATCCTCTGGTAGATCTTTGGCGATAGGAACCCACTTGCCTTTGGCGTTCTCAATCTTGGCACGGAGTTCTTCACGCCGCATCCCAAGAGGACGAGCGAGAATGCCGATCGCGTAAGCGAGATGCTTCTGTACGATCACATCCCCAGTCTCTTTCGTAAGTAACTCACCGCGTAAGCCGCTGATGCGGCGAGCTTGTTTTGATGGATCTAACGTATTCCAATCAAGTTCAGCACTCGCCTCTTCATAGGCAAGGCCATAACTGGCAATTTTAGGATCCATTAAATGGTTTTTATCCACATAAACCGAAGCAACCGGTATACTTTTTGCCAACGGTTCTTCGCGACGATCAACGATCATCCCTCGCATCGCCGGCAACTTCTCGGTACGATGATAAGCCTTGTGAGAACTTTCCGCGTAGCGTTGCCGATCGACTAACTGAATCTTAACTAATCTCCATGAAAGTACGCTGAGTAAGGTCACGAGGACTCCGCAAAGAATAAAGCATCGAGTTTGAAAGGCAGAATTCACAGCTTAAGGGACGGTGGAAGCAACGCTTTGGCGACTGTCACTGACACCGTCGATCTCCTCAACAACCCCAACAGGAATCGGGCGGAGCATTGATCCATTCGCCTCAATTTGTTTCCGAATTACAAATCGGTTAAGTAGCTGATCCATTCGCATTTCTGTCGTCCGAATATCGAGTCGACGTTGCTCAACGCGTCGATCAATTGCATCAATTTCACGCGAAATTTCTACTTGGCGGTTTTTATAAAAAGCGTGCAATACTCCCCCTCCGGCAAGAATAGCAGTGCCAATAATAATTGATAGAAAGAGCGAAAAGTGCGTGCGGGATTCTTGACGGTGGCGGTTCATGGCTTTAGGTCTAAAAGCTGTGCAACCCGCAGTTTTGCACTGCGGGCTCGCGGGTTCAGAGTGATTTCTTCAGCGGTTGGCATGATGGCTTTGCGGGCCAGCAAACGAAACTGATAGTCCGGATTCGGCCGGGGTTCGGGCCACCCCGGTTCATCGAGAAACGGCGTGGATCGGTGTTTTAAAAATCGTTTCACCATCCGGTCTTCAAGGCTGTGGAAGGTGATAATTAACAATCGACCTCCTGGTTTTAGTGCGGAAGGGGCGGCAGCTAATGCAGTGGCAAGTGATTCAAGTTCTTGATTCACCGCCATCCGAACTGCCTGAAATGTCTTGGTCGCTGGGTGTGTCCGACCGTAGCGACCAATCGCCTTTTCGATGCAGTTAGCCAAATCCAATGTCGTGATAAACGGTTTAGCTTCGCGGTGCTTCAGAATTGCAGCGGCGATGCGGCGCGCGTTCGATTCCTCACCGAGTTCAAATAAAATGCGAACAAGGTCTGCCTCAGACCAATGGTTCACGATGTCCGCTGCGGTCTGTGGGCTGGAGGGCCCCATCCGCATATCGAGCGGACCTTCACGCATGAAAGAAAACCCACGTGGTGCGGAGTCAAGTTGCCTTGAGGAAACCCCAAGATCCATCAACAAACCATCAGCCCGACCGCCCACTAACATTTCTGGAACCTGCAACAGATTCGCAAAGTTGCCTTCCCATGTGGAAAATCTTTCGCCGTACTCAGCTAGTCGCACACGAGCATGAGCCAGCGCCTCTGGATCACGATCCACACCAAGCACGCGAGCACCTGCTTTGAGAAAAATTTCGCTATGACCGCCGCCGCCTAAAGTTCCGTCGATAATGAATTGATCCGGCCCAGCGGCCATCCAATTGGATATTTCCACTGGAAAAACTGGTAGATGGTAGTCTTCTGTACTAGCAGCCTGAGAAAACTGATTCAAAGACTGTGTTGGAAAGCTAACTAAATTTTTAGTATCTTCTACCAGAACAGTACCACAACCTGAATGAGAAATTTGCGAGGTTCGCACCGACAACCAGCCAGGAGCAGTGCGAACCATCGATTCAAAGTGTGCACCAAGCTCTGTCCCGAGAGACTTCGTGCACGTATTCAAGAAAATCACCAGACGCCGCACCGACAACCAGCCAGGAGCGGTACGGACGTCTGCTTGGTTCGACAAATCCGCGTGCTGTCCCGAGCCAGCGGATTCGTCTGAAAAAAAAAATTGCGAGGTTCGCACTGACAACCAGCCAGGAGCAGTGCGAACCATCGATTCAAAGTGTGCACCAAGTTCTGTCCCGAGAGACTTCGTGCACGTATTCAAGAAAATCACCAGACGCCGCACCGACAACCAGCCAGGAGCGGTGCGTACGTCTGCTTGGTTCGACAAATCCGCGTGCTGTCCCGAGCCAGCGGATTCGTCTGAAAGGATTCCCCATCCTAACACTCGGGCGAAAGCGACCAAGGCCGCTTGTTTGCGGACCGCCTCGAGTGTCAGGATGGGTTGGATGAACAACATTGCTGCTGTCGGGTGTGTGGTGGGTGAGAATGAAAAAATTAAAGGATACCAAGATCGTCCTCCTCATCGGAGGGCATCTCAATTTCGAGCACTTGGAGATGGTTCTCCTTGCTCCAGACTTCAAAGTGAAGATCGCGTCCTGCGAGCACCACTTCCGATTCCGAAGCGATTCCTGCTGCTTCACTAAGATCTTTCGGAACTAACAATTTGCCTTGGTCATTCACGCTTGCCACGCGGCAGAGCATGGAGAGTTGGCCCAGCTTCGCAGTCTTCTTCGCCGGAGTCAGTTCGCTGTTCTTCACAATGTCACGGCGCTCTTGGTAAGCCTTTTCACTCAAGACCTTGATGACCGGCATGCCGTGCGTCTTGGACGACAAAAGAAATAAAACCTCACCCGCCGCTGGGCGCCACGCAGTCGGGATGGAAACCCGATACTTCGGGTCCATCTTGTAGGGCGTGTAGCCCATGTAGCTGATTGGTGTGGTGCTCACTGTTTGACCTGACGGATGTGTCAGTGCCAGAAAGTACACCCAAGTACACTTCGACCACAAGAACAATTTGAGACATTTTAAATATTTTTTTAGTTAGCTATAAATCAACGAGTTAAAAAAATAATTTCAGTATTGCTCAGAATAAATCTCCATTAAAATCTCAGTTCGAACGTTAATTTTTAAGATATTTCGTCTCAAAAAAACACGGGAAATCAATAAATTTTAGAAATACACACCTTAAGTGTACTTGAGTATGCGTATTTTATGAAATATGCAGCGAAGGGGGTTTCGA
>Ga0114974_10003710_pt1 | contig 11481 bp, 10 predicted proteins | sample S_130206_EF_Meta_FD_87318 | JGI IMG/M metagenome (GOLD analysis project Ga0114974, IMG submission 87318) | Freshwater microbial communities from Lake Simoncouche, Canada to study carbon cycling - S_130206_EF_MetaG | ecosystem: Environmental > Aquatic > Freshwater > Lake | place: Lake...
GGAAATCCTTTTCCTTTTAATCTAAATATTTTTCCGCTTTGCGTTCCTGGAGGAATTTTAATTTTTGCACGACCATCAATCGTAGGTACTTCTACACTAGTTCCAAATACCGCATCTGGAATGGTAATATATAAATCATACGCTACGTTCAATCCATCTCTATGTAATGACTCATGTGGTTCTTCCTCAATCATGATAATTAAATCGCCAGGGCTACCTCCTCTTTCACCTGTATTTCCTTTGCCTGACATGCTTAATTGCATTCCGTCTTGCACACCCGCTGGTATGTCAATTGAAATGGTTTCGTCACCAAACATACGACCCTCCCCTTTACATGATGTACATTTTGCAGTGATTGTATTTCCCTCCCCTTGACAGGTAGGACAAGTATTCACTGTTTGCATTTGACCTAAAAAAGTATTGGTCACTCTTTTAACCTGCCCCGAACCATTACATGTTCCGCAGGTTTGAACACTATTTTTATCTTTAGCACCATTACCACCACAAGAAGTACAAGGAACATGTTTTTTTACTTTTACTTGCTTGTTCACCCCATTCGCTATTTCTTCAAAAGATAATTTTAATTTGATTCTCAAATTACTTCCTCTCTGACCTGTTGCTCTAGAAGATCTTGCTCTTCCTCCACCTCCGCCAAAAAATCCACCAAATCCTTCGTCTCCAAAAATGTCACCAAACTGACTAAAAATATCATTCATATTCATTCCGCCACCACTGAAGCCACCTGCACCACCGCCTGTTCCTGGACCAAATGCTTGATGTCCAAAACGATCGTACTTTGCTTTTTTATCTGCATCACTTAATATTTCATATGATTCGGCGGCTTCTTTGAATTTTTCTTCAGCTTGCTTATCACCAGGATTCCTATCTGGATGAAATTGCATGGCTACCTTACGATATGCTTTTTTAATTTCATCCGCACTAGCCGATTTACTTACCCCTAATATTTCGTAATAATCTCTTTTTGACATATTGTTTTTTTATTTGCCTACAACCACTTTAGCAAAGCGAATAATTTTATCATTTAACAAATATCCTTTGGATATTTCATCTACAATTTTTCCTTTCATCTTTTCATTAGGTGCGGGCACTTCAGTGATGGCTTCGTGCTTATCCACATCAAAAGTTTGTTGGATACTTTCCATCGCAACCACTCCTTTCGATTGCAAAGTGGATCTCACTTTATTAAAAACCAATTGTATTCCTTCTTTTTGTATGGCTATGTCATCTGAGCTATTCAATTGCTTTTCTGCACGATCACAATCGTCCAACACATCCAAAAATGATACAATCACTTCCTTGCTAGCGGTCTGAATCAGTTCCATTCTTTCTTTGGCAGTACGGCGTCTAAAATTTTCAAATTCGGCCATCAATCTAAGGTATTTGTCCTTTTGATCTACTAACTCCAATTTTAAGGTATCCAATTCGCTTAAAGGAGGGGTTTCGGCCCCTTGTTCCTCAGACAAAGAGGCAGTATCGGCTGAAGCTTCATTTTCGAGCGGATTTGCCTCCAAATTTGCTGTTTCAGTGTTGATTGGTTCGTTCTTTTGCATAATCAGGTAGTGATACAAATATCTGCCAAAAATATTGCCAAAGCAGTAAAATAGCAAAATTGACATAAAAGGGCTTAAAAATGAACAAGTTGTCACTTATTCTCTGCCTATATTTGTGCCATGACAAAGGTGTATTTAAATAAGAAAATAACGCAAAGGATTGCTTCGGGCCACCCTTGGATTTACAACAATGAGATTGACCGTATTGCCGGCACGGTGGAACCTGGTGATTTGGTCGAGGTTTACTTTTTTGATGGGCAATTAGCAGGCCGAGGCTATATTAACCCCAACTCTCAAATCACAATACGATTATTGACAAAACATAGAGACACCATTGACGCCGCTTTTTTTCATAAAAAAATTGCAACTGCTTGGGCTTATCGAAAACAGCTTGGCTATGTCGAAAACTGTCGATTGGTTTTTGGCGAAGCAGATGAATTACCTGCGCTCATCATAGATAAATTTAATGACTATTTTGTTATACAAACTTTATCATTTGGTATTGAAAAATGGAAGCCTGCTATTGTGGAAGCCCTTCAATCCATTTTTAATCCAAAAGGAATTTATGAACGCAATGATGTTCCTGTTAGAGAGCTAGAAGGACTTTCGCAAATAAAAGGATTTTTAAGCGACCCCTTCCCTACCGAAATTTTAATTAATGAAAATGGTTTAAAGTTTTATGTCAACATTGAAACAGGACAAAAAACAGGTTACTTTTTAGACCAACAAGATAATCGCAGAGCCATACAAAAAATTGTGAGCGGAGCTGATGTACTTGGCGCTTTTACTTATACGGGCACATTTGAAATTCATGCCGCACATTATGGAGCAAAATCGGTTTTAGGTATTGACATTTCAGAAAGTGCAGTAGAACAGGCGAATAAAAATGCAGCATTAAATAAACTTGACCACATCGTTAAATTTGAAGCTATGAATGCTTTTGATGTATTAAAAAGCTGGGGCAAAGAAGGTCGAAAATACGATGTCGTGATGCTTGATCCACCAGCCTTTACTAAAAGCAGGAATAGCATCGACAAAGCGATTACCGGGTATAAGGAAATTAATTTAAGAGGGATGAAAATGATCAATAGCGGCGGATTTTTAGTGACTTCGAGTTGTACGAATTTAGTAAGCCCTGAATTATTTTTAGACACTATAGATATGGCAGCAAGAGATGCTAAAAAAAGAATTAGGCAAGTCACTTATCAATCTCAATCAAGTGACCATCCAATTATTTGGGGTATGGAAAATACACACTACTTGAAATTTTTGATTGTTGAAGTTTGCGATCGTTAATATTAATGATTCCTTAAATTACTTAATACAAAAAGCCTCCTTCAAACAGATTGAAGGAGGCTTTATAATTTTACACTGTTAGCAACCAGCGATATTTCAGTTTAAAGTATTCAATACAGTTTGAATGGCTTCGAAATTAGGTAAATCGCCAGGCGTAGGACATATTTCAGCATATTGTACTACTCCTTCCTTGTCAATAACAAAAGCAGAACGTTTGCTCACTCCTGCCATTTCAAAAGCTGGGAAAACATCATATTTAACACCATAATCAGTACTTGCAGTTTTATTAAAATCACTTAATAAAGTAAAGTTTAATTTTTGCTCTTCTTTAAATTTACCTAAAGTAAAAAGAGAATCTACTGAGATACCCAATACTTCGGCGTTGGCACTATTATATACTCCGATATTATCTCTGATACTGCATAATTCTGTAGTGCAAACTCCAGTAAAAGCCAAAGGAAAAAATAACACGACTACATTTTTTCCTTTATAGTCCGCTAAGGATACTGCTTTTTTTTCTGTGTCAAACAAGGTAAAGGCAGGTGCTGATTGTCCAATTGAAATGCTCATTTTTTTATAATTTAATGGTTTATTTAATTTTGCTCAAAAGTAAGAAAGAGACTTTGAAAATTATTGTTTTAGTAGTTGAATTGTTTCAGTTTTTTCCCTTTTCGATATCGCAGCGACTGAATCCATTAATTCCTTAAACAAAAGTGGATGTTTTTCGTAAAAATCAATGGAGCTGTAAAAATCCTTCGCTGTCACTTTATTTAATTCAAAAATCTGTTGATACATTTCGACATTTTTACGCTTGCCCTTTAAAGTACTGTCCTGAAAAGAAATTTTTGAATAATACCCGTCTGACTGCATCAATTCCCATACAATTCTTGGCATTTTTTCAAATGCAACAGGCGCCTTTGCCTTTTCTGAAAATTGACAGGCACCTAAAAAAAATAAGGCCGCTAAATATAAATATCTCATTCGAATTTTTCTTTATACTTGTTAATATTAGCAATATCAATGGTCGATAAAGTTGCAATTAATTGTTTTTTCATCGACTTTTCTGCACTACCAAAGATACCAATGATCTCAGTTACTTTTCCTTGCATTAATATAGGGACCGCCATCGTATTTGAACTGGCTTCGTAAACTTCTTGCATACTCATTAATGCATTTAAAATAGCCGCCTTTGCAACAGAAGGCTTTTCCACTAATTGATCTAAACCTTCTCTATAATAACTGTATAATACACTGTGTAGTTTATCAAAACCACTTTGGGTAAAGTTATCGATAAGTAAATACCTGTTTCTTTGACCATCGTATGATTTCCATCCAGTGATACCTGAACCTTCAGGCGCATTATTTACAATATTAAGTGCCTTATTAAAATAGGCTTTGCCCCCTTGAAGCGCATAAGAATCATAATCTAAACCTAGTATAACATAGATATAGTAAGCAAGTGTAGCCGTTAAATTTGCTTCTAATGCATCAGACCCTTGCACTCTATTTTCATTGAATTCAATAGGTTGAGACAATTGATATTTAAATGTAAAATTGGCGTCCTGCATATTAAGTAAGGGCGTTGTATAGGCGCTGTTATAGACTGGCCTATTGGACACTATACTCAACTTAGCATCATAAACACCTACTGATACAACCGATTCAATGGTGATATAAAAATTACAATCAATCTTTTCTTCTTTCGAGAATGCATCACTCGTCCACTTGCGTTGATTTAAAAAATCTTTTAATTGGCTTTGTAATTGCACAAATGTTTTGGGATCCACTTGGTTATCTACCTTATTTGTTTGAAAAGTAATAGTTGCATTTAATTCCTGCGAAATGCATTTTAATTGCAGTAGCAATGAAATACAAAATAAAGAAATGATTTTATGCAACATGGATCGTATTGTTTAACGATGAAAGGTTATCCCTAAAATACAAAAACGTCCCGATAGTATAAACATTTCGGGACGCTTTAATGCAAATAAGTGAAGATTAACGAAATAAATCGGTCTCCTCATTCTTGCGATAATAAATTTTATCATCAATGAATTCAGCTGTAGCTAAAATGGCCGGGTTAGGCATACGCTCATATGCTTTAGAGATTTCAATTTGCTCCTTGTTCTCATGAATCTCTTCTAAGCTATCTGTATGGCTCGCAAACTCCTCCAACTTACTATGCAATTCCTCTCTAATTGAGATATTGATTTGATTTGCTCTACGAGAGATAATCGAGATGGACTCGTATAAATTACCCGTTTTAGCTTTTAATGCCTTTAAACTTTTTGTTTCAACAACAGAAGCGACATTCGCCCCCATATGTCTTCTTAATTTACTCATTTTATATTATTTAATAAATGATCAGTTTGTGTTTTAATTTTTTTAGCTTCTGCCAGCAATGGACTATCACTATATCTGTCCATAAAGTCGTTATATTCAAAAATTACTTTTTCGAATCTTTCTTTTTGTTTGTCTACAAAACTATTTTCAGCAAATTTGAAATAGGCTTTAATAGTTAACAATTTATATTGATCTGCATTTTTTGAATCTGGATATCCATCTGATAATAAACCATAGGAGATCGCTGCCGAACGATATAATGCAAGATTATAATACAAAGTAGCCGTTTTATAGTCCTTCAATTCTAATTTCGCACGACAAGCATCAATGACCTCAGTCGCCTCCTTCACTCTCGTACTTTTAGGATACGCATCAATGAAAGCCTGCATCAACTGAATTGTTTTATTGGTTGTCGTTTGATCTAACTCTGCTTTTGGAGATCTCTTAAAATAAGTATTCGCTCTTAAATATTCTACTTCCTCCCTTTTTGGACTACTTGGGAAATATTCAATAAAAGTTTTAAATAAATTTTCCGCATTCTCATAATCCTTATCTAAATAATAGGAGTTCGAGAATTTCAAATACAACTCCTCATATCGAGCAGTTCCTTTCACAAATGGTATAACAGATTCAAAGAGCTGCTGAGCATTCGTGTACTTTTTTTCTTTAAAGTACTGTTCGGCCATTTTTACTTTATAGTCTGTATCCTTATTTTTCAAAATTTTCTGAAATTTTGAAGTACAAGAACTAAGACCCAAAACGATACAAAAAATGACTATTATTCTATTCATACAGGGAGGCAAAATTAACTAATAATCCTCAATTTATGATTAAAAATAATCCAAATTGAAGCGTTTAGCGTTAAGATTTACATAAAAAAGGCCCCTCCCGAATGATCGGGTGGGGCCCATATCAAAAACTTAGGACAGTAAACTATCCTTTACTTGCATTGTCATCATCCATTTTCGCTTTGATTTCAGCTAAAGCACCTAAGTCACCCAAAGTAGATTTTTCAACTTTACTTTGAATTGTCTTTACTGCTTTTTTAGTTTTCTCAGTTTCAACTTTTGCTTCTTTCTTAGCTACTTCTTTTTCTTCTACCACTGCTTGTTCCCAAATTCTAGCATGACTAACTACAATTCGCTTTTCATTACGATCAAATTCGATCACCATGAACTTCGCTGTTTCTTCTGCTTGAACTTGTTTGCCATCTTCTTTTGCAAGGTGACGGTTAGGAGCAAATCCTTCTAAACCATGAGGCAATTGTACAATAGCACCTTTATCGTCCTTGCGAACAATAGTACCATCATGAATAGATCCAATTGCAAAAGTTTGCTCTAATGCATTCCAAGGATCTTCTTCTAATTGCTTATGACCTAATTGTAATTTTCTGTTTTCTTTATCGATGTTTAAAATGATAATATCAACATGCTCTCCTACTTTAACATACTCAGAAGGATGGTTGAAACGCTTCAACCAACTTAAATCGCTGATGTGAATCATTCCGCCAATTCCAGACTCTAATTCAACAAACACACCATAAGGAGTGATGTTTTTTACAAGCCCTTTGTGTTTGCTATTTTCAGGGAATTTATTATCAATTGCACTCCAAGGATCTTGAGACATTTGTTTAATACTCAAACTCATCTTGCGTGCATCTTTATCAAGTGTAACCACTTTTGCTTCATGCTCATCTCCTAATTTGAAGAATTCTTTTGCATTGATTGGAGTATTTGCCCAAGTGATTTCAGAAACGTGCACTAAACCTTCAACACCAGGTTGAATTTCAAGGAACGCACCGTAATCTTCGATATTAACCACTTTACCTTTTACAACACTACCTTCTGATAAATCAGTTGGCAATACATCCCAAGGATGTGGTGTTAATTGTTTTAAACCTAAGCTGATACGTTTTTTATCATCATCAAAGTCTAATACCACCACTTGAATGCGTTGGTCTAACTTAACTACTTCACTTGGATGAGAAATTCTACCCCAAGAGATATCCGTGATATATAATAAACCATCTAATCCACCTAAGTCCATAAAGGCTCCGAAGTCAGTGATGTTTTTAACAACACCTTCTAATACTTGGCCTTTTTCTAATTTACTCATGATTTCAGCGCGTTGTGCTTCGATATCACTTTCAATTAATGCTTTATGAGATACAACAGCGTTTTTAATAGTTTCGTTAATCTTAACTACTTTAAACTCCATTGTTTTTCCAACGAATTGATCATAATCAGTAACTGGTTTCACGTCAATTTGAGAACCTGGTAAGAAAGTTTCCATACCAAATACATCAACGATCAAACCACCTTTTGTTTTACTAGTTACTAAACCAGTAACCACTTCGCCTGTTTTATGTACTTCCATAATTCTTTCCCAAGCGCGGAAAATACGAGCAGATTTACGGCTTAAGTGAAGATTACCATCACGGTCTTCTTTTTCTACTACCATTACTTCTACAGTATCACCGGTTTTAACACCATTGGTGTCACGGAATTCATTCAATGGAACTAATCCGTCACTTTTAAATCCGATGTTTACAACCACATCAGTTTTAGTTAAAGCAACTACTAGTCCATTCATAATTTGACCATCAGAAATTTGTACGAAAGTGCTATCATACACTTTGTCATACTTTAATCTTTCTGTTTCAGCATAATGACTCACATTGCGTTTGTCAACACTCCAGTCAAAATCATCGTGTGCTGTTTGAATAATTGTTTCAGGTGCTTTTGGTGTCGCAGTTGCTTCAACAGCTGTAGCGCCGTCGAATTCCTGTGCGTCTGCGTTTAGGTTTTTAATAAAAAATTTCATATAAAACCGGCGTTTTTAAACCGGACGGCAAAGGTAGGGAAAAAAGCCTAAAAAAAGGTTGAAAATGAGCCAAAAAAGGAGGTAAAAATCGTACCAATTTATTTTATAATAGATTGATTACCAATATTCTGTGCTGCAAGCCATCCCGAGGTCCATGCATGTTGAAAATTGAAGCCTCCTGTGATACCATCTACATCCATCATTTCACCTGCAAAATGTAAGCCTGGAACCATTTTACTTTCCATGGTGGCCGCCTCAATTTCTGTGAGCGTTACCCCACCACAAGTAACGAACTCCTCTTTAAAAGTAGTTTTGCCTTTGACTTGCAAAGTTGTTCTTGTTAATGATTGTATTAATTGATGTTGTTGTGCACTTTTTAAATCAGCCCATTTTGTAGTAAATGAAATACCCGCTTCTTGTAATAGATATTGCCATAATCTTTGTGGTAAATTAAATGGATTCTTAGTCCCCATTTCACGACGACCTAAATCCATTCTTAAATTAATCCACTCCATTTTTAAAGTTGCTTCATTGTATTCGGGCGTCCAATTAATAATTATTTCACCCTCATAATGATCATCGGCCAATTCGCGAGCACACCATGCCGATAATTTTATTGCAGCAGGTCCACTGATGCCCCAATGCGTAATAAGCAAAGGACCTTGTTCTGTTATTTTATTTCCTTTCCATTGTATGACTGCATTTTCAACGGCCACACCCATTAAAGTGGTTATTTTTTTATCCACTAAATTAAATGTAAATAAAGAAGGTACTGGAGCAACGATCGTATGTCCTAATGTAGTTAACCAATTTAATTTATCCGACTTAAGCATCCCTCCTGTTGCTAAACAAATAGCGTCTGCTGTAATTTTTTTTTCACTTGCAAGTGTAAGTATAAAATTAGAATCGCTTGCATTATTCATTTTTTCAACTTGCACCAGTTCCTGCCCTGTTAAAACTTTAATTTCATATTGATGAACTTTACGCAAAAAACAATCAATAATCGTATCTGAATTATTGGTCGTTGGAAACATACGTCCATCCTTTTCGGTATGTAGATCTACTCCATTTTTTTTAAACCACTCAATGGTATCTAATGTTGCAAATTGATAAAAAGCTTTTTTTAAAAACCTTGCACCTCTTGGATATTTTTTTAAAAGGGTTTCTATCTCAGGGCAAGCGTGGGTTACATTACAACGGCCACCCCCACTCACTTTAACTTTGGATAATAATTTATTAGATTTTTCAAGAATACAAATTTCCCAATCCGGATGTAATTCGGCCACTTGAATGGCACAGAAAAAACCTGCTGCACCTCCACCCACGACAACAATTTTTTTCTTTTCCATGAGGCACTTTAATGATCGTAAAAAACGAGGCTCCGTTATTAATAATAAGAAGTATTCAAATTTGGATTTAATTTTTCAGCCGATTCAATCATTGAAAAATCTGACAAGATAAGGGCTTCCTTATTTTTAACACAAATATCATGTTCAAAGTGAACAGATACTTTTCCATCCTGCGTCTTCACTGTCCATCCATCTTCCTCAGTAAAAACTTTATGGGTTCCCATATTAATCATAGGCTCGATTGCCAATACCAAATTTTCTTTCATTTTTAATCCTGTCCCTCTTTTTCCATAATTAGGAACTTGAGGATCCTCGTGTAATGATTTCCCTAATCCATGCCCAACCAATTCACGAACCACCCCATAGCCATGGAGTTTTTCTGTATGTTCCTGAATGGCATAACTAATATCACCTACTCTATTATTTACAATGGCTTTTTCGATGCCTTTATACAAGGATTCTTTGGTCACTTTCACTAGTTGCAAAACTTCTGGAGCTACCTCACCTAAAATAAAAGTATATGCATGATCACCATGCCATTTATTTAAGACAACACCTAAATCAATTGAAACAATATCGCCCTCTTTTAATGGCGTTTTATTAGGAAAGCCATGTACAACAACATCATTCACTGATGCACATATATGATGAGGATAGCCATGGTAATTATAAAAAGAGAGTGTTGCATGATGATCTTTGACAAACTGCATACAAAATTGATCAATATCCAAAGTGGTCATTCCAGGCTTGATAATAGTAGCCACCTGTGTTAGTGTTTTACTTACTAACAAAGCCGCTTCACGCATCAATTGTACTTCCTCTTCTGATTTTATATGCACCATAGTTACGATTATCTTAAAACAAAACAAACCTGCCTAAGTAGACAGGTTTGTAAAGATAAATATTTTTAAAGTAATCAATTCACTAAAGAGGTGAATTCGCCATTGGATTTCTTCCTTGAATACGACCTGTATTCATTAATCCATCATATTGACGCATTAATAAATAGGTTTCAATTTGTTGTAGTGTATCTAAAACAACACCCACCATAATCAACAATGAAGTTCCTCCGAAAAAGGTGCTAAAGCTTTGTGTTACACCTAATTTTTGAGCAAATCCTGGTAAAATACCTACTAGAGCTAAAAAGATAGCACCCGGTAAAGTTATTTTATCCATTACAGCTCCAATATAGTCAGTAGTGGGTTGACCAGGTTTAACACCAGGTACAAAACCATTATTACGTTTTAAGTCTTCAGAAATTTGCTTAGGATTAAATATCAAAGCAGTGTATAAGAAAGTAAATCCGATCACCATGATGGAGTATATTAACATATACCAAGCATTACTATGGTCATTGAAAATGCGTACAATTCCTTGTGCTGAATCTAAATTAGTAAAAGAAACAAGTGTAGGTAAAAACATAATCGCTTGTGCAAAAATGATTGGCATAACACCAGCACTATTTACTTTCACAGGCAAAAATTGTCTTGCACCACCTACTTGAGACCCACCGATCACTTGCTTAGCATAAGTAACAGGAATTTTGCGAACACCTTGTACTAATATAATTAAGCCCATTATAATGGTCACTAAAATAGCAATCTCAATTAAGAATATTAATAAACCGCCTCCGCCTTTTTGGCTTTTAGAACCAAACTCCATAATCAAAGATTGAGGCAAACGACCTAATATACCTACCATAATAATGATAGAAGTACCATTACCTAAACCTTTATCTTGAATTTTCTCACCCAACCACATTACGAATAAAGTACCTGCAGTTAAAGTGATGACAGTAGAGAACCAGAAAAAAGGTTTGTATGCAGGAATCAATGCCTCAGCATATCCTGGACTATTTAAATAAGCAACATAAGCACCCGCTTGAAAAGTAGTAACAATGACTGTTAAATAACGTGTCCATTGATTAATTTTATTTCGACCACTCTCTCCTTCCTTTTGAACTTTTTGTAATTGAGGAACTAAAATAGTCATCAATTGCATAAAAATAGAAGCAGAAATATAAGGCATAATACCTAATGCCAAAACTGAGGCTTGCGAAAAAGCACCTCCAGCAAACATATCAAAAATACCCAGCATCC
>Ga0114974_10003711_pt1 | contig 11481 bp, 11 predicted proteins | sample S_130206_EF_Meta_FD_87318 | JGI IMG/M metagenome (GOLD analysis project Ga0114974, IMG submission 87318) | Freshwater microbial communities from Lake Simoncouche, Canada to study carbon cycling - S_130206_EF_MetaG | ecosystem: Environmental > Aquatic > Freshwater > Lake | place: Lake...
CACGCATGGTCTTCACCAGTTCATACGGTGCGACGGGGTTGTTGAGTTTGCCGGCATCGAGTTCGACGCCGAGCTTTTCGTCCACTGAGATCTGGATGCCCATCTGCGCGAGCAGCGCCAGCATCGTCGTCACATCGTGCAGATGCGGCACGTTGGCCACGCGCAGCGGTTCGGCACTGAGAATGGCGGCGCAGAGGATGGGCAGCGTCGCGTTCTTGGCGCCGGAAACGCGCACCTCCCCCTTGAGGGGCACGCCGCCTTCGATAATCAGCTTGTCCATGCGCGCGTCTTTATGCTTTCGAAACGATTGATTGCGGCAGTCCGCGACTATTTGTCATTACCAACACCTTGCCCGGAACATGCAAATGTCCGGGGGGCTAAGGGGGCCCCGCCCCCCTTTTTCGATGCCTAGCGCGCCGCCCACTCTTCCGGCGTCAGCGTCTGCATCGACAGCGCGTGGATCTCTTCGCGCATGCGGTCGCCGAGCGCCTGATAAACAATCTGGTGCTGCTGCACCTTGCGCTTGCCGCTGAACGCCGCGCTGACGATGACGGCCTCAAAATGATGGCCGTCGCCGGAGACTTCGACGTGTTCGCAGCTCATGCCGGCCTCGATGTATTGCTTGATATTTTCGGGAGTGGTCATTTTTTCATTTCATCAATTGGATTAATGACGCATCTTGTAACCGGTTTTCACCAGCCACAACGTGAGCATCGACAACAGCAGCAGGCATACTGCCACGATTCCGGCGGAAAGCCACGGCGAGACATCGCCGACGCCGAAAAAGCCGTAACGAAAGCCGTCGACGATGTAGAAGAAGGGGTTGAAGTGCGACAGCATCTGCCAGAACGGCGGCAGCGAATGCATCGAATAAAAAACGCCCGACAGGAAGGTCAGCGGCAGGATGATGAAGTTCTGGAACGCCGCCAGCTCGTCGATCTTGTTCGACTGCATGCCGGCGATCATGCCGAGCACGCCCATGACCGCGCTGCCGAGCAGTGCAAACACAAGTACCCACAGCGGATGTTCGCATCTGAGATCGATGAACCACACCGTGCACAGCAGCACGCCGGCGCCGCACACGAGGCCGCGCGCAATCGCCGCCAGCAGATAGGCAAAGAAAAACTCGCGGTGCGACAGCGGCGGCAGCAGCACGAAGATGATGTTGCCGGTCATCTTCGACTGCATCAGGCTTGAACTCGAATTGGCGAACGCGTTCTGCAGCACCGACATCATCGCCAGCCCCGGCGCCAGAAATGCCGTGTAGCCGACCCCCGGATAGGGCTCGCCGGTGTTGCGCAGCGTGTGCCCGAACACCAGCAGAAACAACAGCGCCGAGAGCACCGGCGCCAGCAGCGTCTGCACCTTGACCTTCCAGAAGCGCAGCCATTCCTTGTAGAACAGCGTGGTGAATCCGGTCAGCGCACCGGCATGCGGTGTGGTCTGCAGTTTGTTGGCTTCGATGCTCACGCCATCCTCAGCGGTTCATGATCTTGACGAAAACTTCTTCGAGATCGGGTTGGGCGACTTCCATTTCCAGCACGCGGACCCCCGCCGTGCGCAAGACCGCCAGCACCTGCTCGACGCCGTCGTAACCGTCCAGCGCCAGCCGGCAATCTGCGCCATCGCCCTGTGCCAGCAACGGTTTGAGCGCGGCCGGCAGGCCCGGCGGCGCAAGTTTGAGTTTGATCTGGCAGCCGGAAAACCGGTTGAGCAGATTTTGCGTGGTGTCGCTGGCGACGATCTCGCCGCGTTTGAGCATGGCGATGCGGCCGCACAGCGCCTCGGCCTCCTCGAGATAATGCGTCGTCAGCACAATGGTGTGGCCGTCCTGATTCAGGCGGCGGATAAACTGCCACAACGACTGGCGCAATTCGACATCGACGCCGGCCGTCGGTTCGTCGAGCACGATCACCGGCGGCTTGTGCACCAGCGCCTGCCCGATCAACACGCGGCGCTTCATGCCGCCGGATAACTGGCGCATGTTGGTGTCGGCCTTCTCGGTGAGATCAAGGCAATGCAGCAGTTCTTCAATCCAGGCGCCATTATTGCGCAGACCGAAGTAGCCCGACTGGATGGTCAGCGCTTCGCGCACGGTGAAAAACGGATCGAACACCAGTTCCTGCGGCACCACGCCGAGCGCGCGCCGTGCCTCGCGGTAATCGCGCACCACGTCATGGCCCATCACCGTGGTGCTGCCGCCGGTGGCGACGTTCAGTCCCGCCAGTATGCTGATCAGGGTCGTTTTACCGGCGCCATTGGGGCCGAGCAGACCGAAGAATTCGCCCTGTTCGATTTGCAGACTCACGCCGGCCAGCGCCGTGAATCCGCCGTAACGCTTGACGACCTGATCAACCTGGATGGCGGGAATCATCGCTGCCGCAATACATCTGAAAAATTTTTGGCCTGCATTTCACGCCGGCCACGGTGCGTGCGCACCGCGCACAAAACCGCTGCGCGGCCCATCAGGCGCCGGCGGGAATCAGGTCGGTGACCCCGTAGAGTTCGGCCAGACTGGCCAGACTGGCCGGCAGGTTGCAAAACGACAGTTTGCACTGGCGCCGCTGCGCGGCACGCTGCCATTCGAACAACAAACTCAGTGCCGATGAATCGACCTCGGTGACCGCGGACAGATCAACGACGACCTCACCGTTCAGGTATTGGTCCGCCGCCGCGCCCAGCCCGGCGACGGTGGCCAGGGTGATCGGGCCGCTCAGGCGCAGACGGCCGCCCTCAGTGGCGATTTGCGTGCTCATTTTTTCGCGGTCTGCTGGGCCAGGGTCTTGTTCTTGTTGGTCAGCGACGCAATCAAACCATCGATGCCGTTCTTCTGGATTTCGCTGGTGAACGTGCTGCGGTAGTTCTGCACCAGGCTCACACCGGCGATCACCACGTCATAGACTTTCCAGCCCTGCTCGGTTTTTTCCATGCTGTAGTTGACCTCGATCGGGTCGCCGCCGCCCGACTGCTTGATGCGCGACTGTACCGTGACCTCGGTGTCTGCCGCCTGCATTTTCAGTGGCCGGTAGTCGATACCTTGATCGCGATACTGCGAAAACGCGCTGGCGTAGGTGTGCACGAGCAGCGTGCGGAATTCAGCAGTCAGGCTTTGCTGCTGCGCCGGGTTGGCCTGCCGCCACGGTGCGCCGACGGCGAGCCGCGTCATGCGCGCGAAATTGAAATGCGGCAGCACCTTGGCTTCGACCAGGTCGTAGACCTTGCTCTTATTGCCGGCCTGAATGTCCTTGTCGGAACGCAGAAGGGTCAGCACTTCTTCGGTGACTTTTTTGGCGAGCACATCCGGCGCCACGTCCTGCGCAAACACGCCTGGCGCAAGGCCGAGAAACCCGCCCAGAAGGAAGCTGCCTAAAAGTCTTTTCATCGCCATGTTGTTCATATCGGTTCCCTCACCTCTAAACCACTTAAACGTCTTGACCGGCCGGCCGGACTACTTGCTGCCTGATCCGTCGGCCGCTTTGTTGTACATAAACTGGCTGATCAGCTTTTCGAGCACCACCGCTGATTGGGTAAGTTTCAGCGCAGAACCGGGGGCGAGCGGCTTTTCCTCCGCGCCGCCTTCAAAGCCGACGTATTGTTCGCCAAGCAGGCCGGCGGTCAGAATCGACGCCGAACTGTCCAGCGGAAACTTGTAGCGGCTGTCGATGTTCATGGTGACGCGGGCGACAAATTTTTCATTGTCGAAGGTAATCCCGGCAACACGGCCGACCACCACGCCGGAACTCTTCACCGCGGCGCGCGGTTTGAGGCCGCCGATGTTGGTGAATTCAGCCGACAACTGGTAGGTTTCGCTGCTGCCGAGGCTGCCCATGTTGCCGACCTTCAGCGCCAGTATCGTCAGCGCGCCAAGCCCCACCACCATGAACATGCCGACCCAAAGATCGATCGTCGAACGTTCCATTAGACCCCCCGAAACATAAATGCGGTTAAGATGAAATCCAGTCCCAGAATCGCCAGCGACGAGGTCACCACGGTGCGCGTCGTCGCGCCCGAAACACCTTCCGCCGTCGGCGGCGAGTCATAACCTTCAAACAGTGCGATCCAGGTCACGGCGATGCCGAAGACAACGCTCTTGATCACGCCATTGACTATATCTTCACGAAAGTCAACGGCGCTTTGCATCTGCGACCAGAACGAACCATCATCGACGCCGATCAGCACGACGCCGATCAGATAACCACCGTAAACGCCCATCGCGCTGAAAATCGCCGCCAGCAGCGGCATCGAAATCAAACCGGCCCAGAAGCGCGGCGCCACCACGCGGGCGATCGGATCGACCGCCATCATTTCCATCGCCGACAACTGTTCGGTCGTTTTCATGAGGCCGATTTCGGCGGTCATCGCCGAACCAGCGCGGCTCGCAAACAGCAACCCCGAAACAACGGGGCCCAGCTCACGCACCAGCGAGAGCGCCACCAGCACGCCGAGTGCGGACTCCGAGCCGTAGGTGTTGAGCGTCTGGTAACCCTGAAAACCCAGCACCATGCCGACGAACAGGCCCGACACCAGGATGATGATCATCGACTGCACACCGGTGTAATACAACTCGCGCACAATCAAATGCGGGCGGCGGAAACTCGCCCCGGAATTGAGCAGCGTGAGCGCGAAAAAGCGCGACGCATAGCCGAACCGCATCACCGAATCGATCGTGCGGTGGCCGATTGCGCGGACATTGATGATGGCGCCACGGTTAAACAAGTTCCAGCTCCTCGTTGAATTTGCGGCTCGGATACTGATATGCCACCGGGCCGTCTGCCTCGCCCCAGACAAACTGGTGCACCAGCGGATCTTTCGATGCACGCATCTCTTCGGGCGTGCCGTGCGCGACCATCACGCCCTCGGACAGATAATAAACGTAATCGACAATGTCGAGCGCCTCCTGCACATCGTGGGTCACCACGATCGAGGTCGAGCCCAGCGTGTCGTTCAGGCGCCGCACCAGGTTGCGGATCACGCCCAGCGAAATCGGATCGAGCCCGGTGAATGGCTCGTCGTACATCATCAGCATCGGATCGAGTGCGATCGCCCGCGCCAGCGCGACGCGGCGCGACATGCCGCCCGACAATTCCGACGGCATCAGATTGTGCGCGCCGCGCAAGCCAACGGCGTGCAGCTTCAGCATCACGACGTCGCGGATCATCGATTCCGGCAGATCGGTGTGCTCGCGCATCTGAAACGCCACGTTGTCGTAAATCGACAGGTCGGTGAACAATGCACCGAACTGGAACAACATGCCCATGCGCCGGCGCATTTTGTATAAACCGTCGCGGTCGAGTTCGCGCGTCAGCACGCCGTCAACGTGGATGTCGCCCTGGGTCGGCTTGAACCAGCCGGCGATCAACCGCAATAGCGTGGTCTTGCCGGAGCCGCTGATCCCCATGATGGCGACGACCTTGCCGCGCGGGATCTTCATGTTGATATCGGACAGAATCGTACGACGTTTGTCGTACGAGTAGCCGACACCACTGATTTCGACCAGATTTTCGGTTGCCACGATCGGGGCGCAGTCGCAAAACCATGGATTCTAAACAGTCGGCACCAACATCACAATCGACCCGCGCATTTTCGACATTGCGCGTTCGCAGCCGCTGCCGCCTCCCGCCGATGCGATAAGATAGCGCCTCACCCATCCGCCAGACCGCCCATGTCAGCCCCCGCCCTGCGCTTCGCCGGCGTCAACAAAAGCTTTGGCCGCACCAAAGTGTTGCACGACATCTCGTTCGAGATCGAAAGGGGCGCTTTTTTCGGCCTCGTCGGCATCAACGGCGCCGGCAAGACCACGCTGCTCAAGTGCCTGCTGGATTTCTGCACCTTCGACAGCGGCTCGATCGGGATTTTCGGCGCCGCCCACGATGCGCCGGGCGCGCGGGCCACACTGGCGTTTCTGCCGGAGCGCCTGAACCCGCCCTATTACCTGACCGGCGAGGATTTCATCCGCTACACGCTGGAGATGCAGTCGGTGCGCTACGAGAGCACTGCGGCTGAAAGCATGATGCGTGCGCTCGACCTTGATACCGCCGCGCTGACGCGCCCGGTGCGCGCCTACTCCAAGGGCATGACGCAGAAGGTCGGCATCGCCGCATCCTTGCTCTGCAACAAGGACCTCTATATTTTCGACGAGCCGACCAGCGGACTGGATCCTAAGGCCCGCGCCCTCTTCAAACGGCAATTGCAGGAATTAAAAGAGCGTTCGCGCACCGTTTTGTTTACCTCGCACGCGCTCGCCGATGTCGAGGAATTGTGTGATCGGATGGCGGTCATACACGCCGGCGAACTGCGCTTCTGCGGCACACCGCAGGGGCTCTGCGAGCGGTTTGGCAGCGGCGAACTGGAGCCGGCTTTTTTGAACTGCATCGGCGGCGCGGTAACGGCCTAGGCTGCACCCGGCCGCCGGGCTATCAGCGATGGTCGCGATCTGGCAGAATATGTGATCGCGTCAGGGAGAAGCATTGGAACAATCGCAAGCCAAGCCGGATCTGCTGATTGTCGACGACGATCCGTTGATCAGCGACACGCTGAACTTCGTATTGAGCCGCGACTTCAATGTCTACGTCGCCGAATCCCGCGCGCAGGTTAAAAGTCTGTTGCGGCAAATCGACAATCCACCGCAACTGGCGCTGATCGACCTCGGCCTGCCGCCGACGCCGCACCGCCCCGACGAGGGCTTCAAATTGATCGGCGAACTGATCGCCACCTCGCCCACCATCAAGATTCTGGTGCTGTCCGGCCAGAACGATGAAACCAATGCGCGCCATGCGCGCACGCTCGGCGCAGTCGAATTCATCGCCAAGCCGTGCGAGCCGGAAAAAATCAAGCAGCTGCTGCTGAAATCACTGCAGATACGCAGCGCGGAAATCAGCGCGCGGCCGGCCGAGGGCGGTCTGATCGGCAAGAGCATGCTGATCGAAAAGTTGCGCCAGCAGATCACCCAGTACGCAAACGCGCCGTTCCCGGTGCTGATCGAAGGCGAATCGGGCAGCGGCAAGGAATTGATTGCCAGCGCCCTGCACCGCCACAGCAACCGCGCCGCCAAGCCCTTTCTCGCCCTGAATTGCGCGGCGATTTCGCCCAATCTCGTCGAGCCGACGCTGTTCGGATACAGCAAGGGCGCGTTCACCGGCGCCACGACCTCGCGCGCCGGCTATTTCGAAGACGCCAAGGACAGTTCGCTGTTTCTCGATGAGATCGGCGAGCTGCCGCTGGAGCTGCAGGCAAAATTGCTGCGCGTGCTCGAAAACGGTGAGTACCAGCGCGTGGGTGAAACGCAAAGCCGCGTCAGTAATGCGCGCGTCATCGCGGCGACTAACCGCGACATGCGCCAGGAGATCCGCAACGGGCGTTTCCGCGCCGATCTTTATCACCGGCTGTCGGTCTTCACCATCGCGGTGCCGCCGTTGCGCGATCTGAACGAAGACAAGGAGATGCTGCTCGACCATTTCAGCGAATTCTATGCGCGCCAGGCCGGCGTAAAAACCTTCACGCTGGACGATGGCGCGCGGTCGCTGTGGCTCGACTACGGTTTCCCGGGCAATGTGCGTGAATTGCGCAATATCGTCATCCGCCTGACGACCAAGTGCGCCGGCCAGTCGGTCAACAGCGAGCAATTGCAGTCCGAACTCGACATGGAAAGCATGACGGTGGACCTGCCCGGCCTGCCCGCCGGACAGGATTTCAAGGCCGTGCTTGAAGCCGCAAAAAAACATCTGCAGATCCAGAAAAACTTCAATCTCGACCTCACCATGCAACAATGGGAGAAAGGTTATGTCGAGGCGGCGCTGGCCATCACTCAGGGCAATCTCTCGCAGGCGGCCAAACTGCTCGGCATCCATCGCACAACGCTCTACAGCCGCATGCAAAACTATGGCACGCCGGGTGATGCCCCTGAATCACCGCAATAGCAGCGCCGCTTCCGCGGCCGACAATCTGGACTCGAGGTAGCCCGTGTATTACACCCATTTCGGACTCACCCAGCCGCCGTTCCGGATCACGCCCAATACCGAGTTCTTTTTCAGCGGCGGCAACCGCGGCCCGATCCTCGAGGCGCTGATTTACGCGATCAGCCAGGGCGAAGGCATCATCAAAGTCACCGGCGAAGTCGGCAGCGGCAAGACCATGCTGTGCAATATGCTGCAGTCGCGGCTGCCGCCGACGGTCGAGACCGCCTATATCCCGAATCCGAGCGTGTCGCCCGAGGAGATCGTGCATGCCGTCGCGCTTGAACTGCACCTCAAGCCGCCGCGCGACGCCGGACATCTTGAACTAATGCAGCTGATCCACGCGCATTTGCTGGAGCGCCATGCGCAGGGCAAACAGGTCGTGATGTTTGTCGAAGAATCGCAGAGCATGCCGATCGCGACGCTGGAGGAAATCCGCCTGCTGTCAAATCTCGAGACGGCGAACAGCAAGTTGCTGCAGATCGTCCTCTTCGGCCAGCCTGAACTCGAGGACAACCTGCGGCAGACGAACATCCGGCAATTGCGCGAGCGCATTACCCACAGCTTCCGCCTGAGCCCGCTGAAAACCATTGAAATCGGCGACTACCTGCATTTCCGCCTGCGTGCCGCCGGCTACCGCGGCCCCGACCTGTTTTCGCCCCCCATCATCAATGCGATGGCCAAGGCGTCCGGCGGGCTGACACGACGGATCAATCTGCTCGCCGACAAAGCGATGCTCGCCGCGTTTGCCGAGAACACGCATACGATTAAACCCAAACACGTCAAAGCCGCCGTCCGCGACAGCGAATTCAGTCATTACGAGGCGCCGCCACCGCGCGTGCGCTCGCGTTTTGTCCTGATTGCTTTCGCCGTCGGCACGCTGCTGGGGGTAGCCCTGCTCGCCCTCATACAGGGCTACCAGCAAGCGCCCACTTCGGTTGCAGAGCCTATCCCTCAATCGCCTGTCGCCCCAATGGCAGCCGCGCCGGCGAAACCGGCGGCCGCGCCCGTCGTCCCCCTACCGATCGCTGAACCGCAAGCCCCGGCGACCCCGGCACCGCCTGCGCCCGACCCGCTTGCTGCAGCGCCGGCGCCGCTGGCACTGGCGCCCGCTACGCCAAAGAAAACACCCCCAGCGCCGGCCAAACCAATCAACCCAATTGATAATAAACAAGAGGTTAAAAAAGAAATCGCGCAACCCGTGGATAGCGGCACTCTCGTCCAGACACGCCTGCGCGCAACCACGGATTGGCTCGCCAAGCCGGGCAACAATGCGTTCACGATCCAGTTGCTTGGTGCAGATAACCAACAGCAGCTAAAGGATTATCTGAACGTTATTAGCAAATATGTTGAGATTAATGAAGTTTTTGTGTACCGTACCTTAGCAAAGCAGAAACCGTCGATGACCGTTTTGTATGGTTCTTTTGCTGACCGGCGTACAGCGCAAGAAGCGCTCAAGCAGTTACCGGCGGCGCTTAAGAGCAGCAAACCGATCCTGCGGACGGCGCAAGGCATACGCGTGGAAATCGCCGAGCATCAGTCGCCATAAGACGACGACGTGCGGCGAACGCGATGCGTTGTCGCTGCAATGCTTGATGGGAAATCCGGATGCGCGAATCGCATGTGGATGATTCCCGAACCAGGGAGACCGCAACATGCTTGCACAGCTGGCAGCCGAATCCGCATTGCGCACAACCGGAAATCCGTTTCCGCCCGCGCGCCTCGCCATCCTCTGCGCGATGCTCGCCCTTGCGCTCACGGGCTGCTACAAGCGTTCAGTGCTGCCGCAGTCAGAAGGGCATGTCAACGCGCCCGCGGCAAAAACTTCCGTTGAAGACGTGCCGGCGCCCGCGCGCATCAGCAATTTTATCCCCGCGCCCAAGGCGGCGGTCAAAGCACCGACCTACACGGTCGTGGTGAGCGAGGTGCCGGTCAAGGAATTGCTGTTCGCGCTGGCGCGCGACACCAAACAGAATGTCGATATTCATCCGGGCCTGCAGGGTCTGGTGAGCATCAACGCGATCAATGAAACGCTGCCGGGCATCCTTGACCGCATATCGAAGCAGGTCAACATGCGTTACCGCCTCGAAGGCCAGACCATCATCATCTCGCCCGACGTGCCGTTCATGAAGACCTACAAGGTCAACTACGTCAACATGACGCGGGAAACGACTTCCACTATTGGCGTTTCCGGACTGATCCAGGGAAGTTCGGGCGGCGGCGGTGGCACTTCCGGTGGTGGCGGTGGCGGTGGTGGTGGTGGCGGCGGCGGCGGCCAGGCCAACGCTTCATCGACCGTCGTGAAAACAGTTTCGAACAATAATTTCTGGGAAACCATGCGCGATAATATTCGCGCCATTCTCACCTCGACGCGAAACCAAAACATGACCGCCGATCAACGGGCGGAACGCGCTGAAACCGCACGCGCACAACGCGAAGAACGTTTACAACAGGCGGAAGCCGTTGCTCGTGCGGGACAGGGCGCGCCGCAGTTGTTCAACAGCGTCTTTGGCAATCAAGCCGCTGCCGCGCCTCTGGCAAACGACATCGCCAACGACATTGTGGTCAATGCGGTCGCCGGCACAATCAGCGTGCAAGCCACCGAAAAACAACACGCCCTGATCCAACAGCATATCGACAGCATTTCGCAAGTTGCCCAGCGTCAAGTATTGATCGAGGCGACCATCGCTGAAGTGACCCTCTCCGACGCTTATCAAGGCGGCATCGACTGGAGTCGGCTTGCGTCCTCGGGCGGGCTAAATCTAACTCAGTCATTAATTGGTGGCGTTGCAAATGCGTTTAGCGCCGGCGCATTGACCGTCGGTTACACCAACGCAAATTCGCAAATCGGCAACATCAGCGCCAGCGTAAAACTGCTGCAGCAGTTCGGCAACACGCGCGTGTTGTCGAGTCCGAAACTGATGGCGCTCAACAACCAGACTGCATTACTCAAGATCGTCGACAACATTGTGTACTTCTCGATCGAGGCGACCACGACCACCGCCGCAAACGTCGGCACCAACACGACGTTCAATACCTCCGCATTGACGGTGCCAATCGGCATGGTGATGAGCATGACGCCGCAGGTCAACGAAAATGGCCAGGTTTCACTGTCGGTCCGCCCGACCATCACGCGACTGAACGGATTTGCCAACGATCCGAACCCCAGTCTGTGCACCGCGGCAATCGCGGCGGCCAATGGCGGCAAATGTCTGACCAATCCGGTGCCGCAAATCCAGACGCGCGAAATGGAGTCCGTGCTGCAACTGGTGAGCGGCCAGACCGCCGTACTCGGCGGCCTCATGCAGGACAACACCTCCTATGCGCGCAATGCGATTCCGGGCGTCGGCAACCCCGGCAACACCGGCGTGCTGAGCGAACTCTTCAGCATGCGCAACGATGCGGTCACCAAATCGGAACTGGTGATCTTCCTGCGCGCCACCGTCATTACCAATCCGTCACTCGAAAGTGAAGAACTGAAATTCTTCGAACGCCTGTTGCCGCGCCAGTCGGAGACACCGGCTTCAGG
>Ga0114974_10003712_pt1 | contig 11479 bp, 7 predicted proteins | sample S_130206_EF_Meta_FD_87318 | JGI IMG/M metagenome (GOLD analysis project Ga0114974, IMG submission 87318) | Freshwater microbial communities from Lake Simoncouche, Canada to study carbon cycling - S_130206_EF_MetaG | ecosystem: Environmental > Aquatic > Freshwater > Lake | place: Lake...
AAATGCCGAAAAAGCAAGATTATTTGGATTAGAATTCGGAACTAATTTGAAGCCTTTGAAATGGTTTTCAATTTATGTAGGTGGAAATATTTATAATTATAAAATTACGGGGAAATTAAACATTTTAGGAATTACATCCAACGTGAATAATTCTAATTGGGCCTATTCGTTAAATACGAACACTACTTTCAATTTAGACAAAACTCTAAGTCTTACAGCCAATGTAAATTACACCTCAGCAAAACCAACTGCGCAAGGAGAAGATTCACGTTTTTTATGTCCAAATTTAAACGCAAAGAAAACAATTTTGAATGGAAATGGAACAATAGGATTGCAATGGCAAAATATTAATTTTGGAAATATGGGTTCGAACCAACAACGGATTACAACTTTTGGAACTGATTTTTATACGACAACCAACTATAGCTATGAAACCAATGTTTTAATATTGAATTTCAGTTATAATTTTAATAAAATAAATAGCAAAAACAAACTTCCATCAAGTGAGATTGGAGAAAAAGAATTTTAGGTTTAATAAATAATTTATGACTTCAAAAATACTTAATTATTCGGAAAGATTAAATATTAAAAGAGGAATAGTAGTCATCGCTATTCTATTGATAAACGCATCTGTCACATTTTCTCAAGTCGTTCTAAATGCAAACGGTCCTGGAAATACCTATGAGCGAATTACAAGTATATTTGCACCAGGAAATGGAGTCAGCGCCGTTGAAGCACCCGATTTATTTCATCCTTGGGCATCGGGGAGACACATCGCTGAAGTTTTTGATACCGAATTGAATCAATATGTTTTCGAATTTTACTCACATGCCTTATTGGATAATGAGCCTGTTGACCCTACATTAACGGATCGTCAGCGCGTAGAAATTAAAACCTATGCCTCCTCACCAAATAATTTAAAAGGAACTTTAGGAGAAAATATCATTTATAAATGGCGGTTTAAATTGCCTGTTGGTTTTCAGCCATCGGCAAATTTCACTCATATTCATCAAATAAAAGCAGTTGACGGAGATGACAGCAATCCAATATTTACGTTAACACCGCGGTTGGGAACCCCAAATAAATTAGAATTAATATATGTTGCCAATGCAACTTCTGGAACAGATAAAGTGAGTATTGTTAACTTATTACCATTTGAAGGAAATTGGATTGATGTAGAAGAAACGATTAATGTAGGAAGTTCAGGAACCTATTCTATAACGCTCAAAAAACACAGTGACGGAACTGTTTTAATGTCCTATAGCAATCCAAATATTGCGACAATAAGACCCGATAATACTTTTATTAGACCAAAATGGGGAATATATAGAAGTTTAAATGATGTTGGAAATTTACGAGACGAAGCCGTTCGTTTTTCCGATTTTAGTATTGCGGAAGTCGCAAGTTTAGAAACAAATTCTTTACTGAATGATGAAAAAAAACTTACTTTGCCAAACCCTATTATTGATAAAATACAGCTTTCAGATGCCATTTTAATAAAATTCAATAGCTTTCGATTGTACGATATAACTGGAAAAGTATTGCTTGAAAAGCACAACCTATCGAACCAAATTGATGTATCTTTTTTAAAAACCGGACTGTATTATATTCGATTTAGCAATGCACAATACCAATCAGTCAGCATTAAAATTATAAAAACATAAAGTAATGAAAAATTCAATTTTGGCGTTCCTATCCCTTTTTTTGCTTTTAAATACTAATGTAACTTTTGCAAAAATAAAATTACCGAGTATTATTGCATCCAATATGGTGCTTCAACGCAATACAACCGTGAAAATTTGGGGTTGGGCAACACCTGGGGAAAAAATTACTGTTAAAACTAGTTGGATTTCAGAAATATTGAAAATTTCAACTCCTGAGAATGGTCGTTGGGAAATTACCATGAAAACCACTTTAAGCAAGGAACCACAAACCATTCAACTGAAAAGTAAGGAGTCAAACATCAGTTTAGATAACATTTTATTTGGAGAAGTTTGGATTTGCTCTGGTCAATCCAATATGAGAATGCCACTGAAAGGCTACACTGGACAACCCATTTTTGGTGGAAATTTGGCTGTTGCCAATTCTAAAAACCCAAATTTACGATTGTTTTCCATTACTGAAAATGGGTCGCCTACTCCTTTAGATTCCGTAAGTAATTATAAAAAATGGAATAATGCATCCCCTGAAATGGTTAAAGATTTTAGCGCTGTTGCTTATTTATATGGCAAACAATTACAAGAAATTTTAGACGTTCCGGTGGGTTTAATAATGACTTCTTGGGGCGGAACCCGGATTCAACCTTGGATAAGCAAAGAAGCCGTTGCTCCATTTTTAGATGTCAATAAAGTCAAAAAAGATACTACTGAAAAATACAAAAGAATTCCTTCGGCAATTTATAATGCGATGATAAATCCGATAACTTCTTATACCATTAAAGGGGCGCTTTGGTACCAAGGAGAAACGAATCGGGATGAACCTAAACTATACCAACAATTACTACCGGAAATGGTAAAAGATTGGCGCAAGCAATGGAATATTGGAGATTTCCCTTTCTATTATGTTCAGATTGCTCCAAATAAATATACCGATAAAACCAATTCTCAATACCTTAGAGAAGCACAACTGAAAGCCTTGGCTGTTATTCCAAATTCAGGAATGGCGGTACTTTCAGACATTGGATCAACCGAAACAATTCATCCACCAAGAAAGAAGGAAGTCTCTGACCGTTTGCTTTTTATAGCGCTAAATAAAACCTACGGCATGAAAGATGTAGATAGTGCAAGTCCAATATACAAATCAATGGAAGAAAAAGAAGGTGCTTTGTTTTTAAACTTTGACAATGCAGAAACTGGAATATATTCCTCAGAAACAGACCTTAGTAATTTTGAAATAGCGGGTGAAGACAAAATATTTCACCCTGCAAAAGCAGAAATAATTAAACACAAACAAGTCAAAGTATCAAGTCCTGAAGTAAAAGTCCCTGTAGCCGTTCGCTATGGCTGGAACAATTGGTTTGAAGGTACATTATTTGATAACAATATGCTTCCAGCTTCCTCTTTTAGAACAGATGATTGGGAATAAAAAAACCACAAATTTTCAATAATTAAATTAGAAAATTTGTGGATATATAGTATAAATTTCTATTTACTTAATCGTAACAACGAGAGGGTTATTGATTTTAGTAGCATAGACTCCCAAATACTTTTCCCAAGCCTCTTTGGTAGTAAATTCACCTTGCTTTTTCCAACCGAAACCAGTATAATAAACTACTTTGTTATCGGTTACTTTTAGGTTAACGTATAAATTGCATAAATCCTTTTTAGAAACTACATATTTCTCAAAACTGATTGCCGTATTTTTTGGAAATACAATTCCTGTACCCAATTCAGAATCGTCTATTGGCTGCCAATAATCAATCCAACCTTCCTTTAGATTTCCTTCTGTTTTACCATCGTTATTGTGCAATGTAATACCCGTTGAAAGCTTATTTATTCCAGAAACTTCAATTTCAAATTTAGAAAGGAAACTTCCATAATCTAAAGTGATGTGTTTTAGCTCTTTGATTTTATTTCCAGCGGCATCCCAATCGGCATAGGTTAAAACGAAACTTGTTCTAATAGGACCCGTTGTAATGGTTTTCCAAGATGTAAAATTCTTGGAATAATAATAAGTAGTATCGATTTTTATAGCAACTCCCCCAATTCCACGACTATCTCCCACGTGAAAATTATCTAACCCTTCTCCTGTATCTTTATGATAAGTGCCTGTTCCATTGGTATATTTTTCGTACCATTTGTTCAAAATTGGATATTCCACTCTTTTCAACCAAGCATCAATTCCGCTGGTTAATGTTCCGCCTTTCATTTTGTCTTCGGCCATTTTTTGAGCGACAGGACCATACGTTCTAAAAGCAACTTTGTTGTTTTCCCAAGCATAATCATCGATTCTTTCTGGAACAAATCTTGAATAACAAAATGAGATTGGCTCTTTATTTTTGGTATCATTGTTTAATACAAGCTCATATTTTATAGATGCTGATGCCTTTATTTTTGGTTGGAATAAAAGTAGGTCTGAAATTCCATCACCATTTTCATCCACACATTGGGAAATAAAAAATGTAGTAGTTCCAACTTCTCTAATTCTATATTTTTCTAATACATCAGAAGTTTTTAATCCCAAAGCATTTTTAGATAATTCCACCGTCTCAAATTCTCTGTCTATCTTCAATGGATTGGAAATAGTAATGATTTTAGACTTTTGAGAATACGATAACAACGTACTTGATAGCATTAACGCTACTATTCCTCTAGTAATTTTCATATTAATTTTCATTTGAAGGTTTTCCAATTGTAGCCAAAATTCCACCATCGACATACAGAATATGTCCGTTTACGAAATCACTCGCTTTAGAAGAAAGAAATATTGCTGCTCCCGATAAATCATCAGGATTCCCCCATTTTGCGGCTGGAGTTCTGTTAATAATAAACTCATTAAAAGGATGTCCATCGACCCGAATTGGTTCCGTTTGTGCTGTTGCAAAATAGCCCGGACCAATTCCGTTGACTTGCACATTGTGTTTTGCCCATTCTGTCGCCATGTTTTTGGTAAGCATTTTCAGCCCTCCTTTTGCAGCAGCGTAGGCTCCTACTCCATTTCGGCCTAATTCGCTCATCATAGAACAAATATTGATTATTTTTCCTTGTTGTCTGGCAATCATGCCTTTAGCCACGTGTTTTGATACAATAAAAGGGCTTACTAAATCTATATCGATCACTTCTTTAAAATCAGTAACTTCCATTTCTAATAAAGGAATACGTTTGATAATTCCTGCATTATTGATTAAAATATCTATTGGCCCCACTTCACTTTCAATTTTGTGTATGGCTTCAATGACTTCGCTTTCATTGGCAACATTGAATTTATATCCAAAAGCTTGAATACCTTCCTTTTTAAATTCCAATACCGCTTCATCAATTTTTGGTTGTGATGAATTTCCGTTTATAATAATTGTTGCTCCCGCATGTCCTAACCCTTTGGCCATTGCCATTCCAAGACCATGTGTACTGCCTGTAACTAAAGCTATTTTTCCTTTGATATCAAATAATGAACTTCCCATATTATCTTAAATCTGTGATTTTACAAACGTCCATATCTCCATAGTCAAGGTTTTCCCCTGCCATTCCCCAAATAAAAGTGTAATTTGAAGTTCCTGCGCCAGAGTGAATGGACCATGGTGGCGAAATTACAGCTTGGTGATTGTTCATCCAAATGTGTCGGGTTTCTTGAGGTTGCCCCATAAAATGACAAACCGCTTGGTTTTCAGGAATGTCTAAATAGAAATACACTTCCATTCTTCTGTCGTGAACATGCGCTGGCATGGTGTTCCAAACGCTTCCTGTTTTCAATTCCGTCATTCCCATTTGCAATTGACATGTGGTTACAATTCCGCCGATAATCATTTGGTTTACGGTTCTATGGTTTGCAGTTTCCATGGAACCCAATTGAAGTTTATTAGCTTCAGCTAGACTTACTTTTTTATTGGGATAATTTTTGTGTGCTGGAGCTGAATTTAGGTAAAACTTAGCTGGATTTGAAACATCATCACTTTTGAAAATCACTTCTTTGTTCCCACTTCCGATGTATAAAGCATCTTTAAAACCCAATTCGTATACAACTCCATCGGCAGTAACGGTGCCATTTCCACCTACGTTTATAATCCCTAATTCTCTTCTTTCAAGAAAATAACTGGATTTTAGTAGTTCAATAGTTTCTAAATTTAAAGGTTCTAGCGGAACTGCTGAACCTGCAATATATCGATCGTAATGAGAATAAGTAAGATTTATTTTACCTAATTCCATTAGATTGTCAATTAGAAATTCAGATCGTAATTGTGCAGTGTCATATTGTTTAACGGCTTGAGGACTAGAGGCGTATCTTGTTTCGTAAGAGGTAGACATTTAAAATTTATTTAATTATTAATGAGATTTTGTGATATGCTAATTTAGGATAAAATGGTAAAAAAAATTAAAAAAAAACAGTGTATCAAATACACTGTTTTTTTTTTGATGTTAATAACTTGGATTCTGCAGAATGGTTATAAATGAATTCGTATCTATCTCATATTGAGGTATTGGCAATAAGAAACGATTTACATTTGAGTTAGATTGAAGTTCGCCCAAGGTAACAGGCAACACACTAAAACTAACATATATTTTAGAATACATATTTGCAAAATGTTTTTTCATTACATATTCAGCACCTTGTAATTTTAAATTTGGAAAAGCGTCAGTTGAAGCTGATAAAGAAGTTGTAGTGGTTGTAAACCTAAGAATGTCAAACCAACGTTGATTTTCGAAAGCAAATTCCCATCTTCTTTCTTGAGCCAAAGCTTTTTCAAAAAGTGCAGGCGTGTTAACAGCTGTAGAAGTTAATGCTGCTAATCCAGCTCGAACGCGAACTTGATTTATCAATGCTAAACTTCCTGCAGTATTGCCATCAGCTTCAGCTTTCATCAATAAAACATCTGCAAATCGCATAACAGGCCAGTCATTTTCGGCGTCATTGGCAAGAGCCGTTGGCGAAATATATTTTTTCACATAATAAGTACTTGTTCCATATAAACCAATGTTTACTGCCTTTCTTGTCGTTGATGGATCAATATAATTGGTATAAGCAGAATTTGATTTAGTAATTTCTAAAGTAGGTGTATTATATCCTTTACCATCACCATTAATAACAGCCAATCCACTATTAGTAGGAGCAAACAAATTTGATAATGGATTTCCTAATCCTAGCCCTCCCGCTTTAAATCGAATTGCAAAAAGAATTTCAGAATTCATTTCATTATTAATCGAAAATACACTTTCGTATGTTGTTTGTAAACTATATCCACTTGAAGTGATAATGCTATTTAACAAGGTTGAAGCTTCCGCTTTTCTATCTAATGTTAAATAAACTTTGGCTAATAATGCTTTGGCAGCCCATGCATTAGCGTGACCTAAATCAGCTGAATTAGCTACAAAAGCAGCTGTTTTTCCATAGGCAATAGCATTTAATAAATCGGCTTCAATTAATTTGTAAATATCAGCAACAGTAGAACGGTTAACTGTTTTAGCCTGTTCAGCAGAAATTGGTTCATCAACTAAAAATACACCACCATACAAACGTACCAAATTAAAGTAATGATACGCTCTTATGAAAGAAGCTTCTGCAGCGATACTTTTGCATTCAAATGCTGTAACATTAATTGTAACGGGCGCATACTCGATAATACCAGTTGTTTTGTTAAAATTGGCTCCCGTAGCATTTAGTACGGTATTGGTGTTTTTAATGTTATTGTATGTTTTAAGCCAATATTTATACAACCCTTGGTGTGTTGTAGAGGGATAAAACTGGTCTAAAAATGCCAAATCGTGGTTTGGAGTTGAAGTACTTGTTCCTCCATCCATCACTGAATTATCACTACGAAGTTCTGTAAGAGACCACTCATCAGTTAAGGGGTCTTGCATACCTTTATAACAAGCCGTTAATCCAGCTTGTAATTCTGTAGAATTGGTATAATAATTATCTGCAATAATATTAGATTCTGAATTTAAATCGATACTATCAGAACAACTAGATATTGCAATTAAAAAAAGGATACTTAAATATTTTATTGATTTTTTCATTGTAACTACTTTTAAAATTAAAAATTAATATCGATACCAAAAACAACCGTTTTAGGAATTGGAAACGCACCTCTTTGATAACCTGCTACTAATGCAGATGAGTATGGACCAGATGTAGAACGCCCTTCTGGATTAATTCCTCTGTAACCACTTGCGGAATGAAAATAGATGTTTTGACCTGATGTATACAGACGCAATGAACTTAACCCTATTTTTTTAGTAAGAGCTGGGGATAAAGTATAGCCTATATTTACCTCTCTAAGTGCAAAATAGGAAGCGTCTTCAACTACATAATCGGTTAACATCCAGTTGAAACCAATTTCTTCGTAGGGAGTTCTACCATCTCCAGGGTTTTGTGGGCTAATCCATCTGTTCTGATTATAATTAACGCTTCTAGATTTAGTTTCGCTGTAATTTGGATCTCCATTTATCAAATCACCTCCTTGAACACCTTGCCAAGTAAAGCTAAAATCAAACGATTTATAGCTAAAGTTGTTTGTAATTCCCCAAGTAAAATCAGGATATGGATCTCCAATTATTGTTCTATCATTTGTATCAATAATTCCATTTCCATCAACATCAACAAGTTTTAGTCCGCCTGGCTTGAAAACTGAAGGCAAATTAGATGTTAATCCTGATGCATTAATTTGCTCTTGAGAAATCCAAATTCCGTCTGTTTTGTATCCAAAAAATTGAACTAATGGACCTCCAACGACACTTTTATATATTTCATTTCTTTCACCATAATTAAGTAAATAGGCTTCGTTACCTAATTCTTTAATTTTATTTTCTGTATGAGCTAAATTGGAAGAAGTTGACCATTTAAAATCTCTAGTTTTAACATTTGTAGTTGCCAATTCTAATTCAAAACCTTTGTTTTTAAGACTTCCAATGTTATTCCAAGATAAAGGAACTCCAGAAAAAGCCATTGTAGCTTGTTGTAAAAGCAACTTATCGGTAACTGAAGTATAGATGTCTAATGATAAATTAATTCTATTATTTAAAACAGCCAAATCTACACCAAAGTTAGTTTGAGTTGTACTTTCCCAAGTAATATCTTCATTTGCATTTATGCTAGCATTTCCAGCTTGACCTGAAGTGGGAGTTCCTGTTCCTGCACCAAAAGAATAATTGGCAGATGACAACAAATTTTGAAAACCATAATTCAATATTCTATTGTTTCCAGAAACACCATAACTTGCTCTAAAAGCTAACTTATTAAGCCAATCTACCTTGCTTAAAAAAGGTTCTTTATTCGCAATCCATCCAATAGAAGCAGCTGGAAAACTTCCCCATTTTTTTCCTGGCCCAAAATAAGAGCTACCATCAGCACGAAAACTTGCAGAAAGTAAGTATTTATTTTGGATAACATAATTTACCCTTCCTAAATAAGATAACAAACCGACTTGATTTTTGGAACCAAAAGTTCCAGATTTATCAATAAAAAGGGCATTATTTAAAGTATTTACAGTATCACTAGGATAGTCCAATCCAGTAGTCTGCGTATTCGTACTCTTGGTTTGTTGAGCAGTATATCCAACTAATAGTTCTACGGAATTATTTTCGTCTAAATCTTTTTTATAATTCAACGTATTTTCAGTTAACAAATCTATATAGGTGTTGTCTGAGTAAATCCCTTTGTTTACAATTCCATCACCGTCTGCGTTTCTGTTAGACCAATCCAACTTTGTATCATATTTCATATACACTGTATTCATTGTTTTGAAATCTAATCCAGGAAGTAAATTTACATTTAATGTAGCTCCACTTTGCAAACCATACGATTTTGCATTAATATCATGACTCAATAAAGAAGCCATAGGATTGTTTTGGGCGGAATTAGACGGAGAACCGATAGCAGGAGTAAAAGTTGTACCATCGGGCATGTATAATATTGATCCATTTGGATAAACTGGAGTATAGGTTAATCCAATAAAATGTCTTGGATGGGCGTAATCCCCTGGCTGGATATTAGCCCACTGTAAGTTTTGATTTACAAAAGAGGCTGTTAGAGCATTGTGCTTATAAGGAAGCCATGTAGGATAACGCCAAAAATTAGTTAAGTTTTCCGATGGCGATTCTTTTGAAGTATAAGAAGGGTTAATATTAACAGATAGTTTTACCTTTTTACTTAATTCAATATCGAATTTAGTTCTGAAATTCAATTTTTGGAAATCACTTTTCAACATAATTCCTTGATCCCCTTGATATCCAGCAGAAATATAATATTTAATACTTTTGTTACCGCCTGTAGCTCCAAACTGTATGTTTTTGAATTCGGCAGTACGCAATACTTCACTTTGATAATCATATCCCTGACCATTTAGCATTGTTTTTTCAACAATATAGGCAGCAATTAAATTATTTGTTTTCGTAGCACTTCCTTGATAGAGTAGATTTAATGCATTAGGATTTGTTAATGCTTCCGCTTGAATAGCAGGATCGGTAGCTCTTATAGCTCTTTCTCTATACAACAACTCCGTGTAATCTGTTGTAGATAAAAGATTGTATTTTTCATAAGCGCTTTTAAAACCAGAGCTGTATTTAAACGAATATCTAACTTTGTCTGCTTTACCACTTTTGGTCGTAATTAATATTACTCCACTTGCACCTCGAGATCCATAAATCGCAGCTGAAGCGGCATCTTTCAAAACCTCAACAGAAGCAACATCTGCCATGTTCAAGGTGCCCAAACCATCTGGAATTGGCTGTCCATCAACCACAACTAAAGGACTTGCTCCCGCATTAATAGAACTAATTCCACGAACCGTAATTTGTGCGTCGGCACCAGCTTCAGAAGAAATATTTTGAACTTGAACACCTGCAATTTTTCCTTGCAAAGCCTGATCAAGTCTTGAAACCGCAATTTCGTCTAATTTTTCATTTTTGTATTTGGAAATAGAACCCGTAACATTTGATCTTTTTTGAGTTCCATATCCAATAACTACAACTTCGTCTAATTCACTTTTGGATTCTTGAAGTGTAATATTAATTTCTTTATTTTTACCTACAACGACCACTTGAGAAGCAAATCCTAAATAGGAAAATCGCAAAATAGATTTAGAATTTTTGACTTCAATGGTATATTTTCCATCTAAATCTGTTACGGTATCTTTGTCTTCAAATGTAACGGTAACACTTGGAATCGGAAAACCTTTATTATCAACAACCGTTCCTGACACTTTCTTGGCATCACCTTGGCTGTAAATAAATGAAGTGAAAATTAGTAAAAAAAATAATAGTGGTTTTTTCATAATTTGGGTTAATTAATTTGGTTTCTGTTTTTTAATTATCGTAAAGTAATGTTATAAAACAAAATTTATGATAATGTAAAACTATAAGTTCTTGATTTATTAAAAATCCGTTATTGGTATAAAAATTGTACATATTGTATTATATACGCAAGTTATTTAAAGGTATCGTAATAATAAAGCAAGTCTGTAAAGTTATAAGTATTTGTTAGATAATCATTTACTAAAGTGTTTAAAAATTTTAAGTAGTATCCAATCATTTAACCAATAAAAAAGGTACTCTTTCGAATACCTTAATTTATTTACTATTTCATTTTGTGTTCATCCCAACTTACACAGATTACTCGTCAACTTTTTCCTTTTTCTTATTCACATTACTGGCGTGTCTCCCACTTCCTCCCGCATTATCTAAAATACCTTTTTCTGGACTTAGTGTTTTTAAAGCCAATTGCAAACGGGCATAGGCTGCACTTGCTTCTTTGCTTTCCGCATAATTAGTAACTAGCTTTTCTTCAAATGGCGCATTGCTCATGTCAAAAAGTTCTCCTTCGCGATTTA
>Ga0114974_10003713_pt1 | contig 11478 bp, 14 predicted proteins | sample S_130206_EF_Meta_FD_87318 | JGI IMG/M metagenome (GOLD analysis project Ga0114974, IMG submission 87318) | Freshwater microbial communities from Lake Simoncouche, Canada to study carbon cycling - S_130206_EF_MetaG | ecosystem: Environmental > Aquatic > Freshwater > Lake | place: Lake...
GATTTCAAATGGCATTGTAACTTCATCAAGTCCTGGTGTCACCACAGTTAAGTATTATGGTGATGGTTCAAACCTGATTGGTGTTAATGCATTTAATGTTGTTAATCAAGATCTCACATCATCGCCAGTTTATCCAACATTTGCTAATAGCACTGGTGTTACTTCAATTGGTATTGCTCCAACTGAAATAGGATATGTTCCTACTTCTGGAAATCTTGGCATTGGGTCAACAAATCCAACTGCCAAGTTAAATGTTGTTGGAAATGCAATCTTTACTGGTATTGTAACAGCAAGAAAGTTTGTTGGTGATATTGAGGCAACTGGACCAACATCTATCATTAGTGCCACAAATCTTTATGTTTCTGGTATTGGAACCATTGATGGTGTTACGATTGCCTCTGGTATTGTTACATCATCACAACCAGGAGTAACAACTGTTAAGTATTATGGTGATGGTTCAAACCTGATTGGTGTCAATGCATTTAATGTTATTCAACAGGACATTACATCATCACCAGTATTCCCAACTTTTGCAAATAGCACTGGTGTTACTTCAATTGGTATTGCACCAACTCAGATTGGATATGTTCCTACTTCTGGAAATCTTGGCATCGGATCAACAAATCCAACAGCAAAACTTCAAGTTGTTGGTAATGTTTTAGTTTCTGGTGTTACTACTGCAAGACAATTTGTTGGTGATGTAAATGCAGGTATTGCAACTATTAATAAACTTGATGTAAATCAAATATCACCAGATGGGGTTGATTTTGGTGGATCTCAATATATTTTAAGATCAACTGGTAGCGGCACTTGGGAATGGGCATCCGTTCCTGGTATTTTCTCTGTTAATAATATTCTGAATGGATTTATCGTATATGATGAAGGTAGTATAGTAGGAACTGCTGGAAGTATTACAACTCTTGATTTTAGAGGTAATAATATTATTGCTTCTGCTAATCCTCAACCTAATGGTATCGCTACGGTTAGAGTTTCTGATACACCAACATTCTTAAATCTTACAGTCACTCCTGGCATTTCTACCTTAGGACATATAAATGCCACATCTGCAACTTTCAGTGGCAATGTTTCTATTGCAGGAACATTAACATATGAGGATGTAACCAATGTTGATTCTATCGGAATCATCACTGCAAGAAGTGATGTAAGTATTGGTGGTGGTTTATCTGTTGTTGGAGTTGTTACTACAAGAAGTAGTGTTATTGTTGGTGCTGGACTATCTGTTGTTGGAGTCTCTACATTTAATGCTGTAGTTTTGAATGGAACGGTAAGCACTGGATCTACTGTTGGTGCATCTGGACAATACTTACAATCAACTGGTGTTGGCGTAACCTGGACAACTTTTCCAACTCTCAGAACAACACAAACAAACGTTGCAACCGCTGGCCAATTATCATTTAGTTTTGCATATAATATTAACTTCTTAGATGTATTTGTAAATGGAGTTAAGTTAACAACTAGTGAATATATTGCCGTAAATGGAAATTCTATCACATTAAATTCTCCAGCATTTGCCAATGATATTGTTGAGTTTGTTTCATATAATACAACCAGCACTGGTGGGTCAGGTGGTGGAGGGGGAGCAACTATTATCGATGACCTTTCTGATGTTAATCTATCTCTTCCACCAGCAGTGGGTGAAAATCTAACTTATGATGGAACTTACTGGGTTAATGATTATACGGTTACGGCAACCACTTCGACAGTATCTCAAACTTCTATTCATACTTTAAGTGCAAGTTCTTATCGTTCAATTGAGTATATGATTCAAGCAACGCAAGGAAGTAACTATCACGTTACAAAAGTTCTTGCAATTCACAACGGAACTCTTGCATATCCTACTGAATATGGAACTCTATATACGAATGGTTCTTTGGGCACATTTGATGTGGATATTTCTGGTGGAAATATGAGATTGCTTGTTACTCCTACAAGTTCTTCTTCCACATCTTATAAGATTAAGTTTACTGCGATAAAGATTTGATAAATACCTAAAAAGTAAGGGGATATTGAACCTTGCCTAATCAGAATTTTAGAGTCAAAAACGGTCTTGAAGTAGGAACTGGTGCTACAATAAGTTCTGGTGGAAATATTACCGCAGGTATTATAACTGCAACTTATTTTGTTGGAAGTGGATCTCAACTAACTGGTATAGTTGCATCAACTGGAACTGCAAGTTATGCCAATATCAGTGGAGTTTCTTCATCGGTAGTTGGTGGTGCAATATCTGCAACTAGTTTGAGTGTAACTGGTGTTTCTACATTTGATGGTGCAGTAAAGATTAGAAATGGTTATAACCTAAACATCGGTGACAATAATGATCTGAGGATTTATAATGACGGAACAAACAGTAGAATTCAAGAAACTGGTTCTGGAGCTTTTTATATATCAGGATCTGATATTAATATTCAACAAGATTCTACAAACAAAAATTTCGCAAGATTTGTAGGTGGTGGTGCTGCTGAACTTTATTATAATGACAGTAAAAAGTTTGAAACTTCTGGTATTGGCATTACTGTTACTGGAACAATTAACTCTAATCAAATAAATGTTTCTGGAGTTGTAACTGCAACAAATGTTGTTGCAAATCAAATTAATCTAAGCGGTGTTGCAACCGCAACAACTTTTTTTGGTAACTTAACTGGAACAGCAACAACTGCTACATTAGCAACTAATGCACAAGGACTTACTGGTAATCCTAATATTACTGTTAATAACATTAGTTCTTCTGGAATTGCTACATTAGGTTCTTCCAACGGTATAGGGACAGTTACTATTGGAGTAGGCAATACTGCACTTCTGGTGCAGGGTAATGCGAGAATCACTGGCATTCTGACAGTGGGAACAAGTAGTATTGTATTTGATGGTAGCAATAACTCTATATTAGTTGGATCTGCAACAACAATATCTACATCAGGATTTCAGGGATCTGGTTCTAGTTTAACTGCATTAAATGCATCTAACCTTTCTTCTGGAACTATTTCTTCTGAAAGATATGCAGCAAACTCTAATGCATATGGAATACGAACGGTTCAATCTGGTGGAAGTCCGACAGGCGGAAATGATGGTGATATTTACTACATCTACTAAATAAAAATAAAAATGTGGATAACAAGTAATCAGGGAAAAGAATATTGGATTCCCGATAGTTTGCCAGAATCGACAGAAGAATATAATTCTGCACAGTTATCTAAACAATATAAAACACCATATGGGACTAGATCTCATCCATTATGGTCTTATGAGAATGGTGCATATGTTGGTGACGAATACTTACTAAAAAATGAAGGGTGGAAGTTACTAGTTGATAATCCACCATCATATAATATTCTACTTAAAGTTTTAGAAAAAAACAATCAATCTTTATGGGTTGAAACTGATTCTCAAGTAGAAGTTACATATACGGTAAGAGATAAAACGGAGCAAGAGATACTAGATCAAAAATCTGCAAAATGGGTTGAGATTAGAGAAGAAAGAAATAAAAAACTGGCAAAGTTGGACTATATTATTGGTATTGCATTTGAGAATGCATTTACATTATCTTCACAATTTAAAGAATATAGGCAGGCATTAAGAGATCTTCCAGAAAACTTTGATGATCCTTTTAATATTACTTGGCCTGAAGAAATATCAGACTGGGAGTATTATGAATGACGATACACAATAAACAATCTGGTGTTTGGAGAACTATAACTTCTTTTTATATTAGGGTTTCTGGTATTTGGAGATCAACCACTGGTATTCATATTAAAGATGGTGGTGTATGGAGAAGTGTCGGATCTTCAACTCCTGATGCACCAACTCTAACACAGACAAACTCTTCAAACGGCAACTATACATTAGATTCATCTGCTTTCAGTTCTCCAACTGTTCCAACTACACACGCATCAACTGACTGGCAAATCACTTCTGCTTCTGATACAAGTTTTTCATCACCAATATATCAAAGTTTGTCGAATACTTCTAACAAACTTACCATCAATCTTCACGATAAAGGGTTTTCTGATGGTTATCAGTTGATTGCAAGAGCAAGACATAGAGGTGCTGATGGTGGAGTAGGGTTATGGTCCACCACATATTCAGTATATACTCCACCATCAACTTCGTTCAGTTCCACAAGTTCAAATCATACTCATACTATTTCAAGTTATACTAATCTATCTGTTACTCACAATAGTTCTGATTATGCACTAACAACTACTGCTGATACTTCTTTCTCATCAACTGCTTACAGTGCAACTTCACAATCGGCATCATCTTACGCCAACACTACTCTTTTGAGTTCAAGTTCAAACTATCTTGTAAGAGTTAGGGCAAATTTTAGTGACGGGAGAAGTAGTCCATATAAGACATCCACAAGAACCACATCTTCGTATACTTATACTATAACATATACTTCCAATACTACGATGGTGACACCATTTACTCCAACTTCTAATGGTGGTGCATCAGTTAATGTTTATGTTGAAGTTGCTGGTGGAAAAGGAATTAGGGGTGATAGGAATATTTGTAATAGTTCTGGAAGAGGTAAAAAGTTTGGAATGACTTTAACTCTCACAGGAAATACAAGTTATTATGCATATCCAATTGGAGTTACTGGAGGAGCAAATGCAAGTTGTAGTGCAAATGGTGGTGGAAATGCTGCTGTTTTTGCTACAACATCTAATGGTGCTTATTTGATTGCTGGTGGAGGAGGTGGAGTTCGTCAGTCCTGTCACGATTGTTCCGCACCAATGGATGGATGTGGTGGTGGATCTGGATCAACAGGTGCTGGTAGTGGAAACTGTGGAACCTGTTGTGGATGTGGGGGAAATGGATCAACTTGGGGTGGATCTAGATTGGGTAGTGGAACATCACAAGATTATGCCGAATCTGGTTATAATCCAAGCACGGGTGAAGGTGGATGTGGAGGTGGAAACAGTTGGTCTTATGGGTCATTAAGCTTAAATGATTGGAATGATCAGGCTTCATACGTCTATATAAGTTGGTCTTAATAATTTAAAATGCAAAAACTTGATACTTTTCCAATCTCATTGGGAATTGATACTATTGATAACTTTCAAGAACACAAACAAAAAATAATAGAGATTACTAAAAGAAAAAAAGCAGTTCATAATCCCAAGTGTAATAATCTAAAACATTATTATGCTGATGAAGATGGTAATATTTTAACTTCCTCAGAACTTTCATATATTAAAAATGTAATTGAAACTAAAGCAAACGATTACTATCAGGACATTTTGGGATATAAAGAAAATCTTTATATTAGTGACTCCTGGATTAATGTTTGTAAAAAGGGTGGAAATCAACCAGAGCACTATCATTCAAACTGTGTGGTGAGTGGAACACTTTATGTTCAAATCGGAAATAAATATGCTCCTATTGCTTTTCGGAATCCTAGATCAAGTGGACAACCATTGTCCCCAGAGATTAAGTCTTTAAAATATAAAGATACGATGTATAATATGGACTGGGTTTCGGTTCAAAATCTTCAAGAAGGATCTGTTGTTTTTTGGCCATCTTATTTGGTTCATGGATATAATAATAATCAGTTTGATAATCGTGTATCTTTATCATTCAATCTAAATATTAAAAAGACAGATTTTCTATATTCATCTCCATTTACAGAAGTATGACTATTAAGAGATTTGTAAAAAATCCAATACCATTACAAAATCCAGGTGAAACAACAATCCCTCCAGATCATCCTACTTTTGATCCTGAGTGTGATTATGAGGGATTTCCAGAACCATTGAGAACTGCAATTTTGGAAGGTAGAGTTGATTTTTCCACATTACCATATCCTATTTTTTGGATTGATGGTGAAAATAAAATTTTAAATCCATTAATTAATTTGGAGGATTATAGATGAACTCTGATTATGATAATGTTCCAGACTATGTAAAAATCGGAATTGAAAATGCTAAAAAAGTAAAATTAGAACCAGCACCAAATCCACCTGTGATTAAACCAAAAGTGTCATTAAAGAATAAAATAAAAAATCTTTTTTGTTCTGTGAAGAATATTGTGACTGATGCCTCTAATGGTGAACAGGTTATGGCAAATGAATCTGTTTATATTGACAGATTAGATACCTGTATGAAGTGTCCATATATTTCTGAAGATAAAAATGCCTGCACTCAATGTGGGTGTATTGTTGCATTGAAAGCAAGATTTAAAAGTAGTTCTTGTCCAAAAAACTACTGGTGATAAACTCAATAAATACTTAAAATAGAAACATAAACTTTATGTTTCGACAAAGCAATTTAAGAGATGGCAAACAATAGGGAATTATCACAAGTTGCTGGTTTTATATTAGTAGACGACTCCAATAGAAATATTGGTATTGCGACTACGGCAATTCCCTATGTCGGCATTGGGACCACAAATCCACAGGCAAAATTACAAGTCGTTGGTGAGGTAATTCTTGATAAGGTCAAGATTACCTCTTCTGGCATTGTAACCTCATCAAGTCCTGGTGTCAGCACTGTTGTTTATTATGGTGATGGTTCAAATCTGATTGGTGTTAATGCATTCAATGTCATTAACCAGGACATTACATCATCCCCAGTATTCCCAACTTTTGCAAGTAATTCTGGTGTAAGTTCAGTTGGTATTGCAGTAACTCAACTTGCTTATGTTCCTTCCAGTGGAAGATTGGGCATTGGATCCACGGCACCAAAGGCAAAGTTAGAAGTTGTTGGTGATGCAATTATATCTCTTGGAGCAACAATTGGTGGTGTTAAAATCACTACTGCTGGTATTGTTACTTCAACAAATCCTGGAGTTACAACTGTTGTTTATTATGGTGATGGTTCTAATCTCTTTGGAGTTAGTGCCTTTAATGTCATTAATCAAAGTCTATCTTCATCCCCTGTTTACCCAACATTTGCAAATAGTGTTGGAGTCAGTTCTGTTGGTATTGCATCAACTGGATTTGTTTATGTTCCTGCCAGTGGTAATGTTGGTTTGGGAAGCACTCAACCTGCATATAAGATAGACGCAGTAGGAGATATAAATATCACAGGGACTTATAGGGTCGGTGGTCGTAGCGTTCTTGATGACGCTTTGATTTATTCAATTGTATTCGGATAGTATAAATGGCAAATGTTTTCCGCTTAAAAACGAAAGCGAATATAGGTGTTACAACCGTTTCGGTTTATACTGTCCCAGTAGCAACCACTACAACAGTCATTGGAATAACGCTAGCAAATACTTCTGGTTCTGGGATTAATGTTGGAGTAGGAATTACAAGAACTGGTGCTGATAATGTAAATCTTCTTAAGAACGTGCCAGTTCCTCAAGGATCTACTCTTGAGTTTATGCAAGGAAATAAGATTGTATTGGAAGCAACAGATACTTTAACAGTTATTAGTGATACAAATAGTAGTCTTGATGTTGCATTAACTATTTTAGAGATGACCTGATATGGCACTTTCTAGAATTACAAAAGTTGGAGGCAACTCACTCGAATCTCCATTAAACTTTACGGGTATTGTTAGTGCTACTGATGCATCATTTTCTGGTGTTGTAACTGCTACATCTTTTATTGGTGATGGATCTAATCTAACAGGTATAAGTGGATTTTCGGATGCATTATCAAATAATACCAGTTCTTTATTAAACCAAGTTTTTAAAACCACTCAATCATATACTGTCGGATCTGCTACATCAGTTACGATTCAATCCGATCTTGCCTCTGGTAATATTGCGTTTACAAAATTGAGTAGTATTGTCGTTAGTTCTGGATCAACAGTTAGAGTTGCAACTGGAACTACTTTTATTATGAATGTTTTAGGAGTCTTCTAATATGGCACTTACTAAAGTTACAACTGGTGTTGTTAAAGATGTTGTAAATAGTTCTTCAAATATAACAGTTGGATCTATTAATTCAGTAGGTATTATAACTGCAACATCTTTCGTTGGATCTGGTGCTGGTCTTACAGGAATCACTGGTGGTGCATCACAGGTTTATGACAGCACCGTATTTGCTTATCAGAACGTTGTAGAATCTGATATTACTGTTGCATTACCATATAAGACTGCAACGATTTATACAGATCTAGATGTAACTGTTGATATTGAATCTGGTGTTCAGATGAGTATTAATGATGGATGTGTGCTTAATATTGTAGACATATGACACTTCCAATCTATTTTACTGATAATGTCTTCCGTACAGCACAAAAAAATGTGGTGGAAACTAATATCACTTTAGAGTTACCTTATAAGATTGGATTTATTCAGGCAGATTTGAAAGATAATACTGTCGATATTGAACCTGGTGTTGAACTTACAATTGATGATGGATGTATTTTAATCATAACAGAAAACTAATCTAAATAACTAAAAAGAAAGTTTAAGATGTCAACATTAAGAGTAGACAATATAAAATCAAGAACTGGGTCAACCGTTACGATTCCAGAATCTAATACTCTTGCAGTGACTGGTATTGTTTCTGTTACAAGCACTGGTAGAGTTACAAATGCTGGTTCTTTGACCAATACTGGTTCTTTGACCAACTCTGGTAATGTTAATATTACGGGTGGTATTACAACAGTTGGTGGTGCCGCTACGATTAGTGGAAATGTTTGGATTGCTGGTATTACAACTATTCAGGGTAATCTAGTTAACAACGGAACATTTACTAGCACTGGAACTTTTTCACCGACAAATATTAATACTCCTGGCACTATTACCTGTAATGGACTTACAGTTAATGGAACCACAACAACGATTGATACGGTAAATCTGGTCGTAGAAGATAAAAATATTGGTATCGGAACTACAACAACTCCATCTAATGCAACGGCGGATGGTGCTGGACTGACAATTTTTGGTGGTTCTGATGGAGATAAAACTTTCACTTGGAATAGCAACTCTGATGCATTTGCTTTCAGTAATTCGGTTGATATCAAAGGTGCAGTAGAAACAGTAAGCACCGCATCAACTTATGCGATTTCTGGTTCTACAAATGTTATTCTAGAATGTGATGCTCAGAACGGAACGGTATTTACTCATAATCTTGCGAATGGACAAGTTGGTATTGTATCGTTAAGAGACTTCCCAGTCACTAAGAACTCTTTATCAACTTATACGATTATCTTTACACAGCAATCTACAACTCCTGCTGGCACCGGTAATACTACTGCTGCCACTGGTATTGGAACAAACATTTTCTTGAAACCTTATAATATTGCTGGGTTCTCAACTTCTGCAAGAGTTGCAACTGCATCAACTGTAACTCTATCATCAACTGCAAGTGATGTTGACATTGTAAGTTTTGCAGTTCATTATAACGGTGGAGCAACTGGAACTGTAGGAAACTATAATGTTCTTGCCACGAATAATGGTAACTTTAGATACGGTGGCATAAGACCCTGATAGAAGGTAAAAATAATGCTTAACTGGAATATAAAAGAAGCACCATTTTTTACGGGTATTTCAAGAGGAGTTGGTGGCGCTGGATTTGGTAAGGCTGCTGCTACTACTACTGCTGCTGTTGTTGCTCCCATTAGTGCTACTGGTGGAACTAAAACAACTGGGAGTGGTTCTGCATCTGGATATACAATTCATACATTTACATCTCCAGGAACTTTAACAGTAACTTCTGGCAATGGATCAGTCGAATATCTTGTTGTTGGTGGTGGTGCTGGAGGACAAAATGGACACGCATCTGGTGGTGCAGGAGGTCAAGTTCTAACTGGAACTTTGACAAATGTATCCGCACCTATTTCAGTTACAGTGGGGGGAGGCGGACCTGCAAGTAGTCCTGGAGGAAACGGTGTTGGTAATGCAGGATCACCATCTTCTTTTGGGCCAATATCAACTTCTTCTGCTCCTTCTGGTGGTCCTGGACCTGCTCCTAATAATGCATCTGCGGGTAGTGGAGGAATAGGAGCACCTGGAACTAATGGCACCAGGGCAGGTGGTGCTGGAGCTCAAAGTTCAATAACTGGGTCTAATACATATTATGGTGGTGGTGGCGGCGGCGCTGGTGGTGTTGGTTATGAAACCAGTCAAGGTGGATGGGGTGGATATGGTGGTGGCGGCGGCGGTGGAACAGGACCAGGTGGTCCTGGAGGGGCTTATGGAAATCCAAATGGAACTTATGGTCCTACATCCGGATCAGATGGGACTGGTGGATTAGCAAATACTGGTGGCGGTGGTGGTTCTGGCGGCATTGGTTGGTGTGGCACAACTTATTGTGGTGGAAATGCTGGGGGTTCTGGCATAGTTATTGTAAGATACTTAACCTAAAGAAAATTATGGCACCATTTTTTACAGGTATTTCAAGAGGAGTTGGTGGCGCTGGATTTGGTAAGGCTGCTGCTATTACTACGTCTGCGCCTATTCTGGGTAGTTTATCAGATCCATTTACTTCAACCACTCAAATTACTAGGAGTGGTGTATATTATTTTAAAGCACCTGGATATTTGGCGTTTAAAACATATTGTCTTTATGATGTTGCGGGTAAAAATTGGATTATGGCATATAATATCCATAACCTAAATGCAAGTGATTTAAATTATAGTTCATCTTATTGGAGCTCTAGAGGTGAATTAAATGTTAGTGATGGAAATTTGGACCCAACAACTGGTTCAACAAATGTTGCAACTTTAGCAGTAGATCAGTTTCCTAATAAAAACTTATTGATTACTTATAGGGCAAATAAAGGAAATTATAGCACTTATTATTCGGGGTCGGCATCAGATAGTACAACAAGATTGGTTACTGCCAGAACATCTCCTGGAAATGGATATACGATGACGCGTACTGGAACGGTAACCTATAATTTAGTATATGATGTTGGATCAAGCTCTACTTCATTGCCTGGAGGACCATATCGCCATAACGAATGGTATTGGAGTGCAGCACAAGGACCTGGATATACTCAATCTTCTGGATATTCCTATTCAAGATTTGGGCAGGCAAATGCTGCTGAATTGTATAGTGGTGGTTATTTTTCTAATACTGCTACAGGTATTGGTCTTTATGCTACTGTCTGTGGTGGTTCTGTTAATTCTTCTGGTGGTTATGCGAATGCTAGACATAGTGGTGGTGGATGTGGAGATAGTCCGAGTGCAGTACAGTATTCCAATGAAACTTTTGAAGTTTGGTTTAGTGAATGATTTTTAATTGACATTCTCCCTAATATCCTATATAATGTCGTTGAATACATTATTAACATATGGCATTTCAGGCAACGTGGTATTACACAGACCTCCCAGAGGATATTGTAGACCTTATTGAAAAAGATTTAACAGAAAAGTTTGACCCGCAGATGGCAGACTCCAAACTTCACGGAGATGCTCTCAATAAAGACAAAAGAAACTCACAAAATGCTTGGATTCCTACAACTCACTGGGTTGCTGGTTTTCTGTGGCACTATGTTCAACGTGCAAATCGTGAGAACTTCTTGTATGATTTGAGGAATATTGATGGCGAAAGTCTTCAATA